>Ga0307990_1001184_pt1 | contig 22257 bp, 19 predicted proteins | sample EllFjometagen129_FD_203168 | JGI IMG/M metagenome (GOLD analysis project Ga0307990, IMG submission 203168) | Marine microbial communities from Ellis Fjord, Antarctic Ocean - #129 | ecosystem: Environmental > Aquatic > Marine > Unclassified | place: Southern Ocean | collected 2014-10-08
GGTTTGGATCTGCTGTTACCTGGCTATCCATATCCATAAAACAGGCACGAGCACGCACGAGCTTCGTTGTGGTGCTTCTTCGTGCACGATCAAGTTCTCTCCAATCGGGGTTAATCACCTCTTCTGTTCCAGGAAAAGATTCTTCGCCATATGATCTAAGTCCATCTATAGCAAAGTTACCACAACAATGCCATCGAACTCGTATCTTAAATTCACTGCTGTGCAACTGTTCTGACATCGCTGTTTATACGAGCTAAATCATGAGAGAGAAAATCTTAATCACCGTTAAAACTTATCCTGTCATATCAAAGAAATATCAGGAGACTGTTTGTACAGCGGGATTAAGAGAAGATGGTTCATGGATAAAGCTTTACCCGGTGCCTTTCAGAACGATGGACGCCATTCAACTCACTCATCACATTTGGTGGCAAATCATATGGATATGAAATTTCTGCATAATCAAAACCTTCATATATTTTTAGTTCAGCAAAAACGCTTGTTAAACTAATAGCCAAAACATCTATACCAATTATTATCTTGGCGCACTCATATTTTTCTCCTGTTTTATTAAAATACTAAACTAAGATCTGACAATGTAACCTCCAAAGCCTACTCTCTCCACCTTTTCGTCATAGGCGTAGCGAATGACTTTCCAGCCATCTTTTGGTAATTATTTTGTTTTGCTATTGGCGATGATGGATGGAAATACGGATGCCAGATAGAGAGGCAGGCGCAGGTTCTTATTTTTTTTGCACTCTTTAGGTAGGCCTGATAGCAGCAGTGATGTTTTTGGATTGTATTTTTCCTTGAACACCTCGAGGCTTTTTGCCTTGGTGTTTAACCCTGATTTCACTTCTATGGGAATTATTTCTTCCCCGATGCTTAATATAAATTCAATTTCTGCTGTTTTTTCCCGCCAGCTGTATATTGTTCTGATATCTGTTGTCATAAATTCCAGCAGGGAAAAGTTTTCTGCAAAAAATCCCTTGAATTGTCCGAAATTGAAATTTCGTAATACAACTGGAGCAAGATCGAGCATGGCTCCTAGAATACCTACATCAAAAAGGTACAGAACAAAATAATTTGCCTTTGTATATGCGGATAAAGGAAGTCGGGCGTTATTGCAGATGGGGATTCGGTGTATCAGGCCTGCCTGACTGAGCCATTCAATTGGACCTTCCAGATTTTCGTAGTTTGAGTTGTTTGGCAGTACGCCCTTAAAGATGAACTTTCTGCTGTTTTTGTTTTCTTTAGCCAGCTGATCCGGAATGTTCTTGAATAATGCGGCAATACGAATGGCTTTCAGTTTTCCAGAATGTTTGGCTATGTCATCAAGGTATGAAAGAACCAGGTCATTCTGCAATTTACGAACACGCTGGTATGCGATATTCAGGTTGTCTCTATTATCGGCATATATACCGACAACTTCAGGCAATCCACCGACTATTAGATACTCGTTGAGCAGTCCTGTTGCTTTTTGATGAATGAGATCGGAAATGAGGCTGTTTTGTTCGACTGTTTTCAATGCCTGAGCAAGGCGAGTTTCTCCAATGCCCTCCATAAATTCATAAAATGACATTGGGTGCATGAATTCCCGCTGAACCTTACCAACGGGAAAGTTTGCCTCGCTTAAACCAATGCCAAGTAGAGATCCTGAGGCACAAATGTGCTTTTTGGGTAAATCCTCATAGAAATATTTGAGCGATGTGAGTGCATTTGGGCATAATTGAATTTCATCGAATATTATCAATGTGTTTTCTGTTGATATATCAATATCAAAGTAGAGTGCAATATCCTGCAAAATCCGGATTGGATCAAGATTGGGCTCGAAGAGGGAATTCAGCTCACTATTCCTGGCAAAATCAAGAATAATGTAATTTACATAGTGTTCCCTGCCAAAATTTTCAAGCGTGTAGGTCTTACCTACCTGTCTTGCCCCCTGCAGAAGGAGTGGTTTGCGCTGGTTTTGATTCTTCCAGTCAATCAATGTCTGCTCAATATTCCTTTTCATGGAGACATGATTAACAATATTGATGAATATGTCAATCTTATTGGTAGCAATAATTGCATGAAATCATATTTTATTAGTAGGAATAAAAATAATTATGCCTGTTAATGTAAGCCGGTTGGGAACACGCAGGACACCAAACAACGCACCCAAATCTGTGTAATCTGTGGATAAATCACATGATATGTCGCCGCCTCTTCCAACTTAATCCTATGCATCCTCATCAGAAAACCAACCTCTCTTTTATGACAGACCTTTTACCGCGATATCCCACAAATGTCCAATATATATTACCTGGTACCAGTTCCCCCCCCCACAAAACATTTCGCCGTTATCGCTGATGACAGGCAACATCAATGCGTTGTTTAGTGCATCCTTAAATCCGGTTACTCTCCATTCACTTTGATCGTCCGGCCAGATTATTTTAATTCCATCCTGCGCTAATTCGCCAAAGGGAATAAGGTCAACTTCCTGACCGGTCTCTTGGTCTGTAAACTTTTCCTCATGACCCTCATGCTTGTTTATAAATCCGATACTTCGCATTGCTTCACCCAAGCGCCGATATGCATCCCAATCTGGTAACTGAACCGAGATATCCACATCCATTGTCATTCGTCCAGATTCAATTCCATGCATATGAGAGAATAAAATGTCCCGGGCTGTTGCTCCGAAAAGCAGGATCGACACATCCATCCTTTTAGAAAAGGATCCAAGCTTTACCAGACATCTGTTCAAGCGAGGGATCAATCGGCTTCAATAATTTTACGCAAGTATTCATCATATATCCTTTGTGCAGCTTCTCTGTTTCGATCAATATTGCTTGCCAGGAGATCCGCATAAACCAATATCGGATGGGTGCAACCTTTATGCGCAATCGGCTCTTTCCAAAAAGAGTCCATCAATTCGATGTCTCCATCTTGGTCGACGCGTAGCCCTGCATCAAGGATCAAGTCATCTATTTCTGAACTTGTATATAGCGTGACGATTTGGGGTTTTAAAAATCCTGTCAGCTTAGATGCAGCAACCTCTCCTCCCCATAATTGACCAGGGCTGTTAAGATGAACACCCTTCCACCAATCTTTACTACCAGCTGAAAATCGCTTAGTAATCAGTTTTGGCCGAAGGCGGTCGATATACCCGGCAACCCATTTACTAAAAAGTTTTTTTCTATCCATTAACAAACGGGTTTTGCCATCCATTACAATGAAACCCGCACTCTTAAGATCATTCAATATCAATCCTATAGAACCAAGAGAAACCCCCGTTTGCTGATTTATCGATCTAAATGATTGATTTACCAAGGCGTTGTTGATGTTATCACAACTATCAAGGTCTGCTAGAAATGCATATATCAATTTCAAACCACTAGTTTGAAAAGCACGCCCCGGATTAGGTTGGCGCAGGCCTTTTGAGATTTTTCGCCCTGTGATCAAAGTACTCATGCCAGGCAGTTCAAGAAAGATGTTTCCCGCCATATCCATAAATGCAACACCTTCATCAATTAACATATCGGCGTGCCTGTCTCCAAGCTGATCAGTTATAACCATCAAGTTTGATGCATATATCTCTTTTTCCGCCAGTATCTTTTCAATCATTGCATGATGAAGATGCAATTTCACAAGAACAGAAAACTTTATACTCTCTTTTTTGTAGAAAACCTGCAGTAATCCATCAATTTGGCCTGACCCTTTTTTCTGCAGCGATTGAAACTTTCCAAAAGTTAATCCTGAACGATTCGGAGTGTTGCTTATCGCATTTTGAACAATCTCTTTGCTGTTTATCATTATAAACCCCCTCATATGTTCATAATATATCACTGTTCATTATTAATGAACAAGATAAAAAGTGAACAGATTGTACTTAGAAGCAGCATGTAAGTCATCCATTATAGTCGAAGATCAAGACACAAATAACTCTTACGTGATTTTTTTCAAATCCTTTTGAACTCCATCCCGGTTTTCCGTATGTATCGAATCAGTCACTTTCGTTGCCTGCCTGTGCGTAGCACGCAGACAGGCAGCTATTTCTTTTAGTTGCTATAAAATCAACTTCTTGTTTTATTGTACGCTTTTTTGGCCCGCGAATCTCCGCGAATAAAGAAGGTTGTTTTTTCTTCCGCTGATCGAGGAAAACAAACTTCTTATTGAGAATCTTGTTGTTTCTGGATGCTGATTGAGCTGTTCGAGGAATGTGGAGGGAGTACCATCCAGCTCGATAGTTTTGTCGGAGGTATAGCCGAGGGTATTGAGCAGGGCGGGGGCCGTGACCCTGGATATTGGGAGTTCCGTGTTGGTTATTGGATATTCAATTGATTTTGCTTGATCAGCACTCAATCAGCTCCGCTGGAAATATCGGGGTTGCCCCGGCCTGTGAACAGACAAAGGTCCCGACCCTGTTGGCGTGCTGGTTGATATCAGAGAGCGGTTTATTATTGAGGAGTCCTATGCATAGCACCGCGGTAAAAGAATCCCCTGCGCCTATGCTATCGGTCGCTGCACCCGGACATCCCGGATGGTCATCTGCTGTGGCAGCCTCTATCAGCAGGCTCCCCTGCGCTCCGCGTGTATACGCAACCAGGCGCAGATCAAAAAGCTGGCGCAGCTCAACCAGCTGTTCTTCCGTATCCCCGGTGAGCTTATACATCTCTGCTAAGACAGGTAGTTCCTCATCGCTGAGCTTTAAAATATTAGCGAGCTGGAGCGACTCCTCGATTATCTCTTTAGAAAAGAATTTCTGGCGCAGATTCACATCAAAGATCTTCAATGCATCTGCAGGCATCTGTTTTAGAAAACCGCAGATAGCGGTGCGTGATGCCTCGTTGCGCTGGGCCAGCGATCCAAAACAGACTGCGTCGGTTCTTTGGGCCAGCTCACGGAGTGCATCGGAGAGCTCAATATTATCCCAGGCCACACCTTCGCAGATTTCATAGCTTGGTTTTCCGTTATGATCGAGCGTCACCTGAACGGTGCCGGTCGGATAGGAGGTATTTTCCTGAACATAAGAGTAATCCACCCCAAGCGCACCCAAGGCAGCTTTGATCTCATTGCCAAGCTGATCGGATCCTATGCAGCTGATCGGATAGGCCTCGCCGCCTAGCTGACCGCAATGACATGCAAAATTAACCGGGGCACCACCCAGCTGTTTTCCAGCGGGAAGCAGATCCCAGAGAAGTTCACCGATACCTGCGATAACAAATTTATTTTTCACTGGATATTCCTTTTTTCTATGCAACGCGAAGCGTTGTTTGACTAATGCAGCAATGGCTATCACATGTTTGTCCTTATAAATCCCGCAAGGCAGGATCGCGGAAGGTCGCTTCCCGTAGGTCCGGTTTTCAACCGGACAGTCCGGTTAAAAACCGGACCTACATGGTTGTTCCGCAAAACGGAGCCACTTGATCGGACCTTTGCTGAGCCTGCCGAAGTAGCGAAGTCTCAAATCGGGCACTCAAGCATTCGCGCACTTCTCCCCCATTTTCTGACATGGTGACCGAGTGACATGGTGACCGAGTGACTGAGTTAGCAAACCTGAACTCCGAACTCTGAACAATAAACTCTTTTGGTCGCAGCTCCGCCTGCATTAGTGCAGGATGATATACAGAACCACCATTATCAGAAACAGAATCGACGCCATTACGCGTGGATCCGTGATGGTACCATTCATTTTACCGCGCAGGGCATCCAACGGACGCGTCCAGCACAGTCCTTCGACCTTCTCTCTGGCCGGTGGAGGAGTGAGCAGACTGACAATGAAATAGAAAGCACTCGACATCAGGAAGAGATAAAAACCAACCTGCATGAATGGAATACCCAATCCTTTGGCAATCAACTGAGTCTCGCCATTCATAGCAATACCCATCAGATCGCCTAATTTCTGCATCATATCCGCCCCGATCAGCGGGATATCAACTGCCAGATAGAGCAAACCGACAACCACATTGAATACCATCGCTGCCATAGCTCCCTGTTTGTTGCCACGCGGCCAGAAGACACCCCAAAGGAATATAGCTGTGATACCGGGGGCAAAGGCCATCGGTATCTTGTTAACGGCCTCAAAGATACTGTCAAATTTTGCTCCCTGGGTGGACCACCACATCGCCAGAATAACCACGGCTCCTGCAGCGATACGCCCGATTGTGACCAATGTGCGATCGGAGATATTGGGGTTGATACGTTTGAAAATATCTTCAGCGGTCATAGTGGCAACTGAGTTCAGTGCTGCCTCAATTGTGCTCATCAGAGCTGCCAGCAATCCGGCAGCCATCAGACCACGAATGCCGACCGGCAGCAGCTCAGTCATCATAACCATCAATGTCTTATTTTCATCTTCACCGATCTGCCCTTTAAAAAGAACATATCCAATGACACCAGGCAGCACCATCAGAAATACCGGCAGTATTTTAAGATAGCCTGCAAAGATCGCGCCGTCGCGACCATCTTTTTCGGTTTTGGCCGACAAAATTTTCTGCACAATGGTTTGATCGGTACACCAGTACCAGATACCGAGCACTGGGTAACCAAAGAGAATTGAGTACCATGAGAACTCACGCAGAGAAAATATGCCCGGAGCCGCGGCATCCGTAATCGGCTGAATCATGCTGAGCTGATCAGGACGGCAGGCAGCCTTGAAGTCGACCCAATTTTCAATACCTACACCAGGCAGAGCCTTGAGGCCGAAGAATGTCAGCAATGCGGCACCACCAAGCAGCAGCACTGCCTGAATTGCATCTGTGATCATAACGGCCTTCAGGCCGCCGATAATCGTATATATAGCGGTGATAACCGATATACCGATGATTGAATAAAGATATGGAATACCGAAGAATGCCTCAAGCACCATGGCTCCAGCATAAAGGCTGAGTCCAATATGAACGAGCAGAGCCGACATAATGAAGATAAAAGCCAGAAAGGTACGGGCTCCTGATCCATAACGTTTCTCGACATACTCAGGCAAAGTACTAATTTTACTACGGAAGTAGAATGGTGCGAAAACCATTCCAAGCAGAATCAGGCAGAAGGCCGCCATCCACTCAAAGTTACCGACCACCAGTCCATGTTTATAACCGGATGCTGCCAGACCAACCAGGTGTATTGTGGAAATATTGGCACAGAACAATCCCGTACCGATAATAGGCCACTTCAGTGAGCGCCCGCCCAGAAAGAAATCCTCGGAGGAGGTGTTTTTCTTGTAACCGGCCAATATACCCACAATCATAATACCAACCAGGTAAGTAACAACAATCACTGTATCAATTACTGATATTCCAACATCCATCTTTTCACTCCCTTATTTTTATTACGGTTCTTTCGAACCCACTAATCCAAATCAATAACAACTTTTAATGTTAAGTCGCCCTGTTCATCTATAAAGCGATAGGCATCTTCGTACTTCTCAAATGGAAAGTGACGGGTTACCAGCGGCTCAGTTATCATCGAGCCATCGCTGATCCATTCAACGGCCTGCTTATAATCGTTCTGTTGATACATAAGCGTACCAATCAAGGATAGTTCACGATCACCCACTACCGACATATCAACGCGAGGACGATCACCAAAGACACCCAGAACCACAATATCGCCACCCTTCTGGATATTCTGGACTGCATCGTTCAGTGATGCTTCCGCACCCACAGCCTCAAAGGCAACATCAAAGCCCTCGTCACCAAAGGTCTCCTTCGCCTTATCGGCAAAATTTTCGGTTTTCACATTACAAGTGGCATCAACTCCGACATCGAGGGCTTTTTTCAGGCGAAACTCGCTCATATCTGTTATCAGCACCTTTTTAGCTCCGCGGCAGCGGGCAGCCTGTGCCACCAGGTTGCCAATTGTGCCGGCTCCCAGGACCACGACATTCTTATCCTTGAGGCTCGGCACCCGATTGGTTGAATGTGACGCCACGGCGGCGGGTTCAATCAGGGCCCCCTGCTCAAAAGTCAGGCTGTCGGGAAATGCGACAATGCGCTCTTCGGTAGTTATGAAAAGATCCTGGGCACATCCCGGTGCCTGGAAACCACGCACTTTAAGCTCATCACAGATATTATAATCACCGCGCTTGCAGGGGTTGCAGACTCCGCAGACCAGCTGTGGGGCGGCAGTGGCTTTCATGCCGGGTTTGACAACGGTCACGCCTTCACCGACCGCTTCGACAACAGCGGCGAATTCATGGCCTTGAACCACTGGATAAGGGGTGAATGGATGTTTGCCATGCCAGACATGAATATCGGTACCACATACACCGATCTTTTTTACGCGCAGTAAAATTTCGCCAGCTTTCGGGGTTGGTTCCGGAACATCGTTAAATTCGATATGCCCCGGTTTTGTCATTATAGCTTGTCTCATTGTTTTTCCTCGGTTGGTATCTCTAATTTCCAGCGGTTTCCGGCACCGGATACCAGCATTACATTGCCCCATGCGGTGAAGTCGCCTGTGCGAATAATAGTTTTGACCGCATGGCTGCGCTTCTTAAACTCGGAGTGCGGAACAGTTTCCACCTCAACCCCTTCGCCAAAGGCGTGCGTCGCCTTCTTGAAATAAGTTGGGTTATGTTCGCTGGTCTCGACGGCCATAACGATCTTTTCGACAGAGTAGACCTTGCGCAGTTCAGCCAGCACATCCAGAATACGGGGTGTGCCCTCCGAAACGGCGATATCAATCAACTCAACATGATCAGGGCATGGAAAGCCCGCATCAACCACCATCAGCAGATCCATGTGCCCCTGACGGGTCAGGGCAGAATCGATCTGCCCGTTAATCATTCCTACTTCTTTCATAATCAACCTCTGAATGTTGTTTCGAGCTGCACCTTGTGATGGGACTCCCAGGATGCCTTGAACTTTTTATAGCCATCACGTGTTTCAAAAACCTGAGAATCATCCCAGAGCAAGCGCCATTCACCATCGGCCTCAGGCCATAGAAAGACCTGCCCCCTAATCAGGCGGTTGTTGGCATCAATACCCGGATTTTCAGGTGTATCATCGCCACTTATTCTAAGCAGCTGTTCAGGAGTGAGCAGATCTTCGGTGGCCACACGCAGATTCTCGGCGATCCAGTCGGAGCGCGTTGCCATGGCAACATAGCCGCCGCTCTTATTCTCACGCTGCGCCGCCCAGGCGAGTGCAATCTTGGCCGGCGAGGCATTCAGCTCAGCTGCAAGTGTCTGGATCAATGGATCCATCATATCAGCGCGGTGTTCCTTGAAAGTATCCCGTCCCGGACGGTTGGGAGAACCAAGCGACATATAGCCGCCACAGACAATACCCTCTGATTCAAAGTAGCATCGCAGAGCGCTCTGCTGGAACAAAGGGTGCATCTCCATCTGATTATATAGGGGACGATCATCTGTACTTACATCACGCATCAGCAGCTTCATACAGGCCTCGGTATGGTTTGAGGTTCCGATATCAATAACCTTGCCGGCCTTCTTCAGCTTACATATCTCATCCCAGGTTTCCATAAATTCCTCATGAATATAGGGCACAGCATCTGGATTACGGTGTTCACCGGCACATCCAGGGGTGTGCACATTCGGCCATGGCCAGTGATTAAGATACATATCAATCTTGTCAACGCCTAGAGCTAAAAGTGTTGCGTCAAGCGCCGGTGCCACATCCCTGGGTGACATATGCCCATTCCAGAGTTTACCGGTGATAAACAGCTCATCAGCAGATGAGATATAGCCCTCTTTAATCGACTTTCTGATGGCCTCACCGACTACATCCTCATTCTCATAGCCCCGTGCCGTATCGATATGGCGATAGCCAATCCGAATAGCTTCAGCGGTGGCATCCTTCATGTAATCCTGGGCCCAATCTGAGTGAAAGGTACCAAATGCAGCCACCGGCATCATACGAGCATTGGCGAGAGGCACCTTATGTACCAAAGCCGGATCCAAAGCCGGAATATCCTTATCAAAACAGACTTGTTCTATCATATTCATTTAAAACTCCTTTTTTTGGTTACCATTCTATTTAAAGCTTATTTTAAGTGCGGCAGCCTTATCAGCGGGCAGATCAACCTTGAAGCTGCGTTTGTCAGTGCTCTGCTTAACCGATTGCTTTGAGTCTATCTTAGCAATATCCACCGGAGTCTCAATCAGAACCTCCTGCGCCTTGCCCGAGAGAAGCGTCAGCTCAATCGCGCTCTTGCTCCATTTCATGCTCTTAATTTCAATCTGACCACGACAGAGAATTCCCTCTACGCTGCCTTGCGACCATTCAGAGGGCAGTGCGGGCAGCAACTGAATTCGGTCTGGCTTTGATTCAGCCAGCATCTTCAGTATCACGGCCGGCATACCTCCGCTGATATCCATATTAAAAAGAGTCTTATGGTTATGCATCGAGGCCAGATTGCTCAACCAGTAGCGTTGCACCAAAGGAATCAGACACTGATAGGCCAGGTCCCCATCTTTAAGACTCGTAGCGGCCTGTCCAAGCTGCACCAGACCGAACGACATGAACCCGCTGGAATTATTTTTCCAGTGCTTATTGAGTTTAATGTCAATGATCTTTCTGAAACCCGCCTGCAGACGCGCATCTTTTTCAATATCCGCAGGCATGCCGTCATAGAGGGCATAGAGCTGTGATGAGTGGCGATGGTTCAGCTGGTCCTTCAGTTTAGGGGTAATCCATTCCTGAACGTAACCACCCTCACTGATAAGATATGGCGGTAGTTTTTCAACCATCTTTTTCCAGAGCGTGACCTTATCCTTATTTACGCCAAGTTTCTCTGAGGCCGCAATTGTATTAATCAACAGCTCACGCGCTGCCGCAACATCCATTGTGGAGTTAAAGGTGGCCTGTGATTTAGTATTGGCGGGTGAATTTTCAGGTGATTGGGTTGGCGAGAAGATGTATTTGCCATCGGGCCCTTCGTAAAGATAATCCTCAAAGAACAAAACACATTTTTCCATAAAGGGAAGCGCATGTTCAGCCAGGAATTTTTCATCGCCGGTATAAAGATAGTAATCATAGAAGAAATGCGCGGCCCAGGGAGCACCGGCAACCCAGTAAGCTCCTGCGAAGCGGGCATTAAAAGCATTATTAAACCCATGTGTTGTGCTACGCGATGGCAGTACAACTCCGCGGCAGCCAAAGAGCCGTTCTGCATTGATCTCCAGATATGGAACTATCGACTCAATATATGAGGTATACGCCAGGATCAGCTCGGGGGTATTGCCACGAATTGTTGCCGCAATAGCCGCCGGCACATTGCCGTTGTGAGTATAGTCGCTGGCCCATCCCGGGCTGTAGGTGCCGCCCCAGAGACCCTGTAATACCGGAGGAAGCTCACCGGTGGAGGAGATGATGTTGTAACGTCCGGCATCAAACTCTTTTTCTACAAGGGCATGATTGAGTTTTGCGTTTGTTGATTTTTCAAGCAGCTCTTCGGTTGTCAGTTTACTGTCAGCACTGCCGCCGATATCAAGAGTAACACGGTTGAACATCTCACCATGAATAACAGCATGCCTTTTAAGCAGAGCATCGTAATCCTTAGGCAGAGCCGCTATAGAGGCCCGCATATCTTCAATTTTTGATTTGTCCGGATCATAAACAGGCTCGACATCGATAAAGATCAAAATGCTGTCGGCATCGGAGATGATCAGCTTATCGCCTTTTGTCTTGGTGCTGCCGCCCTCGACATGAACCTCGGCCACACCTTCGATGGCATGAATGCTTCCGGGGTAGGCCTTCGGGAAATCGTGACGGTAAGAGACGTAGGTTGAGGTTGCGGTAATAACTACATTTGTCACCAGCTCTTTGAACACCGCATCTGATCTCTCCATAGCTCTCGCGCCCAGCTTTTTGCTGAGTTCACGCGGAGCCAAAGTTAACTGACAGTTAAGGGCACCCTTTTTCAGGCTGTTCACGGACATCACCGCCAGGCCATCGGCACGCGAGACAAACAGGCGGCGTTCATAAACTCCCTTGCTGTCGGACCAATGAACGGTAGTTTCGCCATTTTCAAAGTTAACGCTGCGCATGTAGTCGGCAATCTTCTTTTCACCTTTTGTCTGAAGACGCAGGTCAAAGGCGGGCACGAAAGCATCCGGATACATGAATCCTTCCTGATCTGAGATATCGAAAACCAGTGCGCAGGCCTGCCTATAGAGGCCTTTGTCAATCAGACGACGAATCTCAAAAAGGCGTGGTCCGCTGTCGGGCGGCATCAAGGGAGGTCCCTGCGGCAGGAACATGCGCTCATGCGTAAAAATCACGGTTTCGTCGAGAGGACGACTAAACACATTTGCGCCGATTGTTCCATTACCTGAGATAAGGCCCTCTTCCCAGGTTTCAGCCTGACTGGAACTGATAAAGCCCCGCTTAGGTGACTCAAGTTTTTTTTCGAGTGCCTGACACTCAGATAATACAGGTACACACAGCAGCATAGCTGTGGCAGAAACAGAAAAGGCGGCCCTGAGCAACCCCGGTATATCATGATTCACGAATACTATTTGCATTGTTTTCTCCCCTTATAGCGGCACTAAACCACCTTCCTGTGTGAAATTTCAGCATAAAACCTTTTTTTAATTAGGTTATATCCCAGAACCAGACAAACTCTTCTGACCTGCAAATAATACAAAAAATAAGTTCGGGATACAAGAGCTAACAGAAGCGAGGGTTCGTAGTTCTCTATTCCATCACGGACATTGGCTAGACCCCATCCGAAAAGAGTTGGAGGTTCGAGAAGTCGAAATAGTTGAAGGAACACGTACTCGTACACGCGAATCTCCAAAAACCAGGGTGGAAATAGTAGGGAAAAGAGATTTGAGTGTACGAGTACGAGTACGAGTACGGAAAAAACAACCCAGGAACCGGGTCACCATCTTGGCCAGATGACACTTCTCTAAAAACTGCTCCGCAAATATCGAAAGCTGCGGCACGGGCTTGTTCTTCTTATTCGTCCAATAGAACGTCTGCTTAAAGCTACGCTGGTCCACGCGTCCATTAGCGTAATACTTCGTATTGACTCCGTTGCTAATTACAAACATCTGAATGTATTGAAACAGCCCTTCACCCGCGCCATAGGAATGATGCTCATAACGGTTAATCTGGTTAAAAGCCTCCTTAAGCTCTAACCCGCGCCGCTTCAATTCAATCTGCACCAACGGCAGACCGTTGATCAGGATGGTGACATCGTAGCGATTCTTGAAACGCCCCTCCACGCTCACCTGCTACGTCACCTGAAACAGATTCTTACGCCAATCTATCTAATCAATAAGCTCGACTGTCTTGGTATCGCCATTGGCATCCGTATAGGCCACCCGGTCGCGCAGAGTCTTTATGTTCATCATAATCCGTCCATCCCTCTCCCGGATTCTCTGGAAGAATGTGTTCAATATTATATTTATCACTCTCCAAATCAAAAGCTGTATTGCCTACATGCTTCTCCATCTGAAATAAGATAAACCGTACAATATGCTTACTACGGCTATTAGTGGTCCTCAGTTCTTTATCAGCGAAAGCAGCTTTGAACCGCGCATCTTCAGGATACACGGCCTGCAAACCATGTAATATCTGTTGCATGGTGCCACCCTGAGTTATCAAAATGGAAACTAAATTGTAAACAAGCTCCTGTTCATTGGCTTGCATATTACAAATCACATTATAACGGAAAGAGATCACGCATACAGCTTTCAGAATCCGGTCAAAATCAGATTGATCCAAAACCTCATTTGCAGTCATAAGAAGGGAGAGCGGTTGCCGCACATTAAACATCTTCAACTGCTGTAGCATAAAGCGCTGATCTGTAGACCAATGGTCCGCCTGAGGATCACGCAACGCAGCATAAACACCGGCATGCGCATCAAGGCTTCTTATAAGCTCAAAGGCCTCACCCTTTCCATGAATCTCGCGTCGGATAATTTTAAACAGCTCTGACTTTCTCACCCGTTTATTGCGACCATTCCAATAGGCCCGCAAAAAGTCCGGAAAACTTTCACTACCAAGCACGCCTACAATCCGCTCCCAGAGTTCTTCAAGAGTTTTCATTTCAAAGTCATGCGATCCTTCGCTGTTGGCAACGGAAAAGAGATAGTTCTTCAACAGATCAGTGGAGGACAACCGCACACCGCGTGAATTCAGGGTTTCAAACACCTTGAAAGCATTCAGTTCATCTGTAACGGTAATCACCGTAAAAAACAGCTTATCCACAACGGCATCAATAAACCTGGCGACCTCCACACCATCCTGCCCGCAATGACCTTTTATTCCAGTCTTAAACCAGTCAAATGCCTTGCGCAGCAGATGTTCAGAATCTCTTAACCCATGCTGGGGAATTTTGCCAAGAGGCACCAGATAATTCTGGTAGAAATCATTATTATGCCGATTCAACTGCAACTTGGAACGCGGAACCAGTGTAACGGGGTCCAGATAGCCGATATAGCTGTTTCGAAGCTGCTCCAGGCGCTGCCGGTTCTTTTCAGCATCCATATCAGATGCTGCAATATCTTCGAGAAGTGAGAGCGCAGCCAGAACCATAATACTCAGGGTAGTTATGCGCTGCTGCCCGTCAATAATGTCAAACTGCTTGCTATCCGGCGACTGCAGAACAAGATAACCCATGTAATGAGCCAGCTCTGGATCTTCGTCGAACAAACCGATGATATCCTGCCACAGGTCATCCCACTCATCTGCAGTCCAGGAGTAGTCCCGCTGGAAGTGTGGAACCTGATATGTCATTCCATTCCCCAGCAACTGTCTAAAAGTGCTGTTCGTTGTATTAAAATTCATACTTGCCATAGTTCACCTCAAATCATGGTCAAATTGTAGCACACAATTCTGCCCGAGACACTTCATCAGTTTCAAAACGGCAACCGGAGCCGGGCGTTGATTGCAATAATATCAAAGGCCTCAGGATCAATTGGACCGCCGTGCCACTCAAGCAGCTCCTGCTTCTCTTCACAATCAGGGCCGCTCAGAGTTTCAATCAGTTGATAATAGCCGTAAATTCCGCCGCAATCTTCAGGCGGACAGGCCCGCTTACCTTTAATGCAGATTGGCAGATTCTGCTTCGGATCGGGTGCCAGCACCTTTTCCAGCAAAACTGTGTGCTCCCAGGAGTCGCCGAAATCATACTCGTAAATGATCTTATCCTTTTCCCTGCGCAACAGATCACAGATGCGGTACCCATTGCTGTCTTCAACTTTCATCATAAAGAAGAAGTCATCATCTCCACCCCCCGGCTGATAGAATTCTCTGCCATCAACAAACTGATGCAGATGACAGTTATGCCAGCCGAAGGCCATTTGAATAACATTGTGCAGTTGCTCCAGTTCAATGCCCGATGACACCAGCACCCGACGCCAGATCGGTGGTTTGGAGCCCTTCAGCGTAATCTTCAGCTGATAGACTGAGCAATCGGCAGCTTCCGATACTTTTGCAGAGACGCTACCCGGGAGGCGAACCGCGAGATCCTCTAACACTGCTGAGAGATTGCGTCTCATCTCATCCAGCGGCATAGGCATTGCTGCCGCTGCCGTTGCCGCATCCACATCTGCATTAATGCTCATAACCAGCACTTGATGAATCATCGCGCTGAGCTCGCTCAACTGCATAAAATCCGGATTGCCGATCACATCGTAGGGCTCCGCGGCATTCCTGTCCAGCTCGCGCAGAATCCGCAGGCACTGATCATTCAGATCCAGAAAAACCGAACGTATCTCACGTAGAGTATCCTTCTCCGGATCATGCTTTTCACGCACCTCGTCCCACAGATCCTTCCATAGACGAATAAACTCCTGCTGGGCTTCCTTCTCCGGAAAGCAAAGAGTTCTACCACTGACTACATGTGCCAAAACCGCATCCATATCGTTTTCATCGCGCGAAAGTGCATCACGTATATAGGCCTCTGCAACTTCCGAATCCACGGAGAGATTCAACATCTGAAAAAAGGCATCTAGCTCTGACTCAGGCAGCGATCCACCATTATCCATCAGATCCAGCATCCGCTCTTCAACCGTTTCATCCTTCGGCCAGAAAAAGCTGAGCTGTCCCATTGTCTTGATGGTCAGATTCTTCTGCATATTGAAAAATGCGGAGAAAGCGAGAGGTGGATCGGTGATAAGCGAAGGGGCTTCCTCATTCATCTCCGCCAACCAGAACATCCGTGCGGCCTGCTCATAGCAGTCATAGCCGAGATCATCCTCATTGCGTAATTCTTTATAACTCGCAAGCAATGCATCTGACCAGTCACGGGTCAGGGCAAAGTCCACCGCTTTCCCCTTAGCAGAAATATGCCGCACGGAGAAAATACCCTTCAGCCAATCTTCAACCGTCAGCATAAGAGAGTCGCCACTCTTAAAGCCGCACCTGGCGTAGAATGCCTGCATATCAAAAACCGATATATTGACCGATTGCTCATATGGAGGTGCAAACATTGCGGCATTCGACTCATCTTCAGCAACCAGATAGGTGAGCGCCCCGAACTCCCCGAAGAACAGGAGGTACTTCATCACCTCCTGACCGACAAAGCTCTCACAACGGGTTGACGATGTGGAGCCATCCGGCAGTTTCAATGTGACCTCAGCGGGAAACACCTCGCGGGAAACAAACGGAATAAAGCGATGACCGGGAAGCAGAAACCCTCCCTTAACCTCCTCCGGCAGCGGTTTTATCAGAAATTCAGCCCCTTGAAAGAAGCAGTGGCGCGGCACAAAAAAGTCTTCAATCGGATCACTATCATCCTCGAACAGGAACTCCGACTCACAAGTCAGATCAAACAACCGATCAAAATCTTCAAAGCCCTTCTCTTTCCGGATGACGTATTTCTCCAGCTTATCAAAATTAAATCTGCCTCTCTGTTTCATCGCAAATTCTCTTATCAAATTGTATAAATCTGTTTTTTTCATAAAATTTTTCCTTTCTTGTGATCAGGCGCATCGCCGTCAGTAGTTATTTTCTCAACTCCTGTCAAAAAAAACAAGAAATTGAATCATCTATTTCCATAAGTTGTTTAGAGAAAGCAACTAAAACGTAATTAATAACAGCCGTCAACTCTCGGCCTTTTGGGTCTAAATCCACCGGATACCGGCGGATATACTGTGCTGCTCAGTATGTCCGCCGTTACACGGTGGACGAAACGGGTAATTAGCTTGCAGAAAATCTTTCTCCTGTTTCTTCTTATGCAACGCGAAGCGTTGTTGTCTATAAAATCAACTGCTGACATCTACAACTTTAAGGCCAAAATGTTTTTGAATCGGAAGGAAATCACGGTCTGAGTGCAATAGAAACGCATCATGAAAGACAGACACTACGGCAATCATGCAATCAACAGGCTTACGAACAGTAAATCCCCTTTTACGTAAACCACGATACATACATGCGGCATTAACAAACGTATCCCGGCTCTCCGGCAGATATATTAAATTCTCAAAATACTTTTTAGTTTTTTCAAAAATCTTATCATCTCTTATGCCATGCAGTACCTCCGCGAGTACAATTCCACACGTACACACATCCTGACCTTCTTCAATCAGAAGTCTCAAAACTGATACCTGTGACGACTTATTCCCACGAAGAAAATCAATCCAGACACTGGAATCAACTAGAATCACATAGGCCTCCGCTGCTCACGCCATTGAGACAGGTCACCCTGCCAATCTACTTTTCCCTGTAACTCCAACAATTTCTTCTGCTTTTCGCATCGCAAAAGCTCATGCAGAGCATGATCAACAAGATCACGTTTTGTTTTAATGCCCGTAAATTTGCGACAGCTGTCGACCAGTTTTTCATCAATAACTATATCTGTACGCATCACAGCCTCCTTAAAGTATACATATGGTATCATTGTTTTATGTGTATTTCAACTCAGGGTTATAAAATTACAGACGAAATTAATGCCTGACACCAATCGCACAGATAACAGTGCCAACTTCATAAATCACGGGCGGCGGCACACCGTAGCGTGCCTTTGTCTTGTCGGCATCTTTTTTTTCTAATGAAGGTGTATCACTTGGCAGAAGTCTTCCGAATTGTTTTTCATATAGTTCTTCAATGTATTGAGGTAATGGAAGTTTCCATGGTTCTTGCTTATGGTTAGCTAAACTACCAAATTTTTTAGGATTCAGTCCCAATTCTCTAGCCATTTGAGTTTATGCATGTGATAAATGAAACTTCTTTCGTGCTTCTATCCAAGGCAGCAGCTTATTTGATATAAATTTTTTCTTTGCCATTTTTTCATCTTCTATTATCACAACGTAGAGGTCAGTTTCCGGGTAACCGTTTAGCTGATTCCGCGACCCGTAGCGAAAGACAATTACAATTTAACATCAGCGACAATTTAAAAGAACTGGACCTGAAAAAAAGTGAAGATCTTCCAGTTTTATCGGCGTTATTGTTAACTACTAATCTAAGGTCTGACCCTGACCCCGCCCCGCTGTATCGCTTTTCGACTTGTATTTTATACAAAGGGAGTATAATGTTCATAGTTTGTTGTGTTTTTTCAAAAATCAGGAGTTTTTTTATGTTAAATGAACCTGCAAACAATACCGATGTAGTAGATAACGCTATCAACTACAAGGCTAAGCTCGGACTTAAACTCTTCGCCGTCTACGGGGTAATTTACCTCGGATTCATTCTTATTAATGTACTCAAACCCTCGTTTATGAAGACAGAGGTGCTGTTTGGCGTAAACCTAGCGATAATCTATGGTTTTACACTGATCATTGTCGCGATAGTAATGGGGCTGATCTACAACGCCATCTGCACAAAAAAAGAGAATGAGATGAACAAAGAGGAGGCCGCATAATGAATTATACAGCCAGCAGAATTGCAGTTTTGGTTTTTTTGATGTTTGTCGGGTTTGTACTTGGTATCTCATTCTACTTTGCCCGCAAGGCAAAGTCCGCTGAGGGTTATTTTGCAGCCGGCGGTACAATCCACTGGTTCGTCAATGGAATCGCATTTGCCGGTGACTATCTCTCGGCAGCCTCATTTCTTGGTATATGCGGTCTTATAGCCACTATGGGCTACGATGGGTTCCTCTACTCCATTGGCTATCTTGCCGGATGGATTGTAGCCCTGTTTGTGGTAGCCGAGCCGATGAAGCGTCTCGGAAAGTACACCTTTACCGATGCATTGGACTCTAAATTCAACTCAAAGGGCATTCAGTTGATGGCTGCCATCAGTACGTTAGCGGTCTCACTCTTCTATTTGATTCCGCAGATGGTAGGAGCCGGTGTGCTCGTTACGCCACTGCTGGGCTGGCCGCACTGGGCGGGAGTGATGATGGTGGGCGCAATTGTGATTACAATTGTGGCTACCGCAGGAATGACCTCCACCACCTACGTGCAGTTCCTCAAAGGTGGCCTGCTGATCATTTTCTCGACGGTTCTTGTTGTTGCTGTGCTCAACAAGGGGCTTTCGACGGAGGCCGGTGAGAATACATTCATTCCTCGCACAATTGAGGCTGCAAGTGTCAGCCCTACAGTGACGACTGAACACGGTGGACAGAGCTTTGTTAAGATTGTCCAGGATGGAACTGCCAACTGGTGGATTGACCAGCAGGATGGAACCCTGCTTGAAGCACAGTCGAAGACAATTACCGCCAAGGGTGAATTGCTTTATAACGGAGCACCTAAAACAGCTAATAAACTTAAATCTGTAGGATACATAACAAAGCTACCCGACGGCCAGACTAAAACCGGACGGCTCGGCCTTTTCAAGTATTTTTCTACCATTCAGGGCTCAGAGATTGTTCGCTACCCGAAGAGCAAGTTTGCCAAATTTGATGATGGTGGCGACCATGTGTGTGTTTTCGTACCTGAGATAACAGCCGGCGAAGATCTGATGATCCCCGGGCAGAAATTCAAGCTGAAGAGCGGTATTGGCAAGTTGAACTTCATCTCGCTCATGCTCGCGCTCTTCTTAGGCACAGCATCTTTGCCGCACATTCTGATCCGCTACTACACCGTTCCCTCGGCTCGTGATGCACGTAAGTCCACGATCGTTGCTATCAGCGGCATAGGTTTCTTCTATATACTGACACTGTTCATGGGGCTTGGAGCAATGACCCTTGGCGTTATTGACGTAGAGAGCGGCAATATGTCCGCTCCGCTACTTGCCAAGTCTTTCAGCCTTGTACTCTTCTCCGTTATATCGGCGATCGCCTTTGCTACAGTGCTCGGTACTGTTTCCGGTTTGATCGTGGCGACCTCCGGCGCGATTGCCCACGACCTGATGGACAACTACATGGACATCAAGATGAACGACAAGCAAAAGGTCTTTGCTGGCAAAATCGCGGCATTTGGTGTAGGCATCATTGCGATCATCCTCGGCATCGCCTTTAACGGCATGAATGTGGCATTCCTTGTCGGCTGGGCCTTCGCGGTTGCGGCATCGGCCAATCTGCCATCTATCATAATGCTGCTCTTCTGGAAAAAGACCACCGCCAAGGGCATTGCCTGGTCGATCGGTGTTGGAATGGTATCCGCTTTAGCCATTATCCTGACCTCACCTAACATGTATGCGCAGTTTGGCATTAGCGCCACTCCTATCCACCAACTCAATCAACCTGGAATTATCTCAATTCCGCTGAGTTTTGCGATACTCGTTATCGTATCGCTGATGAGCCAGAAGAAGGCGGACGCTGTCGAGGCGTAATTACGGTCCTCCCGCCCATTCGACAGTTCGACAAGCTCACTGCAGGCAGAGCCGCACACAATATCCAATATTCAACACGGAATATCCAACCGAACAAGTAAAAAGGGTGCTCTTCGCAGTTTGCTACCACGAATGCACACGAATCTGCGCGAATGTAGTGTGCGCTGTATTTTATATCGTGCCTAGAAATTATACGTTGCAAACAGACGGGTATCGGACGCAAACGTGTTGTCAGGACCATCGCGATAGCCAAGTCCGGACTTCAGCGCAATTGTCACCTGATCGCCAATTGGCTGTTTAACTACCAAATTGAGCTCCTGTCCATCGTAGGGCAGGGTATCGTTCCATGTATAGTTATAGAGAGCATAGAGAGTGGTCGTTTTGACCTTTGTAACCGCCTTTAAGTAGAGAGTGTCTGAGTCTTCGGCAAACTGTCCGGAATAGAGCATCATCGACACACCAAGCGGATGGTTAATGCCGGTGGTTGCCTCCTGGAAACGGAGGTTGTTTCCTCGAACACCGAAGTAACCGGGAGAGAGAGTTACAGGGCCGACCTTCTGCTCAACAGAGAGTCCCACTGCATCGGCATCACTTCCCGTGGATTCCCCTACATCACTTTCGTGGCGGTAATAACCGAGCAGCGAGGTAGTTTCTGTAACATCCAGCTTGACGCGCGTACCAATCAGATTGGCAACATCGTATGCATACGCATTAAAGATTGCAATTTCCAGATTATCCACCCCTGTAAACACACCCTCGCCCCAGGTTACACCATCGGTATCATCCTGTGCGCCGAATACATCACCGAAATCATTGAAATCGGCACGGTCTCCCACCTGAATCCAATTACTCATGCGGATGGCATGGCCGAGTTTCAGGCTCAATCCCTCAATCTCTGTTGTTTCCAACTGAACAGCCTCTATCGCGCGCGCCTTCTGGCGGTAATCATCTTTGCGGAAAACTTCGCCGTTATCAATCATACGACCGGCTTTGATCGTTGTGTTTTCCAGCATCCGATAGCGTAACCACGCTTCGTTCAGCACGTGAATCTTATCATTGAGTAGCATACTGGATTTATTATGGTCATAAAGTTCCCCTGCATAGTTATAGCCCAACCCAAAATCAAATCCGCCGAATTCAGGAGAGGTATACTCCAAGAGAACTCCTAAAGTTGAGTTGAAGCCATTGCCAACGCCTTCAAAATCGCGATACATACTGAGCGACTGAATACGGCCGGAGACGGTTCCGTATCCAAGCTCATTAAACGTTTTGACCGGACTTTCGACCGCAGCAGCACTCAATGTGGCAGCAACTAACACAAATACAATTTTTTCCATAAACAAGTTCCATTCTTACGGGTCTTCCGCCGAATCTGTGGGTAAACACAACGATCATTAAACTCTGCAATGTCGTAAATCCAAACTACATAAAATTAGAGAAAAACACAAATGGTTTAAAATTATACTAAACATTGCCATTCGATCAAGTCATTTGTATATAAAATTTCTCGAAGCCCGATGAATATTCATGAAGGTAAGGTTGAAAAGAGAGTGCTAAATCGCATATAATCCAGCTATGCAGATTAATCAACATGCCGATAGAAGTGAAGTGCTGGCTGGTTTACGCGCCGAGGATATTCATCAATGGATTGATG
>Ga0307990_1001185_pt1 | contig 22255 bp, 26 predicted proteins | sample EllFjometagen129_FD_203168 | JGI IMG/M metagenome (GOLD analysis project Ga0307990, IMG submission 203168) | Marine microbial communities from Ellis Fjord, Antarctic Ocean - #129 | ecosystem: Environmental > Aquatic > Marine > Unclassified | place: Southern Ocean | collected 2014-10-08
GAAACAATTTTCTCAATCCGCGACACATTGCTCCCAGCAAACACAATCGCATTATCCAAATCACCAACTGAGGCATTGCATAAAGCTTTAGCTATGCAGTAAGGAGCTGTTGCAGAATCACAAGTTATAAGACATTTGTATAAACACCTGATGGGGTCCTTTTCTCCACGCATTATTTTCTCAATGAAAGCAGTTTTTATCGCTCTTCCCGGTAAACCAACAGGACTATCTATAATAACTACATCTTCTTCGTTAGCTCTTAAGTATAACTCCTTAAATTCATCTGCCACAGAACACTCTTTGGTAGTAACGAACCGAGTTGCTATTTGTACTCCTTGGGCACCTAATTTAAAAAATCTAGCAACATCTTCTCCGTCAAATATGCCTCCAGCTGCTATAACAGGTATGATCACTTTAAATTTCTCTTCATACTCTTTAACTATCTTTACAACATCTACGACTAAACTTTCTAAACAATTCTCCTGAGGCGACGTTAGGTCCTCGGATTTAAAACCTAAATGTCCTCCGGCTAGGGGACCCTCTACTACAAAAGCATCTGGAAAACGTTTATAACGTCTGTTCCAAGTTTTGATTATGATGTTGGCGGCTTTAGCTGATGATACAATTGGAATTAATTTTGTCGAAAATCCTTTAGCAAATTCCGGCAACCTCAAAGGCAAACCTGCCCCTGAAACAATAAAGTCAGCTTTTTCTTTTACGGCAATGCGCACTGAATCCTCATAATTAACCAAAGCTACCATTATATTTACACCCACGACTCCCGAAGTTAATGTTTTAGCCTTGCGAATTTCAGCTCTTAAGGCTTCTCGCGATGCTTCTAGGTAATTTGTTTCATTCTCGGGAGTGCCATAAGCGAGACCAACACTAGCAATGGTTCCAGCTCCACCACAATTAGCAACTGCGCTAGCTAAGGAAGCTGTAGACACCCTAACCCCCATACCGCCTTGGATAATTGGTATTTTTATCTCTAAATCTCCAATGATAAGTGGCTTCAATTTATTACTCATAACATATGATTATAATCTTTTACCCTTTCGCCTTCTTGTTTTTTTTAATAGATTAATCCTTAGTATAAACCTCACTCAAGAATTGTAAAGTCAGTTTTTAACAACGCCTCCATCTTGTAGCCGAATATACGAATGAAGACTTAAGGCTTTTTCATTCTTTGTATCCTGTTAATTTTATCTTCTATTCCCTGAAGTTTTTCCACAATGCTTTCAAACAACGGGGGATCTTCAAAAAACATTTCTTGCATTTGCCGATAATCAGTTTTTAACTGACTCATCTGGTCATCGCGAGGAACCAATCGCAGAGTACCCGGTTTAGCTTCTTCATAATGCGCCCAGTTAGCTTTAAAAAATAATGTTTTATGCTCAGATACATCTTTTAGCAATGCTATCTTTTTCAAGGATTTCTTACATATCGGAGTATCCCCCATGGCGAATAAGTCGTAATAATGCCGTGACATTCGAAGCAGAATATTCTTGCCTTTCGGATAATGATATATCATGTGAAGTATAGTCGCCTTCTCCCAAAAGGTTCTCTCCGCTGCCAAAACGCGCACCGACGTGCCTTCAATCGCTACATCACCAGAAACATTAGCAACGTAAGGATTAACAATCATTGTCTGCACCGGCCAATGATCAGCCCTGGAACCAAATTCAATCTTAACAGCAGATTTCACATAACTTTCTACGCTACTTGTCAAAACGTGAGGAAATGTAAACAAAACTGTTTGTCCTAAAGCATCATTGGAATCCAATTTCACCTTCCATTCTTTTTTATTAGCAAGAACAGCGCTAATGCTCTTTTTCAATTCAGGAATAAGAGTATTGCCAATCTTTTCTTTACAGGCAAGTTGCAGTCTCTCAAGTCTTCGCTGGTTTTCTTTATTGCTTTCTTCTTTTTTTGGCTCAATGGCTCCTTTGCTTGATAAAAAAGTCCTTTCTATCGACACATCTACATCCTCGGAAAACCGCCTGATAACGCCATAACACTTTGATAGAGATGTTCCTCCTTTAAATGTCAAATGGCTTCCGGATGCTGGTAATGAAAAAAGGATCTTGAGCATCCAGCAAACCCAGAAATCCTTTTCAATAAGTTGCGGCATCACATTTAAACCAGCCGCGGCAACTTCGAAATATGCGCGCTTATCTTTATCACTCAATAATACAAATTTATCCATAAGCCTCTCATTCTTGTAGTTGCCTGAATATATTTCCTATCCATACCGGAGCATAACGCAAATCATTAATAAGCTGACGTTTATCAGCATCGGATAATCTTTTTTTAAGTATATCAATGATGTTGTCACCCACCTGATCCTGCCCTAAATGGCGCAGGGCCTGAATAACCAAACCACTCACACGTCCAGCAGTCGCCATATTCTTAGGAGTTGTTCTTTTTAATACAATCTGCTGTTTGTTAATCTGAACTGTTCGATTGAAGCCATCGGTCAAAAAAACAATCTTTGCTGGGACTTGTTCACTTAATCCAAGTAAATTAGCAGCATACGCTCCTGAGGGTTGAATTTTCAAACTGTCCCGTCCGGCCAATGCTTGAGCTATGCGCTCATAATTAGGCGGAAGATAGCCAAGCGTTGTATGTTTCTCAGGATAATCATACAATCCACGAGCTAGACGACGAATAGTCCCGAATTTTGCCAATCGACCCAAAGATTGGTCTATGGCTGTACGATTCCCCAGATCAAAAAAATGGATTGGAGTAAACACCCACCCCCTCTTCTTTCCATATATCCTACTAAGTACCTTACTATCAATGCTTTGTGACATGTATACCACCTCTCTTTGTCAGAAAAAGTATATACTTTTTCTGACAAAATGTCAAGAAATTTTTCCAATTTTTCGTTTTTAAGAAACAACGAACACATAGAGCGCAGTGGAAGCCTCCGCCTTCGCCAAAGCTACGGCGGATAAACTCCGGACTGAAACCGACATTCAAAAGGCAAAAGCTAGCAGTAGTATCATTTAAGCCTTTGGATAAAATACAAGGAAAATCATGTCTTGTAGAATCTATATATAAGGCCAGCCGAATGTGCGGATGTAAACCCTACTACGCCCTACGGGCTTCGAAGGGCAGGCTTCTTTTTTTAAATTTGTTTTTTGTGGTAAACACTAAGCCATTTTACAAATTTTGTTATTTCTCATTATCCTGCATATGAGTGATAATACGAGTTATTATTTCATCTAAAATGTTTGCTGTTTGATTTTGTTTTTTAAAATGAATAAATGGTTGACCGTTATCTCCATGTTTTACCATTTCAGGTTCAATTGGAATCCTTCCTAAAAAGGGAACTTTCAAATCACGAGCAGCTTCTTCGCCACCACCTGCTCCAAATAGATCTATTTTTTTTCCACAATGTGGGCATATTAGACCACTCATGTTTTCAATAATACCAACAACAAAAACCTTAAGTTCTTTTGCAAACACAACGCTCTTTCTTGAATCTAAAATAGCCACGTCCTGTGGAGTAGTTACCACAATTGCTCCACTTATTTCCGGAATAAGTTGACAAACGCTCAAAGGTTCATCGCCTGTACCCGGAGGTGAATCTACAATTAAATAATCAAGCACACCCCAATTAACATCGGCTAAAAACTGTTTTATTACCATCATTTTGAGAGGTCCACGCCAAATAGTCGGTTGATCTTTATTCTCAAATAATAAAGCAATACTAACCGCCTTTAGGTTAGGCAAAACTTCCATCGGCTCAATGCCTAAATCAGAAGTAACAAGCCTTTTTCCTTCGATACCAAGCATTTTAGCAATATTAGGTCCATGGATATCGACATCTAAAATACCAACTTTATTTCCTTTCATTGCCAGCCCATAAGCTAAATTAACAGCAACTGTACTCTTGCCCACACCACCTTTTCCACTAATCACAATCAGTTTGTGTTCTATACAAGCCATGCGATCTTTGAGCCGTTCATCCTGTTCTATTCTTTTCTGCTCATCTGTTTTCTGCATAAAATAAATCCTTTAACCAAAAAAATATTTGGTATAGTTTTTTTAAAACGCCTTATTATATTATAATATTTTCATCTACCACTAATTGGTTGAAATTATTATACAACCAATATCTTTGGTGTCAAAATCTAAAAAAATAATAACCCAAGCAAAAATGTATAAATTACAATAGAAGTGACAAGATGCTAATTTTAAGATTTCCACTTAAAAACAAGTAGGACAAGTTCCACTTGAACAAACTGGACCCGAGGAAGAACTATCTCCAGAACCTCCTATACCAAATCCTGAAAGTACTTTTTCAATATTTTGGCTATTGCATTTTCTACATTTAAGTTCTGGTTTTGTAGAAGTCATCCCTATCAATAAATCGAATCTATTTCCACAATCTTTACAAATATATGTATACACCGGCATAATTGTTACCTCCTACTTATGCTTTAAAAATCGACTTAACTAAATATACCGCTTAATGGTAGTTTCCAGTTCAAATTTAGAAAGAGCACCTACAACTTTATCTGCTACCTTGCCATCTTTAAAAATTGCTAATGTTGGAATACTCATTATTCCATATTGCGACGCAGTATTAGAAGCCTCATCTACATTCAATTTGCACACTTTCAATTTACCATTATATTCCTTGGCAATCTCCTCAACTACTGGCGCAACCATAAGGCAGGGAGCACACCATTGAGCCCAAAAATCCACCAAAACAGGAAGATCTGATTTTAAAACTTCCTGTTCAAAATTTGTATCCGTGATATTAATTTCCACTCTGTACCTCCTTTTTTATTTATCAATTTTTTTCAAGTCTTTCCTATCTTTTATCTTATACTCCTTTCCTGTAAGCATAAAGTTCTTGGAATAATTTTTCTGCCGCTAAAGATAACGGTTCGATACCCGGATCAGGTGAAAGCTCCGGCTGTCCAGCACATCTTAAAGTTGTCAAATCCAAAGCAGTCAAACCAGATTTTATCGCCAAGGCTATAACATCAATATGTTTAATCGAACATTCGCTATCGCTAACTATCTGACCACCAATTATTTTCTTCGTTTTTCTATTGAATATAAGCTTAACTACATAAGGCTTTTTATCTCTCATCATAGAATGTTTACTTATTGAATTTTGTCTGGCACAAATTGTATCAATTCCTTTTTCTTTTGCTTCTGATTCTGTAATCCCGCATCCGGCAATCGATTTATCAAAAAATTTCGTGGCAAAGCTATTTATCAGCCCTGGAAATTTTATTTTATAACCTAAAATATTCTTTGCTGCTATCCTCCCGCTAATCACCGCATTTGGCCTTAATTGCCCAAGCATTGGCTTACCGGTAATAAAACTTTTATATTCTATTAAATCTCCCGCAGCATAAATATCCAAATCCGAAGTCTGTAAATACTCATTTACTTTTAACCCCAATCGTCCTATTTTTAAACCTGCCTTTCGAGCTAACTCAATATTAGGTTGTATGCCTCCTGAAACAATTACCATCTCCGCCATTATCTTTTTACCCGAGGACAACTCAACACTTTTTACCTTTTTCTGGCCAATGATAGATTTGACCTTTTGATTTAACTTTAACCCAATCTTCTTTTCTTTAATACACTTCTCTACTTCTTTGCTCATATCCGGGTCTAAAACCATCTGCATAATATGCTCTAACATTTCCACAAGAACAATTTTTACACCACGCTGCGCAATCAAATAAGCAATTTCTATCCCTATCGCACCAGCCCCTATTACAACCACATTCCTTACACGTTGTGAATTCACCCAATCCAATATATTAATCGCATCTCCACTCGTCCGCAGAGTAAACACTCCTGGTAAATCAATTCCTGAAATCGGGAAAGTTATTGGCCTTGCACCGGTTGTTAAAATAAGTTTATCGTAAAAATATGAAATTCCATCTGCAGTTGTTACTTTTTTAGCTTTTCGATCTACACCAACAGCTTTTACGTTTACTAACTTTATGCCTTGTTCTGAAAAAATCCTATCATCCTTATATGAAGAATCAACTGTTACATCCCCGCTAGCAATATAGGGAGTGGCACACCTAGTCAAAAGGCCCCTTTCTTCTTGTTCTCTTATTATCGTTACATCTAAAGAAGGCTTTAACTTTTTTACCATTCTCGCTGCCGAAGCCCCAGCCCCGGAACACCCTATAACAACTATTCTTTTTGTCTGATTCATCGGCTAACTCCTTTTTTACCCCCTGTAAACAAAAGAGGAAATATTATATCACTAGCACAACAAGGTATCCACACTGCAAAGAAAAGAAACAGGAGAATAGCAACATATACAGCCCAATGCAAAACCTCTCCCCCTGATGCCATCATAATATGGAACAATGACGCCCATGTACTCAACAACACGTGTCCAGCGTGTGGGAATTTTGTAGCCGGTCTAAAGCAAGCAATAAGTGCACCTACAGCAGCTAAAGGATTAACCAACCACCATTTTTCGATAAACCCTATATGAATCCCTCTATTAGGCATCTTTAGGATTACTTCACCCAAATAAGGCAAGACAGAATCACTTATGGTAGCAATACCTATAGAACCTACATAACCAATGATAAGCAAAACCCAAAGATTGCATTTACCTTTTATGCATTTACCATTTATGCGTTTACATGTATGAAGTTCATACATAGACGCTGTGACAAGCGCGCTCAAAACAACATGAATTGGATGAAGTATGTAAAATATATTGTAAGAAATATTTGAAGGCATCTTCTTAAAAAATGCCATAATTATAATGCCAGTAATTGCTCCAAAAATCGTAAAAGGAGCATGGATTTTTAATTCTTTTGTAACTTGTTTAAACATCTTTAATACCTGCAATTTTTTGGAGAAATATTATTTATCCCTAAACTCTGGCCAAACGCCGTGAAGAAACCGGACCAAATGTTAATAAGTTTTCTTTACCCATTATGTTTTAACCTTATCAAAAAAATCTTTACCTTTATCTTTCACCTATTTATATTTTTTCACTCATTTCTCTATGTGATGAAAACGGTATAGCAGGCAAATCTTTTTTACTGAAAAATTTCGCTTCCTTTAATTCGTTGTTTAATGATAGCTTGTCTTTAGAGATACTAACTTCATAACCAATGACAAGGAGCGAACCATAATATCTGGTTTTTTGAATATAAATACCTATCAATCTTTTGATTTTGCCTTTTAGGCCTGTTTCTTCTTCCAATTCCCTCAAGCAAGCAGTCTCAGGGGTTTCCCCTGATTCAATAAAACCGCCAGGGAAAGCCCATTTATTTACCCCTGGTTTGAAATTCCTTTTTGCTACGAGTATCTTACCCTCTCTATTTTTCACCACGCAGACTGCCACCGGCAAAGGATTTCCATAATATATCCAACCACACTTTTGACAAACCAATCTTTTTCGACCATCTACTTGCCTCTTACACAAATGGCATTTACATAAAGGACAAAATTTAAATCCCTTCGAAGCTGACTTTGGCATTTAAATACTACTCTTTCGATTTTTCATTATCATTTATCAAATTCACTTTCTTTACTCAGTTTTTCGAGTTCTTCCAATGTTTTTTCCGCAACGAGTTTCTCTTTATTATAATGTTTTATCATCCGTTGCAAACATTTATTTTTCTCTTTAATGTCTCCAAGATACTTCGCACAAAGCTCCATGAATCTCTTTGTCATTTCCACGTTAGCCTTTATATTTTCCGGTATTTTCTCACTATCATGCCTTACAGCCTTCTGTGGACATACGCTATGACAAATACCACAATGAATACACTGATCCATCTTTATTATTGCCTTATCATCCTCCATAAAAATTGCATCTACCGGACATTTTTCTACGCATATCTTGCAACCAATGCATCCATTTTTATCAATCCATGGCATATTTAATCTCCTTATTATTTTAAATCTTTAAAATTATATTTATAAGCCAATAAAAAAACTAAATTCGCAAAATGTTGACTTATCTACTATAATTGTATTAATCCGTAATTATTAAAGGCTTATTTTTAGTTATTAAAACAGTATGTTCAAAATGAGCAGTCATGGAATTGTCTTTTGATTTAACTGTCCAGCCATCAGCGGCAACTTCTATATCGGATTTTCCCATAAATGACATGGGTTCTATTGCTATCGCCATTCCTTCTTTTAAAATCTGACCCTCTCCCCTTTTACCAAAATTAGGAACAGCTGGTTCAGTATGCATTTCTCGACCTATCCCATGGCCACAAAACTTTTTCATAACTGAAAAACCTTCTTTCTCAATACAATTTTGAACAATATATCCTAAATCTCCAGTAGTATTACCCGGCTTTGACGCTTTTATCGCTTCGTATAAAGCTTTTCTAGTTGTAAGTACCAACTTTTTCTCAGCCAAGGATATTTTTCCTACTATATAAGTTGCCGCCGTATCCGCAAACCAACCTTTATAATCTACCACAATATCTACTTTTACTAAATCGCCATTCTTGATCACCCGTTGAGAAGGAATACCATGAATAATACCTTCATTTATTGAAACACACAAAGAAGCTGGAAAACCACCATATCCTTTAGATGATAAATTAAATCCCGAATAATACCTATCAATGAACCCTTCTGCAAAAGCATTTATATCTAATCCCGTAATTCCTTCTTTGATTACCTTGCGCAACTTCACTAAAATGTTTGATGCTGCTTTTCCTGCTTTTCTCATTCCCATTTTTTTCATAATATCAAAACCAATTATATAATTTTATACAACAACTATTTCCCTAACAATATACACATCTCATATAGTATTAAAAGTCTTAACACCTTTTCCAAAGATTTTTTAACAGTAAAATTTATTTTTTACCTTTTACTTCAATACTTTTTTATTTTTTCCCAAATTCCTTTTATACTTTCGGTCAAAGCATTATTTGTATATTCGACTACAGAGAGTTTTCGCATCTGCGCTTCTGTAACTTCACGCCCATAAGGTATTACTCCTATAAATTCCGAACCGTATTTTCCTACCAACTCCTTTATCTTCTGTGTCATGTCTTTGTTTAAATCATGCTTGTTTACTACTACACCCGATTTAACTCTAAAATAATTGATCACCTGTAATATTCTTTTCAAATCATGTAAACCTGATACAGTGGGTTCAGTGACTACCAAAGCATACTCAGCTCCTGTAATGGAAGATATCACTGGGCATCCTGTTCCAGGAGCTCCATCCATTAGAAGTTTATTCCTCCCATTCTTCTCAGCAAGCAGGGCTCCTTTTTCGCGAACTAAAGTAACTAATCTACCAGAATTCTCCTGAGCTACCCCTAATTTAGCATGGCTCATCGGACCATGCCGGGTATCAGACATATACCATTCACCATTAACAGCCAATTTAGTTTTTACAGCACCATACTCACATACTAACTCACATACGCCACATCCTTCACAAGCAATCTTATCAATTACATATTTCTTTTTATTTTTTTCTTGAAATTCATTAATGGCAGAAAATCTACAGGCTTCTTTACATTTTCCGCATTGAACACACGCAGCTTCATCTATGACTGCCTCTACTCCACCGCTAAATAAACCTTGCATCCTTATTTGAGGTGATAAAACCAAATGTAAATCAGCTGCATCCACATCACAATCAGAAATTACACTGGCTTTTGCCAAAGCGGCAAAACATGCCATCAAAGAAGTTTTGCCGGTTCCTCCTTTACCACTGATAACCACCAATTCTCTAGGTTTCTTAGCTCTAGGAGCACCATATTTTTTGGCTTTTTCAGGAACTTTTTTATCAGATAATTTATCCTTTTTTACTATTTTCGGTATCTTTTTTTCTCCTTGAGCTAAAACCAATATCTCATCAGCTAAGTCTTCAAATAATTTTTTTATTTCAGGGAACCTATCTGCTGCCATTTCGCCTCGAGAATAACTCTCAGCTATTCTACGCTGATCAGGAATTTCTCCAATAATATCCAGCTGTTCTTTTAAGCAATATTCCTTCAAAGCTGTATCTTTATATTCGGCTCGATTCACCACTATCACCGGCTCTTGCCCTACTTCCCTAGCCATATCAACAGAAAGTTTCAGATCGTTTACACCAAAAGGAGTAGGATCAGTAACTAAAATGCATAAGTTGACATCCTTAACTGTTTCTACCACAGGACAGCTTGTTCCCGGAGACGAATCTAAAATATTAATTCCTTCTCCGGAACTTTTTTTTACTTCCTTTACCAACCGAGGCGACATCCCTCCTTCAGCTGTATCTAACAATGCATAATATACTTCTATATTACCACTTAAGCCCTGTTTCATAACACCAATTTTTCTTTCTTTTTCAATGATTGCATCTTTGGGACAAACGATTTTGCACCCACCGCATACATGACATAATTCTTTAAATATAAGTATTTGCTTATTAACCATTGCTATAGCATTATATTTACAAGCCTCCACACATTTACCACAAGAAATACACTTTTCTTTATCTACTTCTACAGGAGCAATCAAAACAACATCTTTTTCCTTATTAATAACGGGTTTAAGAAACAAATGTCCATTAGGCTCTTCTACATCACAATCTAAATAGCAAATTTTATTATATTTCTTAGATAATACTCTTGCTAAATTAGTAGCTATAAAAGTTTTTCCAGTTCCACCCTTACCACTAGAAATTGCAATCTCTATCTGTGTTGTCTTTTTAATCATTACCTCTCTCCTTTGGTATAAAATCAAATATTTTGTTTATAAACCAAACATTTTAAAAATCGCTTAAAATAACGTTGAATTACTAGCAATACTACAATACTCATAAAGAAAATAACACCCGCCTTTAAAGAAAACCCATTCATCACAATCCCTAAAGCCGTAGCTGAAGCCGGGGGATGTTCTATGTTTAAAGTTACCATCATAAAAATAGAAACACCCACCGCAAAAGAATAAATAAAAATAGAAGATAAAAATGTATTATGAGGAATTAATAAAAGTAGACATCCCACAATTACTCCAGCTGCATGCCCACCAATAACATTTCTGGGGTTAGCAGTGATATTCCTCGGCATAGCAAAAATAATAAAAGCAGTTGCGCCTATAGAAACAGTTATTAAAGGGTGCTCCAACTTTAAGCCTAAAAAAACCACAAAAATAACAATAGCAGCTAAAAGACTTTGAAAAACATACTGTTTCCATGACTTTTTAAATTCTTCTGCAATCTCTTTTATTGTCTTACGCATACACTAATCTTCCTTTTTGTTAACACTCAGATAGCCTAAACAGAGGCTTTTATTAATTCTACTATCCTTTGACAAGCCTTGCTTTGGTTTATTGCAAACTCTTCGTCTCCAGGTAAAATCTTCCTTATAAATTCTTCGCTAAACGGCAAATAAGCTATAGTCGTAGCCCCCTCCTTATTGTAAACTGCTATTTGTTTTGGAGATAATAAAACCGCTAAACGCTCAATATTCTTTTGCAACCCTTTATAATTAAATGCACACATCATAACTTGAAAAGCCTGAAAATGATCATCAACTTCTACACCATTTTTTTCGTATTCTTCTCTTTTATTAAAAACATGTCGAACATAATATTTAAATTGTGCTGCATTTCTTTTTAAACTATCAATAAAATCATTGATCGATTTTTGACTCTCCGCTTTAAACAAAGATCCTTCTTCCATACCAATACCCTCCTTCTAAAGTTGCTAAATATAAATCTGGTTTTTTTAGTAAATAAAAATTGTTTTATCCGGTGCCGCCAAATAATCTTCTCTTTTTGCTCTCTTGGGACCATAACGCTTGACGAATAATTTCTTTTTCTTTATCAGTTATTTTAGCAAATTGAAAATTTACTGTCTTTAAAAATCGTCCCCATTGTAAATTCTTCACACCTTTTAGATTAGCACTCTTCATATTTGTGTATTCCAAATCAGTAGCCTCAAAATCCGCTTCAGTTAAATTTGCTCCGATTAAAGAAGCCAAATTTAAATCCGCTAACCTCAAATCAGCATTCCTTAAATCTGCATTAGTTAATTTAACTCTGGATAATTTTGTATAACGCAAATCTGACATTTCCAATTGAGCATTTTCCAAATTTGCTCCCATTAACGCTGCATGTTTTAAATTCACACCATTCGCCTGCACAAACGGCAAATGCAACCCATCAGCATCTAAGTGCCTTAACTTCGATCCTTTAATACTTATCGGGTTCTCCTTAAAATCACATTTTTTAAGATATTCCTGCAATTCATCAAAACTATCATCGCCACACAAATCAAATCCTTCTTCTAATTCTATTCCTGAGAAATCTCTCTCCCCTGATAAAATCTTTTTTATAAATTCTTTTCCTTTTACAAAAATTAATTGTGTAGTCATAATTAAACCTCCTAATTTTATATTAAAGATAGGGAATATCTCCCTTAAATGTAGGCGAAACATCAAAAATTGTTCTATCTATTATTCCTTTAACTGTTAAGGTTAAATTTATAATCCAAGCTACAACAAGCAATACTGCTAAAACAATTGCGATATCTTTTATAAATATCAAATTTAATGCCTTAGCAATAATTAAAGATGCAATAACATATGCTGCAGGGGGAAATATAAACGCCCAATAACCTAAAGTTACTGGAATGCCCTGTTTTAGGAAATAAGTGAAAATAACTGCAATCGCAACGATAAGCCACCACAACCCAAACCCCCAAAGTAGCAATGATATAATCTTAACCAATGACGAAAGAATAGTTAAGTCTATTATGGATATACCAGCTTTTTGAATTACTGGTACAATTGTGTTGATAGCTATAATAGAAACTCCCACAGGTGCCACTCCTATCATAAAACTAGGAGCAACGTCCTTTCGAGGAAAATTATAAAAAAACCCGCGAAACATAAAAATCGTATAAATTATAACAGTAACCGGAATTGCAATCCCTAAAACAAAAACATTAAAAAGTAAAATCCCCCGCAAATAATCTATATTTTTCATATGCATAGCCAAAAAATTACCAGCAAATACCAAAACAAAAAGGCCAACTGGCGGAAGAAACCAAAAACCTAATGCCCTACGCGGCTCAGCATGATTACTAGTTATAACCTTGTAAGGTGTAAGAAAAATAAAAAATATTCCAACAAGACAAGCTACCCACCAAAAAACAACAGCTAAAATATAAGCTGTACTCTTCGGGATAAACGATATGGGAATATTCAATAAACCTGTCGCACATATTGCTGCCGCAATAGAAATAGTTGAATAAAATTGGATTAAACTTGAATGTCTCCATTCCTTCAAAATACAATCCAAGCCAACAAAAAATCTAAATAGCATAAAAAACAATACCACCGGAAACACTACCAAAGTAACCATCAAAAAGAATCCTGCTAAATTGTGTAAAGCCCCTGTAGGTTTACCTGCAAGTAGTTGAAAAATATTAGCTAACGCTCCGGTACCCATTATAAATATAAACCAACGCGGAGAAAACCAACGCAATATATATTTAACTGTTAATTCATTCTTTAGACTTTCCTTTTTTATTTTTTCCATTTTGTTATCTCCTTTTCTAAAATTTTAATTGCATTTCCATAGAAACATAATCAGCATCATCATTCCCTGGATATATTTTTTCAATAACATCTTTACCAAAAATATGACTGTATGAAAGTACTATATTACACTGTGGATTAACTGCATAATTAACGATTAGATCTAATTCCTGAGCTAAATCATCCTCTCCATTGGTTGGCCGTGCTAAATATCCAAAAATAGAGCCTTCCTCCTGAGTTGGTCCTGAGCCCATATACCATTTATCTTTGCTTTCTGTAAGCCAAATAAAATGATAATCTGCTCTTAATGTTAATTTCTTTAAAGGCTTAGTTATTATTTGAAAAAATAAATCTTGAGTATTCATCAAATCACAAAAAGGCAAAAGCTCGTATTTTCTTGTTCCAGGTGCCATTTGAAAAAATGTTCCATGATCGTCATCTCCAGCATTATCATCACCTGAACCCATAAAGTACCCCATCCGTAGCCACGGTTTCCAAGGAAACTTAGTGAACTGATAACCAATTTCCCCATCAACCGCATAGGCCTGCTGACTTAATTCATACCAATCACCAAACTGGCCCCCACCCCAAAGTAAAACATCCAACTGACCAGGACCTAAATCATACACACCAAGTAAATGCCCCCCAATCATATGAATATCAATATTTACACCATCAGCAGATGTAGAGATACCACTGTTATCAATCCTCTGAGTTACATTTCTATCATCTTTATAATTATAATAAAAACCAGCTATTTCAACTCCCGAAAGCAATACTCCCTGTTTTGCAGTCAAAGTAGCAGTAGTAATTTTTATATCCTCAATAGTTTCGTTCATACCTTTTTCCCAACCACCTTGAGTTGGATAAAAAAATGAAGACGTAAAATTAATTTTGTCATTATCATAGCTAAATAGCCCTCCATCAAAACTTCTGCTAAAAGCCGACCAGCCAAAAGAACTAATTAACCTATCGGCCAAACGCATTTTTTTCACAGTATTAAACTTCTTTCCATCGGCTTTATTTAAAACCTCTAAACCATCACAATACTCAAATCGTCCAGCTTTTAAAGAAATACTCTGGTCAAGTATATTTTGAAACTGCAAATACGCCTGATGAACCCCAAACTTATAAGGATTCTCTTGCTTATTATGCAAATAATATAAACCTCCCATTCCTAAAGGCCCATTTGGCGAAGAAGAAACCGCATCATCAGGCAAACCAAACATATGCACGTATTGAGGTTGAACAAAAATATTCATATACCTTGAGCTAAACTTTAGATTAAGGCGTGTCCTCTGAAAACCATAACTATACTCGTTATTATCAGATAAGGCCTCAAACCAATTCCAATAGGCATACCTAGTAATAATTTCTCCGCCCAAAGTCAATTTTTTATCTTTGTCTTCAAATTGATACAACTGCAGCCCACCGTCTTCAAATGAATATACACTCTCAGAAAATGCTTCCTTGACTGTTTCTTCTGCAGCAAATGCAGTACCGACAAAAAAAGCCCCGAGTGAAAACATTACAACAAAAAATAGAATATTTTGAGATTTAGTCATTTTCAATACCGTCTGAAACATAATCTACCTCCATTTTCTCAAACACTTTATTTAATATTTCTGTTATCTGTTTTTCATCTTGAATGCTACTAGTAGCCATAACAACTTTACCATTTTTAAAATAAACAGTAAAAGGTAACCCCATGAATAAAACACATTCCGGTAAATTTCTGATAAAAGAAGCGCCAGGAATATCAAAATCCATGTCTCTCATTTGAACATGCGGATACTTTGATTCCAATTCCTCCATAACAGCATAAACTGGAACGCACATTGGCCCCATTCGTCCACAGCAAATCATAACATCAGTATTTTTTTTAATTAATTCCTCAATTTCTTCACGACTTTCCACATGTTTAAGATTTGTATCTAACATTATCCTTCCTCCTGTTATATTTAACTTAACCTTTTAAAAATAAAAAACTCCTTATTAACCTTGGCAAAAGATTATCATCTTTGTCCGCCACCGCCTTTTCCTCCACCTCTACCATCACGTGGGCCTCTTCCTAAACCTCTACCCATTCCGCGCCCCATGCCTCTGCCACTACCGCCTCCCATACCAAAATCGGAGCCAGAAGGCATCTGCCCTTTTCTAGAATCAAAATTCTGTTGTAATCCTGTACCGGCATAGATCGCTCCTTGAGGACAAACCGGAACACATCTACTACAATCTATACACTTATCAGCATTAATCTTAGCCTTACCGCTAACCATTGATATTGCCTGAACTGGACAAGCCTCAACACAAACACCGCACCCTACGCATTTTTCTTTATCCACTTTAAACATCTTAAAACCTCCTTCGTTAAGCGATTACCAATATCACTATTCCTTTATATTCATTACTATTACGTGTCTAGCCGAGTAAAATTTAATATAATACATTCATTATAATAATCGTTATGGAAACATTCTATAGATAGTTTATTTTTTAACACAAAACCTGACTTTTCTACCTCTTCCATGACAGCTCCTAATCTTGTTGATGCCAATTCCATCAAAGGATAATCGTCTTTGTGATGCTTTGGATAAAGGGAGAAAAATCCTTCTGGTTTTAAAACCCTGTGAGCCTCACCATACATTGGTGTCCTGTTTTTCATATAATGAACAACATCATAACATAAAACAACATCCACAGAGTTATCCTCGAGAGATACCTTAGTATCTCCGTTTGTCAATTCTATGTTTTTCAATCTAAATCGTCTTGCCGTTTTTTCCAATTCACTTAAAGCATTTTTATCTTTATCAAATGCATAAACTTTACTTTTACTACCTACAATTTTTGCCGCCGGAATCGTATAATGACCAACTCCACAACCAAAATCTAAAACAGTTTGTCCCTCTTTAAGGCCAATCTTTCTTAAAAACCGTTCTCCGTCTTTCTCTAACCATTTTTTAATATCAGCATTCATATCTACATACCTGCTATGCTATTTTCTCCAAAACCTTATCCACCGAGACAGTATGTAAATTAAGGCCTAGATTTTTTACCGGATCCGCACCTAAAGCAAGCCCTAAAAGCTGGGGATAAAGAATAATAGGAATATTATATTGTTTACCATATTTTTTATTTACCTCATTTTGCCGATCGCTATACATAAGATAACAGGTCTGACATTGAAGAACCATTGCGTCTATTTCTTTACCCGCAAGGTCATCGAGTTTTTTTTGTACCAATGAATCGACTAAATCTTCAGAAACTGGAAAAACCTTCCCTCCACAGCAAAGATTAAGAGTCTCATATCCAACAGGATAGGCACCTGTGGCAAAAATTAGTTGATGCAAGGTCTTTGGATTATCCGGCTCATCAAATCCTCCAAGAGCAGATTTTGGCTTTAGGTAATGGCAGCCATAATGAGGAGCAACATGTAATTTTGATAAATCCTTCTTTGTTTCTTTCTTTATCCTTTCAATACCTAGATCTTCATAAAAAACTCTTGAAATATGCCTTACTTTAACATTTCCTTTATATTCTACGCCTATTGCTTGAAGTTTATTATTTATCTTATCTCTTGTTTCTTGATCTTTTAATTTCTCTACAGCCTCTAATAGTGCACCTGTACACGCTGCACAAAGAGTAAGAATGTCTAATTTTTTATCTTCTGCTAAAGCCAAATTCATCGCTGCCATCAAAAGTCCTGCCTCTATACTTAGATTAACCTGATTAATACCACAACAGATAAAATCTTTAACATCGATTAATTCAATGCCAAAATATTTACAGATCCATCGAGCAGACATCTCATATTGAGGCACCTGAGTCGGTGTGGTACAACCTAAAAATAAAGCATATTTATTCATTCAGAATTGACCTTCAGCTTAATTTTATTGATACCGCTTAATTCGATTATTTTCTTTGCGTCTTTGCCTTCCAATTTTAAAACAGGTAGCAAAAGCTCTTCTCGCTTTTTTACCCATTTTTCTTCTGTAGAAAATACTATCCCTGTTTTGCCAACCTGCTTTGTTTGTTTAATCCAACACGATGGAGCATAACCTTCTTTAGCCGCCATATTTTTTAAAACATTTAACACATTAAAAAACTTCACATTTTGCGGACAGCGCTGTTCGCAGTTATGGCAAGTAGCGCAATACCAAATATAAGGACTACTCAAAACTTGCTTTCTCATACCCAGTTTTACCATCTTAGCTAATTTCCTGGGATCATATTCAGGAAATACCTCATGAATAGGACACCCGGCGGTACAAGCTCCGCAGCTAAAACAAGTGCTTAAACCGCTTGCATCCGGATGTTTCACAACTTCAGACCTAAAATTCCGGTCAAAATCAGATGAAGAAACTGGTCGTTTAAACATCGCTGTTTCCTTCTTTTTATTCATCTCTCCCGGCTTCTTCTTCAAGTGCTTTTTTTAATTCTTCCTTCTTCGGTACTCCCATAAATTTAAGCATACCATTAATAACTATAGCGGGAACTGACATAATGCCGTACTGTGCTGCTCTAGTGGTATCAACAGTAATGTCGACTTCCTCTATTGTTATCTCACCCTTTAACTCTTCGGATAATTCCTCAAGCATTTGTTTTGCTGCCGGACACCCCACACATCCCGGGGACATAAATTCTTCCACATAAACCTCTGCCATAATTAATGCCTCCTTAATTTGCCTTTTTTGCTTTTACTACAACCTCGGGAAGTTCTATCTCACCTTTTCTCACCTCGCTATCCGCGCAAGAAGCTGCAGCTTTTGCCTGCACAATTGAATCAGGAATATCTTTCGGGCCCTGTGCCGAACCACAGATATAAATACCCCTGACACTCGTCTCGACAGGCCGAAGCTTAGGATGAATTTCTTTAAAAAAACCATTTCCGTCCAAATTTATTCCTAAAAGCTCTGCGAGTCGTTTTGTGCCTTTAGATGGCACGGTTGCGCAAGACAAGACAACTAAATCTACTTCCAACCTAAGAAGCTCACTTATATCAGAATCCTCAACCTTTAAAATAAGATTTTTTGTCCCGGAATCTTCAATAATCTCGGCGGGCCTGCCATGAATAAAATTAACGCCGATTTCCCTAGTACGCTTGTAATATTCCTCAAACCCCTTGCCAGTAGTGCGCATATCTATATAGCAAATATAAACTTGAGTATCAGGCAAAACCATATCTTTAATTATCTGGGCATGCTTTAGTGCATACATGCAACAGACAGAAGAACAATATCCATTCGCATTCTCATCACGTGAACCTACACATTGGATCATTACAACACTACGCGGCTCCTTTTTATCCGTAGGCCTTAAAAGCTTGCCTCTCGTAGGACCGTCTATATCAAGAAGTCTTGCCAGCTGAAATTGCGTGATAACATTGTCATATCGACCATACCCGTATTCAATCTTTGGAGCAGGATTATACTCATCAAAACCAGTGGCTACAATAATGGCGCCTACTTTTAACTCTATTGCCTTGGGTTGCTGATTAAAATCTATCGCTTGAGCAGGACAAACTTTTTCGCATATTTTACAAGAACCTTTCTGAAAATAAAGGCAATTTTGAATGTCTATAACCGCCTTTTTGGGTATCGCTTGATCGTAAGGTATATATATTGCCTTACGATCACCTACACCTCTTGAATATTCATCATCAATCATCTTTACAGGACATTTTTCGATGCACAATCCACAGCCGGTACATTTTTTCTCATCAACGTATCTGGGTGTTTGATCAACTACAACACTGAAATTACCTACATGGCCCGCTACATTTGTCACTTCTGAATTAGTTAATAAATTTATATTCGGGTGAATGTTAGCATATGCAGCTTTAGGAGCTAATATACAAGGAGCACAGTCATTTGTAGGAAAAACCTTATAAAGCAATGCCATTTTCCCTCCAATAGTCGGTAATCGCTCTACAAGATACACCTTATAGCCTTTATCGGCTAAATCCAACGAGGCTTCTAACCCAGCCACTCCTCCTCCAACCACCAAAACCGATGGATTAACCTCTATAGTAACTTTGGGAATTATCCGCTTTAAACGCATTCTTTTCACAGCTTGCTCGATAAGACTTTTGGAATTATCTAAAGCCTGTTCTGAATCAACCTTACTCGAACTACCAAACATAGTCCATTTTCTAATATCAATTAAATCTACAAACGCAGGATCCATCCCCAAAAATTTTGCGCACCGTTGAAAAGTCAAAAGATGCAAACTGGGATCACATGCGGTAACAATGATCCTCTTTAAATCATTATCTTTTATGGCATTCTGGATAGCAATCTGTCCTTCTTCAGAGCAGGAAAATTTATTATCCGTAACAAAAACAACCCCTTCAAGCTTTCTTGAATATTTAAGCAGAGTACCTATGTCCACACCCCCAGCAATATTCTTGCCGCAATGACAGATAAAAACACCTATCCGTTTTTCCTTTTTATCCTGTGCCATTCTCACATACCTCTTTTCTCAAATATATCATTTACCGCAACAGCCGCCTGGGCAACAGCTGTGACTACCTGTTTTACAGGATGATTAGTTACGTCACCAACCGCATATACGCCATCAATATTCGTTCTTCCTTTTTCATCAACAATTATATAGCCCTTTTCATTTATCTCTATCCCAGCCTTTTCTGCTAACTGACTATTAGGGCTCTCTTCTAACTGAAAAAAGACGCCATCAGTCTCAATTTCTTTAATATCACCTGTATTCTTATCGGACAAAACGACACTCTTTATCTTAACATCTCCTTTAAGCTCTTTTACTTCCATATTGTTTAAAATTTCCGCTTTCTTTCCTACCAATCTTTCTATAAGAATTTTCTCTGCTTCTATTCTGAGCCTTAAACATACCAAAGTTACTTTTGATGCTAAATTGGAAAAGTATACAGCAATCTCTGCAGCAGGACTCTTTTCTCCTATTACAATTACCTTCTTCCCTTTAAAGAAAGCTCCGTCACAAACAGCACAATAGCTAACTCCCTTACCGCGAAATTCATCTTCACCGGAAACTCCAAGCGTCTTTGGCATCCTGCCTGAAGCAATAATAACCGCATCAGTCATATATTCAGATTTGTCTGTTTTAACAATTTTTTCTTTACCCTTAAAATCTAATTTAACCACTTCTTCAAACCGATGTATCTCTCCTCTATATTTATTATATTGCTCAACCATCTTCTCAATTAAACCGCCTCCGGTAATTCCATCTTTAAGACCCGGATAATTCTCCAATAAAGGAATTTCTGCCGCCAGTCCCCCGGGAATATTCCCCTCAAAAATCAATGCCTTGATGCCAGAATAACCAGCATGTATTCCTGCACTAAGTCCAGCAGGCCCCGCACCAATTATTATTAAATCCTTTTGCTCCATTACCCTCTCCAAATCAAAATGTAATAATTTTATCTGCTTCCTTCACCCAATCTGCTAATTCAGTCATTTTTGCTTCTTGAGTACCTTCAAAATAAGGCTCTCCTTTATGGACACCACATCTAGCTTTACAAGTACTGCAGACTTTAACCGGAACATCTTTAGCTATTAAATTCTTCAGCATCTTTCCTAAATCAAAAAATCCTTCTGGCGGCCTAGCTATATCCCGAGCCATATCTACTGAGTCATTCATCAAAAAAAGTTTTACTTCAACTCTTATATCAAGCAATTTATCCACAAGACGTAAACCGTTCCAAGTTACATCCGTCCCATCATATGGATTGCGATTAAAAATAATCAATGTCTTCATCCTTCTCCTCCTAGTTAAATTATATTTTTTATCAATTTCGCAACATAAATTCTAATTCAAAATTATAATAATTTATTTTTCTTCAACACATCAAAAATTTCCTTTATCAAATCAGGATTTTTCAAAAAATAACATTTTCTCTTTCCTTCCTGACACCAGTCAACAATGTCATTTGATCTTAATAAAGATAGATGTTGTGAAGCATTCGGTTGATTTATCTCTAACAGGTCTCCTATGTCACTAACACATTTTTTACCTTTCAACAATTCTATGATCATCTCAACGCGAGCAGGATGTGACAGAGCATTAAAAAAATTAAGAGTTTTCCTATAATCAATAACTTTCATTTTAACCTCCTTTATATTCAGATATTCGAATATGTTTATATCATAGAACAAAAAATATGTCAACACATTTTTACTAATTATCCTTTTAATTATTTTTTAAAACAAAAAAGAAGGTTTGAGCGCAGATAGATAATAATTCTAAACTTAATAAACCTTAAAGATAAAAATTACTTTTGAAATGTTTTATCGCTTCCTAGAATTAAGCATCATAAATTATAAAAACAAAAAAGTCATTTCGATAAAAAAGCATTAACAAGCATAAATACTGCTGCAATTAAAGTAGTATATGCAAAAATTTTCTTCAAATTATTAGGTTTAGTTTTTAATGACACCTTTCCTCCAATCACCCCACCAAGTACTGCTACAACCATCAAAGGAATCGCCCAATAAAAATTAAAATCTCCAGCAGCAGTATGCCCCAAAAAACCCATCAAAGCCGTAACCGCTACCATAGCTGAAGAAGTACCTATAGCAACTCGCATAGGAACACCACAAGCAAGAACCATCAAGGGAATTTTAAAACTCCCTCCTGATATACCAACCATTCCTGCAACTAATCCCGTCAATGCCGTAATCGGAATTGCCAACCAAAGATTAACAACATAACTATTATCACCAAATTTACGTGGCCAA
>Ga0307990_1001187_pt1 | contig 22243 bp, 15 predicted proteins | sample EllFjometagen129_FD_203168 | JGI IMG/M metagenome (GOLD analysis project Ga0307990, IMG submission 203168) | Marine microbial communities from Ellis Fjord, Antarctic Ocean - #129 | ecosystem: Environmental > Aquatic > Marine > Unclassified | place: Southern Ocean | collected 2014-10-08
TCACGTGGGTCGTCTTTGGGCGGAGACCCGTCAGAAAAGACGAGCGACTGGGACTGCAGACCGGGTTCTGACAATAGGCGTGATCAAACCGGATTCCCATACCGGCTAGGCGATCTAGATTGGATGATGACACCACCTTGTTCCCATAACAGCCCAGATCCATATTCAAATCATCCGCAACAATTAAAAGCACGTTCTTTTTTCGTATCCCAATATCGCCCGCACTGGCAGTTAAGCCGCAACCAGCAAACACATAACACGCCACTACGGTAACGATACCAATAAATTGACATCTGGTAACTTTCTTCTGCATCATCATGTCTCCATTTGTTTTCTTCACCCAACTTGAGGCGTGCTCCTTCACAAGCCTCAAATAGCCAGTCACTTGAATAACCGCTGTACTCACTACAGCTAATCATTTAATCATAATCTGGTTTCACTCCCATATCACTGAGCGTCATCCTCCGATCAAATAGAGTCAAATCGGCATAGAACTGAACTCCTCTGTAATGCCGTCATTGATATTTTCGCGTCGTTTTCTAAACCACCCCGTTGCTATGGCCATTGCGCTTCCACCCGATAGTAGATCTGGGTCCATTCGTTGGTGTCGTCAACTGAAATTTCCGCGCCCGTTCCCGGCAAGTTGGTGCCGAGCTGTCCCCATGGCCCTACGACAAGATTGGTGCTAAAGTTAATGGAGTAGTATTTTCCCGTTACGCTGTCGAAAGAAAGAGCGGTTCCACTGCTCCCCTGATTCAAAGCCATTTCAACGACCGGATCCGAGGCGGGGTCTCGCAGATTTTCTAGTCGAAGATGCACCACGCTGTGCCCGTCAAGTGTCAGATCGAGTTGGATTTGACCTGACGCGTCGCACCAAAGCTCCGGCACGGGGTCGAGTGTGGCCAGCGGACTCATCTGCTCGTATTTGTCGCGATTTTCCATCAGGACCGCATACGCGACGGCGTAGAAGTCGTAATCCTCGCCAGCTTCGGCGAAGGCCTGCTGCAGGTCGCGGGTTCTCTCGCCCATGAAGCCCGGATGTTGGCCGTCGATGATGTGGGCTTGCGTGACAGTCCACGTTCGGTCTTCCGTTGCGCCACCTTGAATGATCAGGCGAGCGAGTTCACTTTGGCCATTGTCGCGAACCGATCGGTGGCGAAAGATAAGTAGGTCGAGATGGCCGTCCTTCTTCGTGGCGAGGCACCCGACGTGGTCCTCTTCGCTTGTTCGCGAGGCCACGGCCGAGAATCGCGTGCCACCGACCATTTCTTCGAGCATGTCCCAGACATGCGTGATCGGCGTGGGAAGATCGCCCCCTATATTGGTATTCCACCCCCATTGGAAGGCTCGGCGGACTTGAAGGTCGCTGATCTTCTCGGCGAAGTGGGCCGCCCACGATCCGCCCAACTCGGTGCCGTCACCCACGATCCACGCGCCGTTCTCACTGAGGATTCCGAACTCATGGATCTCGACCGGGACCTCGGCAAATTGGGGATGCTTGGCCAATTCCGTGCGGAGTAGATTGACCAGATCGACAAACCGTTCGTCCGAAGTGCCAACGTCCGTGTAGTAGGACGAGGCGAAGAATTTCAGCGGCGTGCCGATCTCGCCCGTGGCGTAGTTGGTTCCGTTTGCGCAGTGCTCAATGATCGCTATTCCCCACGACTCGAAGTTCCGGGGCTTCACCGGGTCGAGAATATTTCCAGGGCCGATGTCGGCGTCAGGCAGCACGCTGAGAACAGCCGCAACGGTATAATCATAATGGGCAAAATACTGCTCCATGGTTCCCGACCAGTGGCCCGAATTCAGGTCCGGTTCCGTCCCAACGCGGAATCGCCAGCGGCGAACCTCGTCGCGTCCAAACTCCTGGATGAGCGTTTCCGTAAGTTGGCGGATATAGCTGCTGTAGACCTGAAAATCGGCCGGCGGCTCGGTGTTGCCGTATGTATTCGTCGTGGGAGGATCGGACATGGCAGCCGGGACATTATCCAGTACGATCCAGGGCGTGAAACAGCAACGGTGGATGCCCCTGAGCATAGCGATCCCTTCGGTAAAATCGCAGATCGCTTCGCCTTCTTCATCGACACCTCGGAAATAGTCGTCCTTTTCCAGATCGATCCCGCCGAGGAACCGGACGCAGTTGATGTATTTAGCGTAGCGATAGGTCTGACGCAACGCGTCGAATTGTCCCTCGTCTAGGAACGGCGCCTGGACGGTGACCGGATAGACGTTCCAAAAGTTGTAGAACTCTCCCGTCTGAGTGTCCGTGTCAATCACGATGCTGAGAACCGATGTTGCCTGAATCTCCAAATCGATCGCTGCGCCGGCCCCGAGGGTCGCGGAGCCCGCTACCGGAGTCTGGCCGAGCACGTTTCCACTCAGAGCGCCGGACACAAAGCCGGTTGTGATGGTTCCAACAACATAATCAAATCCAGCGAGGAAACTCGTGGCTTCTTCAAGGGTCAGCCCTGCGACATTTGGAATGGATTCCTTCGCGCAAACTAGCGTGTGGGTAAACGTGTTATCGCCCTCAACAATGATTTGCGTTGCCACGACGCTATTGTTGGTCAGACGGTTGCCCAGGATTTTCCCTTGGGCAATAAAGGTAGAAACCACGTTGGAGTAACTCCCGCCGAGGGTCAGATTGCCATCCCCCCAGGTATCCAACAACGCGGATCCACCCGAATTACCCATCTGAAGACTTTCCGCACGAATTGTGCCGCCCTGATAAACCGTGACGGTAGCTTCGCCCGTATTGGCTATTTGTAAAGCCCCTGCTGTCGTAAAGTCTCCATACACATCCAAGAAGCCAATCCCCGGCGAAATCATGCCAACGCCCACTCGGGTATTACTATTAAATACTCCACCGGCCTCGACGACGCAGTGCGATTCCGCCTTGTTGTATCCGATCCCGATCCAGGACCCCAATGCGTTCGCATTCAGGACACCACCGTCCACGATACGCAATGCCGCTCTATAATTTTCAGCCCCGTTAGCGCCCATAACAATCTGACCTGCATCCTGTTCGCACCTCACGACACATTCCACTGTGGATTGATCTCTAATCAGGGTTTGCGTGTCGGATAAGGGAACACCCGCCGACCAGTTGCTCGCGTCATCCCAGTAGCTTACATCTGGCGGGGTGTTCGCAGAATTCCATATTGTGGCGGCATTCGCCACCCCCACCAGGCCGCAAATTGAAAGACCCAGCACTAGCCATCTCTTCATCATGCTTTTCCCCATGTTTTTTTCACCCGAAAAAGTATGACACAAGCCTATCTCGCCAATCCCAACGGCAACCTGATGTTCTATCTGTATTTTGACATCCATTCTTCCTCCAACATTGACTACCTTCACATAAATTTGCTGGGCTTGGCTTTACTGCACCCCGACACGGTATTTCGTATATTCAGGAGTAGGGATCGGGCGGGATTGGAGATCGTCATCGAAAAACAATCCGACCTCAATCTGCCTCAGCACATCAAGTCGGTCTTGCATCACCCAGCGGAGGTCGGATTTGAATTGAACCACCTGCCCCGTTCGATCCAACAGCACAACAACGTATCCGAGATAAAGACACCCTCTAAGTTGACGGTTATACTCCATGTATTTTCGGGATTGTGTCTTCACCGCCAGCTGACAGGTGTAGTTGTTTTTTTCGGTAAGCTCTAGCCGTGTCGAGGCCTTCTCCAGCAATTTAAAATCATCGGTCGCAACTTCCTCGCCGATCAGATAGACCTCCATTTGCAGCGTGCAACTCTCGATCTTTCGTTTTGCCTTAACGGTTGCTGTTCCCGTTACCATTCGAATGATGTCGTCCGCCAATGCGTTTTTGCTTCTTGATTTCGCCCGGGATGTGTCCGCAAAGGTGATCTTTACCTCAGGAACATAAAAAAAGGAAAGATACCGTTGATCAAATTCGGACAGCTCCTTGAGAGGAATATACAGCTTTTCGCCGTCCGCGTTTTCCATCGTCACCTTTCCCAGCAGGATCCGCACAAACCGGCCATCAAACCGGTCTCCTTGTTTGTTCCGCCACTCTCTGATCTCGTGAGCAGAGAGGGACCCGCATAAACAGAAAATCCCTAAAAACAAAGAATAGAACTTCAGGTTTTTCAACATTCCGTCTTCCAGTTAATAAATATTGAACTTCAAATCGCTATCCAGATCGACCTCATTCGGAGTCAGCAGATAGACCAGCTCATTCTTAAGTTTCTCGGGGATTTTTTCCGTGCGGAATATCGGCAGAATCGGCATTCCATCCTCATTTTTGGGGTAGGTTTGCCCCTCCTCTTCCACCACCAACATGGCTTTAAACCAGCCACCCCAGTAATCACCGGCAATCACTTCCATCTCGACCGGAGCCCCCGGCTCCAGGTCGAACCAGTCCCCAACGGTTGCGAACCCGTGCCCCATAAGAAACTTCCCGCTTTGCTCATCGGTAGGCGACCAGCGCAACGACATACGTGTGCCGATTTGGCCGGCATAAAAATGAGCAAAGCTCGTAGCGAGAACAATTTTCTGATTCACACGGACTATGAAAAAATTATCCCCAGTTCCCCGGAACCGGAACCGCCCGCCCTCCGGCCGGGTGATTTCCCCTTTATAATGAATGACCCAAAAAGCGGGACTCACCGTTTCACTCAGCTTAATGCCGAACTGGGAGGGCCCCTGTTCCGAGGGAATGGGTGGAATCATAAAATGAGTTGCATACATCTTGCCCGGCGCTTTGTAATATGGAGCGAAAACTTTGGGATTCCAACCCTCTTCCACAAACTGTTGAACCACCTGATTCATTCCATCCACCCCGATCGGCTCAAACTTGCCGCTGCGGGTCATCTCCATAGAATAGAACGTGCCTGCAAACTCGTTCCCGAATAACGTGCGGTTCTTCCCTCCGAACAAACCCATGTCATCGGATTCCATCATTGCATCGAACCCGCCGACCCCGTCGGCGAGGCACCCGCCCAACCCGGTCATTTCAGGGAGCTGAATATCCGGCATCGCCCGTATGGTTTTTGTGACAATACGCTGGACCGACTGCCGGGGCTTTGTGTTTTGCTTCACCTTGACCCGGAGTTTTTTGAGCTTCATTTTCGGACGCTCAATGTGCGTTACGGGAACAAATTTTTGATCCTGTTTTTCGATAATGGTAAACACGACCCATGTACCTGCAAAGAACAACAGAATCACATGGATCCCAATGCTCACAAGAACTGCTGTTGGAGTTCCTTTGGCCAGTCCCTTTATTTTTTTCAAAATATTTTTCATGCTACACGTCGCCTCACATGAACGGTCACCGTAGCGATCCACCCAAACATCGAAGGACTCGATGTGTCTTCATTGGAGTGCTTGAACGTCAATGCCCAACCCCGTCGATAATGTCGTCCATTACATCGGATATGTTCCCGCACGAGTGCAATGGATTGTTTACATGTATTTCTTCATTTGTTTTCTTCACCAAACTTGAGGCGTGCTCCTTCACATGCCTCAAATAGCCATTCACTTGAATAACCGCTGTACTCACTACAGCTAATCATTTAATCATAATCTGGTTTCACTCCCATATCACTGAGCGTCATCCTCCGATCAAATAGAGTCAAATCGGCAGAAATTCTGAATTTCAAGAGGACCGTTTGGAAAATATCATGTCACAGCAACCTCCCCTGCCGCGAATGCCCTCAGGCGTTCGCGCAAATGTCGTAGTCCATGACTGGATCCATGCTGTAGTCGAGAAAAGCATCGTCAAAAACAGCTCGACAATCCCCTCCCTGTCCGGCGGTGCTCGGGCGAGATTGAGGCGCACACCTTCCTCCCACGGCCCGTGGTATATTCCCCGAAGGTGCGGACGGCCATCACCCCGCCGGAAATACCGTCGGGCAGCTGCAGGACGGTGCGCTGATAGTCAACCAAGCCGTCGCAGGTGATGCGGCAGAGTTCCTTGAACAGGTCGCGGTTGTAGCAAAAATACGGACGCAGCATCTTGGGAATGCCGAACGTATAGTGGCGGTGCGGCACGGAAAATTGGCCCGAAGTGTCTGGACATGCGCACTTTTTGAATAGGTCTGTGACATCTCGTGGACGATCTGTTGCCGTGACATAATATTTCCCAACCGGTCCCCTAATAAATTCGAAATTTATGCTGCTTTGAAGCTATTTGATCGGAGGATGACGCTCAGTGATATGGGAGTGTAGCCGAATTATGATTAAATGTTACTTAGTAAATGAGTGGCGGTTTGGGACGTAGAGAACAGTGGTGTATAAAACGGGCAAATAAAAGAAGGAGGATTGCCTCATGATATCTCGAAAAATATGGACGTTGTTGGCCGTGTTGTTGGCCTTTGGGTGTGGCACGGCTATGGGTTCGGGTTCGGAGACGCACCGCTCGGCCGCGCAATACGCGGCTCGACTTTCTGCCGAGCCCTTTAAAAGCGGTTGGGAGGATTGCTTCGGCGCCATGGTTCCAGATATGATGCTCGATCAGCCTCTAGGGCATGAGAATCATCGTGCTGCCGGGATGTTATACACCCATGAGGCGATTCGCTACCTCCGTGAGAAGCAGTACAAGAAGGCGTTGTTTCTGGCTTCGGTGCGTAGCCATTATCTGGTCGATTCGATAGCCATTCCACATTGTGACGTGTGGAAACCCAGACGCAAAGATGACGTGATGGTGCCGGGCCAGCACGGTTTGGGGGTTTGGTCGTTTCTGCCTAAATCGGTTCAAGCATACCAACTGCCCTTTGAAGCACGCCCGCCAGAGAAACACTACGATCCTCTCCTGATCGATTCCCCCCCGATGCTGCGCGACCTTTGGAACGGTTTGGCTGCTACTGGCAGCATGCACTCTTTTTTTGATCGTACACCTTATTACAGCTTGCACGAGCCGTGGACGTTCCCCCTAGATAACATTCCTGACACCACCAACTGGTCATGCTACGACTTCGAGATAGTGGCACGCTGGCATGGGGAGCAAATTGCGCTGGAGATGATCGATCGAGATAGTGTTCTGGCAGGAGAGGGGCGAATCCGGTTTTCAGACGCCCAAAAAATGCAGAAGGCATTTGATCACGAGATGGAGAATGATATCGCGGCTGTGATGACCTACTATCGTTACCTAGGGGTTGCGGCCGATACCAAAATGACCGGTGATATTGACCGTCTCCTCCCCTCCATTGACCGACTCGTGCTGATGGCGCGACATGACCCGGTGATCTACATCAGCGACAAGGCCCCCTGGCCGCTACGGCGAACCTCCATGCTGTTGGCCATGGAAATCGTACGTGCCCAGTATCGGGCCAAGGGCGATTTGGGGAAGGCGTACTCCCTGGGCTTGAAGGAAGCCTGCGAAGCGATAATCCAGCCGATCAAGGTTCCTGAAGGTGAGGATGACAAGCGCATTCTCGTGGCATGGAAAACCACCGAATCTGAACGCGAGGCCGCGATGGGCAACGAGTTCAACGGCAACAACGTGGTTTGTGCCAAGGATCAGCGGCATGGCGCGCATATTCTGCTACGCGGCAAAGACCTGCAGAGCACCGTGCACCTCATCGACTATCTACTGGATCTCAGTTATGCACCGCTCAATGGCGTAGCGCCGGTGGAGGTGCTCTTTAGCGTCTTTGAAAAGGAGTGGGACGGCATAAAGCTGATAGAGGACTTGAAGGTCACGCCCGAAGAAGACGTGGCCAGCCGCTTCGCGCGAGTAAAGAATTCGCATGCTCTTGATCCTCAATGGGGTCCCAAGGTACACTGGTTGGTCTGGCCGCATACCAGTGGAACCGATGCCAATCTCTCAGGCGTGCTGCCACGCTTTTGGAATCTGTTCATTCTGGATCTTCCCCAACCCGATGGCACCATGGTGGATCTCAATGCGATGTAGCTGGCCGCACTTGTTAAGTGGAGCCAAGGACAAGAACCTATCAGGGGGGCGAGGTCACTCATAAGAAGTTGGGGTAGGTCTGAATATTCAACATTGACGCAGGGAGGGGTCTGGACATTAGACATTTGCACGGAAGGTTCAGGTCTGGAAAACCAACCTGCTGGAGATCCGTAGTGAAGAGCTTCTGCTGAAAGACGGTGCCATCAAACTCAGCGTTCCGAAAGGCAAGATCGTCACGATCGAGTTGGGCTAAAAAACAGCGGGGGCCGGCACATTGATGCCGGCCCCTTTTGATTGCTAAACCATTGCCTATTTCAGAGCAGGATGCGCCATCCGGTAGAATCCGGCTGAGTTTGTGAACGCGTTTCCGCAAAAGACCATTCCGTTCGTAAAAATCAGCGGCTCGGTGACTTCCTGCCAGTCGGGCAAGGTTATCGATCGCGTTGTGCTCAAGCGCCAGCCGGTGGCATCGACGGTGTCCGACCAGGACATCGAACCGTTTGCAATATCAAACGCCGGGGCATTGGCACCCGTTCCGCTCTGCTCTTCGGGCAGGAAGACGCTGACGCGACGAATGGCGAGCATCTGACCGGCGGAAATCGGAGGCGTCGCTTTGGCGGTTGCCGAAAAAGCCGTCCGACACATTCCATCGCACACTTTTCCAGCCGCCGGTGCCGAGCAGACTGTACGTCGCCGGATGCTGCGTGTAGTTGCCTACAAGTCCGTCATACTGCATGCACAGGGTTGCGCCGGGCGCATTCTCAAAGAACTCGGCTTCAGACAACCCGGCGGCGGATTGCGTATGGATCAGTCCAGCAACCCTATTACTTGCGCCAAAATAGAATTTTCCTCATCATATTCGTCCTTTTAACTGTAAAGGAATGTGCGATTCGGACACTTTGATTTTCAGTCTGCCCACAACCGGGGGCGTCACGGAATAACGGGATTCGCCTTATATTCTGTATAATTCTGCAGTTCCTCATCTGTCATGCGCTTGCGCTGGATCTGGAAGGATTGAAGGATCCCTTTAAATCCGCCGAGTTTGGAGAGTTCGAAAGGATCGACCTGCGGCTCCGGATCGGCACCAAGTACGATACCGCCGATCTTTTCGTTCCATTCGGGCAGTTTGCAGAAGATGGTTTCGGTCTGGGCGAGCTGTCCGTTCACGAATAATTTGATTTCGCAGGTATAGTTATCCATATTAACCAGTAAATGGGTGGGCTCATTCAGGCACGAAACGTCGCCGTCCAGCGCATGGAAGCGATTTCCTGCGCTGAAACAAAATCCGGGCACCCCGTTCTGTACATAAAACATATAACCGGAGTGTCCGTTGCCGGAGGAGAGGATGATTCCATCGGTTTCCGGTGTTACTGTACATTCAAACACCATGCAGCCGTAGCGCGGATCCGCAGCCCTATTCATCGGAAGCGTCTTTGTTGCTTCGCCGGAGCAACGCAACCCTTCGTCCCCAAAGTCGCAGCTTATCAGCATACCTTCCGGGCGGCCTTCCAGATCTTCCGCATGCGGCGGCGGAACGACCGCTTTATACCCCGCTTCGTCCATTACCTTTTCAAGTTCACGCTCCATGTTCTGTTTCAGCGGAGCCGACTCGGGGCGCTGCGCAAGGTTGCGCGTTTCGCCAGGATCCTTTTTGAGATCGTAAAGCTCGTCGATGCTATCACCGTCGGGATAGTGGGCATACATCACGTCGAGAGTTCGCACGGCAATGATGCGCGGAATCGCGGTGACGAGGTCGTGCCAGTAGGTGAAGAGGAACGAAGTGCGCCAGTCGGTTACGGATTCACCGTGCACCAGCGGCAGCAGTGAGCGTCCCTGCATCGCTTCGGGTTCTTTGATCCCTGCAAAATCGAGGAACGTGGGGGCCACGTCAAGGTTCAGCACGAGGTTGTCCACGGTACTGTCAGGCGGAACGCCGGGCCCGCGCATGAACAGAGGAATGCGCATGGATTCGTTGTAGGCCAGACGTTTGTCGCCCTGACCGTGCTCGCCTTGCATGTAGCCGTTGTCGCCGGCAAAAACGATGACCGTGTTTTCCAGAAAACCCTTCTGTTCCAAAACATCGTAGATGCGACCCACACCGTCGTCCACGGCGGAGATGCAGCGCAGATAGTTGCGCTGCTGGTGTGTACCGGTCGCGGCCGGCCACGGGCCCGGCTCGCGTTTTTCCGGTACGGGAAGCGGGTGCTTTTGGCGCAGCCGCATGCCTTGTTTAGGCAGCATCATCAGTTGGCGCTGCCACTTCGGTTTGCCGGACATGTTGTCCATCCAGCTCAACGGTTCCGGGGCAGGCAATCCGGCATACTGATCCGCGTGGCGTGCCGCCGGAATAAAGGGTTCGTGTAACGCCTTGTGGGACAGAAAGAGCAGAAAGGGTCCGTTGTGTTCGCGTTCGATAAACTGCACGGCATAATCGGTCAGCACATCCGTGACGTACCCTTTCTTGAGAATGTGGGTGCCGTCAATGTTCAATAGGTTTTGATCGTAGTTGCCTTGTCCTCTGAAACTGCACCAATAGTTCCAGCCCGGCCGCGGGTCGTCGAAATCACCGAGATGCCATTTTCCAATATAGCCGGTATCGTAGCCCGTGCGATGAATATATTGACCGAAGGTGGGGGTCTTTTCCGCATTGAGCTCGCGCCCTTCCTGATTGGCGGTGATGCCGTTTCGGTGCGAATGCATGCCGGTCAGGAAACCGGCACGCGACGGAGCACATATCGAGTGGGTAGTGAACGCATTCGGGAAATAAACTCCTTCATGGCGGATCCGGTCGAGGTTCGGAGTCTGTAACCACGGAAAGTGCCCCGTGAAACCGACGGCATCGTACCGCTGGTCATCCGTTAGGATGAAAATAATGTTGGGCCGCGTTTCAGCACCTTTGGCAACGATGAATCCACACATTACCAAAATAAAGACTGTATTCTTGAACAAGCTCATCCCGACTTTCCTCTATTATTTTACTCCACGGGTTTTAAACCGGCATTCGATTATTTTCTGAAACGCACTGTACCCAACGCCTCATACTCATTTTTTTAACACATTTAAAAGATCAACAACTTCCTCAAAACCCCGCATCAGTGTTGCATTCGAGGGGAACTGCAAAACGATACAGACCACTGGAGATCCGGTGCACACTGCCGTCTGGCAAGATGACCGTGGCACGGGCATTGGGCGGTACAGTCACCGCGTAGTTGAACGACCCCTCCTCAATCTGCCACGCCGCTTCAATATCCCCGAAGGGCGAATGCGTGCGGGCTCTGGCATAGGTCAGATCTGCCACAGGTCTGGGGCAAAACACAATGTGCCGGAATCCCGGCGCCTTGGGATCGATCTGGATGCCGGCCAGAGACCGGTTGAACCAGGTTACGATGTCGCCAAACATGATGTGATTGAGTGACCCCTCCTTATCAGTCCAGTCCTCCCACAGGGTTGTGGCCCCGCGTGCAATCCAATCACCGTATCCAGGAAAGTCCGGCTGCGTCGCAATTTTATAGGCTAGGTCATGGTGACCCTTGTCACTCAACACGTGAAAGAGTGCCTTGGCACCGAGAATGCCGCAGTCAATGTGATCCTTGGCCTTGTGGACCGCCGTGACCAGCTGCTCGATACAGGCTGATTTTTCAGACGCAGGCACCAGGTCATAGAAAAGCGACAGCGACTGCGAAGTCTGCCCGCCCGGCGTGTACATACCGTGGCCCTCGTAGAAGCGCTGGTTATACGCCTGCTTGATGTGTTCCACCAGTGCACGGTATCGTTGCGCCTCTTCAGTGTATCCAAGGAGTTCAGCACTCCTCGCCACAATGCGCGTATTCTCGCAGAACAGCGCAGTGGATGTGACGGAACTGGGTGTGCGGGTATTCAGATACACCCAATCGCCGCGTCCCATCTCAACAATATGATCCGGAAAGCTCTTGTCCAGGAAGTCGACATACCCTCGCATCAACGTGTAATGGTCCGCCAGGATCTGAGCGTCACCCGTGTACTGATAGAGATACCACGGAATCAACACAGCCGCACTGCCCCAGCCTGGCCCGTTGTCTGTGGAATAGCCCCAACCCCCTGTGGGCACAATGCCGGGCAGATCCCCGTCAGTCGTGCGCGCATCCAGTAGGTCGTGCAGCCATTTGTCATACGCATTGACGTTCTCATAGGTAAACATGGCCTGTTCTGTGGCCAGATGCGCATCACCGGTCCAACCGTTCTTTTCCCGCTGCGGACAATCCGTGGGATACCCCATATAATTGCTGCGGTACGCACAATCCGTTAACGTGGCAATCGTATTGAGCAGGTCGTTTGAGCATTCGAAATCCCCGACTTTTTTGAAGGCTGTATGGATTATACGGCCCTCGATCTGGCGCGGGGTCAATGGCCCGGGCCAGCCCGTGACCTCCACATATCGAAATCCATGGTACGTAAAACGGGGTTCCCAGACCTCTTCACCCTGGCCCTTGAGCACATAGGTATCCGTTTGAAAGGGACCCTGATACATATAGCGTCGGTTGCGGGCCTGATTGATCATGCCGTCCGGATCCAAGCGTTCGCTGTAGCGCAACTGGATGCGCGTGCCCGCCTTCCCCCTGACCTTGATACGAGCCCAGCCTGCCATGTTCTTGCCCATGTCCACGACAAACACACCGGGATTCGGTTCGAAAATGGCCGCAGGCTGCACGGTGTCCATGACCTTGATCGCAGGCATGGTCTGGGAAATCAACTGCCCCTTAGGGGGGATGGCCCTCTGCGCAGTAGCCCAAGCACTGTCATCGAAATCCGCGGCGGCCCAGCCGGGCATGCCCAAGCGTGCATCATACACCTCGCCATTGCGAATACTGTCCAGCAGAACCGGGCCGGTCCCGGCACGCCACGACTCGTCACTGACAAGGGTCTCCCGAGAACCGTCCATATATGTCACTAGAAGCTGAAGCCTCAGCTTGGGAACGTCCCGCCAAGGCGCTCGATCAAAGTTCCAGGTGGCGCGCGTGTGCATGTTGTACCAGCCGTTACCCAACATCACACCCAGTGCATTGCGACCCCTGTTCAGGTCCGCAGTGATGTCATAACAGACGTAGAGAACGCTCTGGTCGTAATCGGTAAACGCTGGATCGAGCTGGTGATCCCCCACCCTGCTACCATTGCAGTACAGTTCATAATACCCTAGGCCACTGATGGCAATCTTGGCGGAACGGATGGGCTTGGCGAGTGAAAATGCCTTGCGAAAAACCGGACTCGGCACGGGTTGACGCCATCCAGGGATACACCGCCAGTGCGTGCTGGCACTGGCCAGGTCGCGCGCATCGGCCCAAACGTCTTTGTCGCTCTCACGAGCCTGCCAGGCTTTATCCGTGACAATGGTTTCAACCGGTTTGTCCCTATATTTGATCTTGATGACGCCAATGCAGCCAGCCACCTCCACGATCTTGTCATCGCGAAAACGGGGGGGAACCTTCTGCGCAGTGATGAAGATCTCGTTGCGTCCTGTCGTGAGATGGGGTTTGAGATTGAAACGCGGGATATCACCGGCCGCATTGAATGTCACTGGGTCCTGAGTCAGGGCGTGCCCGTTGACAGCCAGGGAAAAGACGTCATTGGCCGTAAAAATCATCTCAGCCCATTCGATGGTGTTGCCACTGGGAATGTTCAATTCTCGCTTGAACTGGCGTGACCCTGCGGTGGGCGCATCTGGATTATCCTGCGCATACCAGATCCATCGAGCCTGATCAAACCACTGCCCTGTAAAGACATCCAGGCGCGTCGCTTCCGGTGTATGGGCGATCCACATCCCCTGCCAGTCAGAGGGTGTCACAATGCCCATGGACCAGGTCGCGGTCTTACTCCACGTCGAAGCGCATCCATGTTCATCCCAGAGCTTCACCTTCCAATAACATGCCTGAAAGGTCTTGAGGGACGGCCCGGCATAGGACACACACACGGGCTGGGCGCCTGAGACCCGACCCGTGTCCCAAAGATCGCCTTGATCGCGATCCAGAAGACTCGCCTGACTGGACACCAGTATGCGATAGGCACTCGTGAGCTGCCCCTCCTGACCGGATACCGCTCGCATGCGCCAACTGAGCCTTGGCGCGGACCGGTCAATGCCCTGTGGATTTTCGAGATACTCACAACGGAGATATTCGGCCACACACGTGTCACTCTGAGCCTGTATTGCAATAGCGGATAACAGGGTGAGCAGTAAACATAATCTATTCATGATATTCTTCCCGTGCAGAAAGTGACTGATTGATCAAGAAATCATTTTTCAGACGAGATAGAGCAACACTCTTTCTGTAATTTCGTTTAGGCGCATCAGTCAGCCTTCAGTTTCAAGTATGCCTTGTCGGCAGATTCCCAGTCCTCGCTTACTCCCTTGGGGACCGATCCGTTACCGCGGCTTTTTCAAGACTGGTTTTGGTATATACACGGCATCTTTGGGCACCGGCATCCCATAGGCAGAGCCCGCGTTAAGGGCCTCGACATCGGGTCTCGTCGCTTCGGCCGCTGGATTGTAAACAGGATTTGGCAAAGGCAGCAGAGTTTCACTCTCTATCAGGAACGTCTCAATCAACGCGTCGAGTTCCTTGACTCGCTCGGGTTGCGCGCGAGCCAGGTTATTCTGCTCACCAATATCCCATTTCAGGTTGTAGAGTTCGTAGCGGTGCGCATAGGTGCCATCGGGCTGCTTGTCGCCGTCGTAGTAGAAGCGGATCAATTTCCAATCGCCTTTGCGAACATAAGTCGAAGAAACCGACCCGGTGTGGGCCGGACTGTGCGGCCAATGGCAGAAGATCGCCTCGCGATCGAGCTGACCGCCCTTGAGAGCTGGCAAGAAACTGACCCCATCGAACGTGAGTCCCTCCGGTGGCTTCAGGTTCAATATGTCGAGGAACGTCGGATAGAAGTCGCTACTTTGAACGATTTCCTCGCTCTGTGTGCCGCCCTTGACACCCGCTGGCCAGATGAAAATAAATGGCTCACGGGTGCCCCCTTCGTAAATGGTCCCTTTACCTCCGCGCAGCGGCCAGTTGCTAGTTGGGGCCACATCGTCGACCCGGTCATACATGTTGCCGCCGTTGTCGGAGAAGAAAACGACGATCGTGTTGTCGGCCAATCCCTCGTCTTCGAGAGTCTCCATCAGCGTGCCGACGGCATCATCCAGACTCTCAACCATCGCCGCCATAACCGGGTTGCGCTGAGGATTGGAGGGGTCTATCTTTAAGCGATACTTCTCGATGAGCGCCTTCTTGGCATCGAAACGGCTATGAACCGACCAGGCCCAATAGTTGAGATAGAATGGCTTCTTCTTATTGTCTTTAATGAATTTGACCGCCTCCTCCGCCATGCGATCTTCGAGGTGTTCGCCCGGTTCGCCGTGAAAATCCGACACAACCGGAAAGTGCCAAGGTGCTACGTAATCGCGCGGCGGCCCAGCTCCCCAATAGCTCGGAACGTCTACGTCGAATCCCTGGTGAAGCGGATCATAGGGTTTGCTGCCCATGTGCCATTTACCGAAGTGTCCAGTGCAGTATCCTGCGGCCTGAAGCGTCTCGGCCAGCGTTACATACTCCAACTTCAAGCGGGAGGCACCTCGCGCAGTGGTGGCTCGATAGGACGGTTGATTCTGGATATTCATCTTGGCTTCCAAACGGACCTCATGGTCGGCACCATTGGGCGCGGTGAAGCCAACACGGGACGGCCATAGTCCGGTCATAATGCTGACCCGCGTCGGCGAGCAAGTGGGATTGGCCGCGTAGGCGTCTGAGAACAGCATGCCCCGTTTGGCCAAGGCGTCGATATGAGGGGTCTCGTAGAACGTACTGCCGTAAATTCCCGTGTCCCGCCAGCCCAAATCGTCGGCCATGATAAAGACAATGTTGGGCATCTTCTTCTGTCCATCGCCCAAGGTCGTGTCTTGCGCAAGCCCGAACCCGGCCATCGTACTGAACAGCATCACACAGGTTATTAGTTTCGTTTTCATGATACTCCTTATAGATATTCCTATTTTTTCTTCAGTTCGGCTTGAGACCTGTCCCCCAAGACCCAAACAGCCACTCATTACAGATAAATATTTAATCATAATTCGGCTTCACCCGCATATCACTGAGCGTCATTCTCCGATCAAATAGAATCAAATCGGCATAAATTCCGAATTTCAGGGAACAATTTAGAAAATATCATGTCACGGCAACAGATCGACCATGAGATGTCACAGACCTACTCAAATTGAGATTTTCGCGCAGCCACCCAGCCGCATCACTGGAATAAATCATGCCGCCTCGTGTTTTTTTATAGGTTTTGAACTTATTTGATCCAGTTATGAACCCCGATGATCTGCGTGATCGGCTTGATCTGCTATTATCAAATCGTGGAGTAGCTCATGAAAAATAATATGGAACGCGATGTGTATTATCCTGATGAGGAAATGTTGGACGATGTTCCGAAGATTCTGGTGGTGGGGAATGATGAAGACTCTCGCGGACTGGTTGTTTCCGGGTTAAAGAATGATTACCGGGTCATCGAAGTCGATAACGGGAACGATGGACTGAACATGGCTCTAGAACAACCCCCTGATTTGATTGTGACCAATATCATGATGCCGAGTATGAGCGGGATTGAATTATGCCGCGAGCTGAAAACCAATATAATGACAGCCCACATCCCCGTTATTATACTGACCGCCCAGGCCGCAGTGGAGAGCCAGATCGAGGGATTGGAAGCGGGAGCCGATTTTTATGTAACGAAGCCGTTTAACATGCTGCTGTTGAGGGCTAGGACACGGAGCCTGCTTAAGGTGCGGCAGCAGTTGCGCAGGCGTTACAGCGAACAACTGGCTGAGCCGGGACGTCCCAGCGAGCCCAAAATACTGGACAGGCCAGAGCAGCTTAACCGGACGGGTCGTGAATTTTGGGAAGAATGGATAGGAAATCGCTTTTCAGACGATTGGGACACTCGCCCCTAAAGATCGTTCTGGATAGCCGTTTCATGGTGAAAGGTGTAGCGGAAGACTGGGGTTTTGTGAAGATTGACTTCCTGCCCATCTGGGGCATGCGCTGGGGCGCTACTCTTCTGTTGCTCCATGCGATACTCCAATCCTCTTTTGTTGTGATTGGAAGAAAGGTTCATTCTGGCATGGGGCACTAAATTTCCAAACTGGGCATTTTAATTTACAGTCTACCTCCGTACTATCGGTAGTTTGAACTTCTTTTACAAATAGATGAATCCTGTTATCGTGAAACAAAATTGAGATGTAAGCGCCTTTTCTTCAGCATGAAAGATGAGCTCATGAAATTATTTAAACCTTTCAAGTTTTTTTTGATTGTTTTGACCTGTGGAATGTTTGCGCCTCCGCTTTATTCCATGGATGTAAAAGCGGAGTTTATTCAGGCGGACAGCCACTATATGAATGGTGCTGAACCCGAAGAAGCCCTTCAGTTGTACAGAGCCATTATCGCTAACGGACAAGACGAGCATTACATCACGCTTTCAAAATTAAAAATAGCCTTTATCCTTGATAAGCAATCAATGCAGTATGAAGGGGCAATAAAGGCCTATCAGGTGTTTTTAGACGATTACCCGGGTAGCCGATTGGCAAAACTGGTCAGTGGAAATATTCAAAATCTTCAAATGATTCGCGACAGAGGAGCGCTTGAGGATTATCGGAAGTTCAAAACGGCAGAAAAACATTATTTAACTTTAACACAAAAACAAGGAGCGGGCAAATCCTCAACCCGAAACGCATCCCTGAAGCTGTATGAGTACGCCAAAAAGAATTACAACCAAGCGTTCAATGAAGATATGATACGGGGTACGTTGTCCGCTTTGGTTCATCAGCAACGTTTTTTTAGAGCTCAAGGAATCATACATTTAGTTGACAAAAAAATACCGCGGATCAAAGGAACAGCTGACGCATACCGCAGCGTGGTGAAAGTGAACCTGAAGCGCGAGATTATTACAATGGCCGCCGAGACGTATATCGGGTTGTGTGTGATATTTATTTTAATAAAAAAAGGGTATAAACAGCTGGTTCCGGTAATCAGACGCCGCAAACTGTTTTTATCAATTATGACGACGAGCGTCTTTCTGTATCTATATTTGAATTATAAGTTTATCGTGATTCCGGATCTGGAAACTACGTTTGATCTTACTTCTTTGTTTTTTATTTACGGGCAGTCTCTTGTTCTGATCCTGCTCTCTGTTTCTCTCTATGGTGCTTTTTCATCCTTCAAGAGCAGTTGGTTTAAAACCGTCACGCTGTGGATGTCGTGCGGATTGCTCGGGGTGAGCAGTTGGGTGATTTTCGCTTATCATTTTGATTACTTATGGCTTCTCGGTCTTTAAATTTCAGTGGAGAAATAATGAAACCAAAAATTCTGGCCATCAAATCCGGGTACAACCCGAATTCCAGTAGTATCGGCATCATGGTAAAAGTATTTATTTACCAGTCGCTGGCTATCAGCGTCCTGTTTTCTATGATCGGGCTCCTTTTGAATTTTAAAAAAAAGAAGTCTCCTGACTGCGGCGAACGGGAATGATTCCATCTAACACGTATAGGGTGTCGTTTTTTGAGGAAAGATGAGCAATGAAAGTACGTTACGAACCGTTTGGCGGAATTGTGCCGCTGGAAAAACCTCCCGCATTGGTTTTTGTCAACAAAGCCTATATGAAAAAACTGGGCTATCCAGGGCACCCTATATGGGATCAGGAAACCGATCGACTGTCTGCGCCTACAGAAGTCCATTTTAGTTTTACAAATCAATGCAGTGCTGGCTGCGAGCATTGCTATACGGACTCCGTGCCGGGTGGCCTTCATGAATTTACTTTGGAGGAGATGAAAAAACATATCGACACCCTTGCGGACTTCGGGGTGTTCCATGTGGCGCTCGGAGGGGGCGAATCCTTGGAGCGAGAGGATGTCTTTGAAATTGCTGAGTACATTAAGAAAAAAGGGATGATTCCTAATCTGACAACGAACGGTCTGCCTGTTAACGATGAAATGGCTGAAAAATGTAAAATTTTTGGCCAAATCAATGTGAGTATCGACAGTCTGGTTCCTGATCCTCTGCAACCGCGGCGATCCGCTCTGCTTGAAAAATCGCTGAAGGCTTTGAAAACGTTGATCCAGCACGGGAATAAAACCGGAATTAACTGCGTGATCAACCGATATAATTTCAAGCAGATCCCTGAAATTATAAAATTCGCCAGAAAAAACAGATTGGCCGACGTGGAGTTCCTTCGGTTCAAGCCCACCGGCAGAGCGATTCCTATTTTTGAAAAGTTCAACTGCACGCCGGAACAACATCGAACATTCTGGCCCATGATTTTGGCGTGTTCCAAAAAATATCGGCAGGACGTAAAGATCGATTGTTCGTATGTCCCCATGCTGTGCTATCACTCTCCAGATAAAAGTTTGATGGACAAGTTTTGTGTAAAAGGCTGTGACGGGGGAAACCTTTTAGCCTCGGTCGACTGGCAGGGCCGGGTAAAGGCGTGTTCTTTCAGTCATGAATTTGCCGGCACGCTAGAAAATCTTCCGCAGGAGTGGGGAAAAAATAAGAATTTTTTAAAATATTATAACTGGAATGATCAGGCCCCGGAACCCTGTAAATCTTGTGATTATCTTTCCTTGTGCAAGGGGGGATGCCATGTGGTGGCAGAGATCGTGAATAAAAACTTTTTCTCTCCGGATCCGGGATGTCCGATCGTCTATGAATATACGCACCGCAAATAGGATTATGCAGTGCCGCGGAGATAGGCGCTGTAGGAGTTACGACGGCTCTGACGTGCTTGGCTCTGCGTTCCAGACGCTTACGGAATGGCTTTAAAGCCTCGCCGCTCTTGCCTTTCCCGATAAAAAGAACATCTCCTGAGTCCAGATCAAGGGTCATCAAATGAAGCTTCATCGCACGGGGCGACGGCCCTTCCGCTTCAAACCACGCTGCCTCAAATTAAACTAAAAAAAGTGGCGGGGTTTCCCCCGCCACTCCGTTCTTCCTTATAAACGCTCTAACGAACGCTTACGGTTGTACCACTTTCAAGCGCATGAACTTGGTCGGATCCGTGGTCAACACTGAATTGATCACATCGTTATATGCACCTCCGGTCACGTTGGTTCCGCTAACCACGACGTATCCTTCGTTGGTCCACGTTCCAGATGTGAGACTGTCGCGGGTCTCAACGATATAGACCAAGCTACTGTCATTGGTGGGCTGAGCATGCACATAACTCAAACCGCCAGCACCATCACGAATCAGCTCGATTGCGGTATCATCCACTCCGTTGGTCGGATTACCATTCAGGGCATACTCTACAAGGTTCGGGACACCGTCTTCGTCGAAGTCATCGGTCTCAGCACCAATATTATCTTCAAATCCGGCAAACCAAGAGCCATAGCCGGGCCCATAAGTTTGGAGAGTAGAGTCTCCATCTTCGACTCTCAGCGTATAGGTGTATCCGGGTGCAATAACAATCCAACCATTATCAAGCCCAGTTTGAAGGTCACCAACGCGCCCGGTGCCCTTCATTTTGAAGGTACCCTCGTACATCGTAATGACGCCGTTCATCTTACCTGTATTGAAGCGCAGTACGCGCAGGAGTCCACCGTTTTTGATGGTTGTTTGCGAACTGGAAAAGCCGGCAGTTCCGAGCGATATCCAATTGTCATTCCAAACGGTTCCGCCGTCGATATTCACTTCGCCGGTGGTCCCTGCTCCCCAACCCAAGCGTATGGCTTGACGGCATTCGAAAACCCCGCCGGTGTAAACGTTCAGAATCCCGGACGTATTATCTCCGATCGAGGCATAGTCAGTACCACTTAACATAGCCGCAATTAAGTGACCCCCGTCCATGACATTCAGTGTGGCGAACCCCGACCCATTAATTCCACCTCTATACTGCTTCACGGCAACCTGGTTGGTTAGAGTAAGCGTACATCCAGCGTTACACCGAATCTCGAGGCCCTGAGTTTCTCTTACCGGAACAACACCGGTATTCCAGACGGTGGAATCCATCCAATCGCCAGATTTCAATGTATACTGAGAGGTTTTCCCCGCTTCCGACTCCATGACCGTTAAATCAATAAAATCTCCGTCTTGGGCGGGTTCGCCACTCGCGGGGCTCTGCTCAAGTACGCTGTTTGGTGTTTCGTCGAAAATGTAGGTTGTTGTGATATCCCCAACGACAAAACCCACCGAAAGCATCGTTGCCGAGGCCTCTTCAACAGACATCCCGACTAGGTTCGGAATCGATGTTGCCTGAAGGACCAGGTTAACTGGGGCACCGTTCGTAAGCGCGGCGGAGCCCGCAGCGGGATCCTGGCCGATCACATCACCGGTCAACACGCCAGAGACAAATGCGACTGAAGTCGTGCCAACAACATAATCAAATCCAGCGAGGAAACTCGTGGCTTCTTCAAGGTTCAACCCTGCAACATTCGGAACGGATGCCTTCGCGGTAACTGTCGCGTTAGTAAACGTGTTGGTTCCCTCAACAACGACTCCCCATACGATGTCGCTATTGTTGGTCAGACGGTTGCCCAGGATTTTCCCGTCGGCAATAAAGCCAGCAAGCTCGTTGGAGTCAATCCCGCCGATGACCATTTCGCCATCGCCCCAGATATCCAACAACGAGGTGCCCCCTCCATCACTCATCTGAAGACCTTCCGCATTAATTGTGCCGCCCTGATAAATCACGACCGTACCTTCGCCCGTATTGGCTATTTGCAAAGCCCCTGCAAACGTAACGTCTCCATGCACATCCAAGAAGCCAATCCCCGGCGTAAGCATGCCAACGCCCACTCGGGTATTACTATTAAATACTCCACCGGCCTCGACGAGGCAGTGCGATTCCCCATTGTTGTATCCTATCCCGATCCAAGACCCCAATGCGTTCGCATTCAGGACCCCACCGTCCATGATACGCAATACAGCTCTATAACTGGTACCCCCGTTAGAACCCATAACAATCTGGCCTGCATCCTGTTCGTACCTCACGACACATTCCGCTATGGATTCATCTCTAATCAGGGTTTGCGTGTCAGATAAGGGAACACCCGCCGACCAGTTGCTCACGTCATCCCAGTAGCTTACGGTTGGCGGAGTGTTCGCAGTGTTCCATATTGTGGCGGCATTCGCCACCCCCACTAGGCCGCAAATTGCAAGACCCAGCACTAGCAATCTCTTCATCATGCTTTTTCTCATTCTCTTTCCTCCTCTTTTTCTCTGTTTACCTTCTCCGCGGCAATCTGCCTCTACACTGAGTGCGCTTAACCCTGAAATTTGGGCCACGAGCTTAAGTGGAATCTGCGTCCTATAAATGATAAACAAGGACGCATGGAAATGGGAAAAAAACGAAGAACAT
>Ga0307990_1001188_pt1 | contig 22219 bp, 15 predicted proteins | sample EllFjometagen129_FD_203168 | JGI IMG/M metagenome (GOLD analysis project Ga0307990, IMG submission 203168) | Marine microbial communities from Ellis Fjord, Antarctic Ocean - #129 | ecosystem: Environmental > Aquatic > Marine > Unclassified | place: Southern Ocean | collected 2014-10-08
ATCATTTGGAATAAGTGCTAAAATATCTTTCACTTTTATGTTTGTATCCTTTATTGTTTTTGACATACCTTATCTAAAGAATATTAGAACAAAGATATATGTACTTAACTTTTAAGAACAAATATAACGATACTGTTTATCAACAATATGCAATGTTTTTTGTTAATATCACGTGGATTTTTATAATTTGAAAATTTACAATGAATTTTTACATGGATTTTTGCCAAATTGTTAATTACTTGTTGAAAAGCAGTCCTTTAAAAAGCATTCTATAATCTAGGAATCTTCCGAACACTCTTAATTTGTAATCACTGCCCCCTAAGTAAACGAAAAACAACAAACAACAAACGATAACGAACAATCACACTATTCTGCCATTTAGTATAACTGTATCTATTAAATCGCTACCATAAGCATAAGGAAGAAATTCGTAATTAGGAATTTCTTTTGTAATAAAAAGGTTTGCTTTTTTGTTTTTTGCAATAGAACCATGAGTTTCCTGAATTCCCATTGCGTAAGCACCGTTTATTGTAACTGCATTAATTACTTCTTCGGGCAACATTCTTAGTTTAACACATCCAAAAGACATTATTAGTTTCATATTACCTGATGGCGAAGAACCAGGATTGTAGTCACTGGCAAGGCAAATAGGTAAACCTGAATCTATCATTTTTCTAAGAGGTGGGTCAATCATACCAAGAAAAAATGATGCTCCGGGTAATAAAGTGGGCATGGTTTCAGAATTAAGTAATGCTTTAATTTCTGCATCGCCGGTAAATTCAAGATGGTCAACAGAAATTGCATTATATTTTACTCCAACTTGTATTCCGCCGGAGTAATCTAATTCATTGGCATGAATTTTTGCTCTTAAACCGTATTTCATGCCTGCCATTAATATTTTGTCGGTTTCTTCGACAGTAAAAAATCCTTTGTCGCAAAATACATCAATATAATCGGCAAGCTCTTCTGCCGCAACTTGCGGTATCATTTCATTAATAACAATATCAACATATTTGCCTTGGTCGTTTCTAAATTCAGCAGGAATTGAGTGAGCACCCAAAAAAGTTGACTTAACCGTAATGGGAGAGGTTTCTTTAATTTTTTTAATAACCCTAAGCATTTTTAGTTCGCTTTCGGGTGTGAGTCCGTAGCCGCTCTTTATTTCAACTGCACCTGTTCCTTGTTTAATAATTTCGTTAATTCTTTTTATTGATTGATTGTAAAGTTCATTCTCCGATGTTTCCTGCAAAAGTTTTGCTGAATTAAGTATTCCACCTCCACGTTTTGCAATTTCTTCGTAACTCAATCCTTTTATTTTATCTCCATATTCTATTTCTCTGCTACCAGCATAAACTAAGTGAGTGTGTGAATCGCAAAAAGATGGAAAAACCAGTTTCCCGCTTGCATCAATTTCTTTATCGGCAGAGATATTACAATTATCCATTGTGCCGAAATCGCTTATTATATCGTTTTCAATTAAAAGATAAGCATTTTCGATGTTATTTAGTTTGCTCATTTCTTTGCCTGCAACCCATGTGCGTATAGTTTTTTCTGTTTGCACAAGTAATTTGATATTTTTAATAAGTGTTTTCATCTGATAAATTCTATATTTGCCACGAAATTAATCAATCTATTTTTTATTTTTACAACAAATCAATAAACATGTTTAAAAAAGTACCACATACTTTTGTAATTATATTCTCAATAATAATTGTATCGGCAGTATTTACATGGTTTATGCAGGCAGGAGAGTTTAACAGAACCACAAAAGTATTACCCGATGGCTCTGAAAGAACAGTAATAGTTGAAGGCACTTATCACGAGGTAGAATATCAACCACAGACATGGCATATATTTTCGGCAATGTTTAAGGGATTTGTAAACCAAGCAAACATTATAATATTTATTTTATTGATAGGTGGTGCGTTTTGGATACTAAATGCCAGCCGTTCTATTGATGTTGGCATAATGGCATTTTTAAAACAAACCAAACGATTAGAAAGATTTAAATTTCTTAGAAAAATTGGGGTCAACAATATTGTAATGGTAATGATAATGTTGATGTTTAGCATATTTGGGGCAGTTTTTGGCATGAGCGAAGAAACCATTGCCTTTGTTATTATTCTTGTGCCATTGGCAATATCAATGGGTTACGATTCTATTGTAGGTGTTTGTCTGGTTTATGTTGCGGCACATCTTGGATTTGCAGGTGCTGTGCTTAATCCGTTTACAATTGGTATAGCGCAGGGATTATCTGATTTGCCAATATTCTCGGGTATTGAGTATCGTTTAGTTTGTTGGGGTATAATTAATTTTATTGGTTTTGCGTTTATATTACGATATGCAAGCAGAATTAAAAAGAATCCGCAAAGATCTTTAATGTACAATGCCGATGAATATTGGCGTAAACGTAAAGCCAATAAGGACGAAGAAATTAAATATTATACACCTCTAAGCGCTTGGATAACTTATATTATAACAATTGCGGTACTTGTTATATTTTCGTTTTACTATCCAAAATCTACTCTTACAATAGGGAACTCATTATTTGTTATACCAGCAATACCGATAAGTACAGCTCTTTTTGCCATTTTTGGATTATTTGGACTGCTTAAATCAGTTCACTTTTATATTTTAAATCTTCTTGCCTTTACAATAGTATTTCTAATAATAGGAGTAATGGGATACCAATGGTATGTAATGGAAATAAGCACATTATTTTTTGCCTTGGGAATTCTTTCCGGTATTGCTGATAATAAATCGGCTAATGCTATAACAAAATTGTTTCTTGAAGGAGCAAAAGATATAATGTCGGCGGCTCTTGTTGTTGGTCTTGCCGGTGGTATAATTGTAATAATTACCGATGGCAAAATTGTTGATACAATAATGTACAATTTGTCGAGATCTATGCAAGACACAGGGAAAGTAGGTTCGCTTGGAATTATGTACACTATTCAAACATTTTTGAATGTAATTATTCCTTCGGGTTCAGCAAAAGCTGCGCTTACAATGCCAATTATGGCCCCATTTTCTGATCTTATTGGTATTTCACGGCAAGCTACAGTGCTTGCATTCCAGTTTGGCGATGGTTTTACCAACATGATAACTCCAACATCAGGTGTATTAATTGGTGCATTGGGCGTAGCAAAAGTACCTTATGAAAAATGGCTTAAATGGGTTATCCCATTTATGATTATTCTTATAATTGTAGGTTTTTTATTACTTATACCTACTGTTATTTGGCAGTTTAATGGATTTTAATTAGAGTTTTGAAAATTATTCGTAATTTTGAAACTATTACCAAACATTTGATGTAATACTGTTATAGATGCAAAAAACAAAACAAAAGCGTACAACTATTTTCAAGCAATTAATACTTAACATATTGTTGCCTGTTGTAATTGTGCTTTTATTGCTTGCAGTATTTAATTATTGGGACAGTAAACAAAATTTTGAAAAATGGAACAAGGAAAAAAGTGAAATTATAATAGATGAAATTACTCATATTCACAAATTTCAGGACCTTGCACTTGGTATTTTGGAAGTTAGTATAGATAAAAGGCTTCGGATATTTAGTAATACATTGATTAATAATTATTTTAACAATCCCACAATTATTCAAAAATTAAACCTTGACAGTATCAGAAAAGTAATAGGAATGGATTCAGATATGGAAGACATCTATTTTATTAGTAGAGGAGGTTATATTGTTAATACTACATTTTTAAAAGATAAAAATTTAAACATGTTTGCATTTGGAAAAGAACATGAGAATTATCTTATAAATGTTTTTAATGGCGGGAAATTTATAAGTGAACGAATAACGATTGAGAGTACAACAAAACGACTTAAAAAATATTCGTATCAACCTACTAATGATGGTAGTTACATAATAGAACTTGGGGCATACTCTAAAAAAGCTGATGAAATTGTTGCTTTTATAAGAAATCGTCTTGAGGAATTACCAAAGATGCAAGAAAGCATTGTTGATGTTGATGTTTTTATAGGTTCCGAAAAACCATTTTCATTATATAAGAAGAAAACCATTATTAAGCACCCAGATATTGTTCAAAGTGTTTTTAAAAATGAGGGCAATCAAAGTATTTCTGAAAACATTAATGGGAAAAGAATTTATTACGAATACATATATATGCATCGGCAAAACTCTGATCTATATGAAGGGTCGGTTATACAAATAACTTCAGATAGAACTGCAGAAGCACAACTTCTGAGAAATGAGTTGTTTAAATTTTTAATGATATTTGGAATTACTATTCTTATTGTTTTATTGTTAATTTATAATAAAACAAAATCAATTACAAAACCAATTAAAAATCTTGTTGAAAATGTAATACGCATATCAAAAGGAAGTTTGGATGAAAGAGCTGAAGTTGTTGGTAAAAATGAAATAACAACACTAACTGAACAATTTAATTTAATGATATCACAGTTGGAAAGCTATACAAATGAGCTTGAAGAAAAAGTGAAAGAAAGAACTGCCGAAATTGTTAAACAAAAAGAAATTGTTGAAAAGCAAAACGAAAACATTACAGGTAGTATAAGGTATGCACAAAAAATTCAGAATGCTGTACTTCCAACCAAAACATCTTTTGAAAATATGTTTACAGAATATTTTATTTTCTTTAAACCACGTGATATTGTTAGTGGTGATTTTTATTTTTTGCAGAAAATAAATAAACATATTTTGGTGGCTGCTGTTGATTGTACAGGTCATGGAGTACCCGGTGCATTTATGAGTATGCTTGGTATTGCTTTTTTAAATGAAATTGTAAGAAGGCGTGAAATAACACAGGCTAGTCAGGTATTAAATATTTTGCGTCAACAAATTAAAACATCACTAAAGCAAACAGGTAAAAAACGTGAAAGTAAAGATGGAATGGATATAGCAATATGTGCAATTAATACTGAAACTTTTGAACTTCAATTTGCAGGAGCATATAATCCATTGTATTTAATTCGCAACAATGAGTTAACAATATATAAAGGCGATAGAATGCCAATAGGTATTTACAGGAAAGAAAAAGAAACTTTTACAAATCATATAATTACGCTTGAAAGAGGAGATAAAATTTATTTATTTTCTGACGGGTTTGTTGATCAGATAAATGGAGAAACTAAAGAAAAGTTTATGTCTAACAATTTCAAAAACCTCATTACTGAAATTAGTGCTTTACCAATGATCCAACAGAAAGATAAACTTGAAGAAACCTTTAATAATTGGAAAGGTAATTCCAAACAGATCGATGATGTTGTAATTATTGGTGTTGAGGTAAATTAATAGTTTGTCGTCATGCCTACCTGCAGATAAATTTGTCGTTTGTCGTTTTCCGAATAAAAAATCATAAAAGTTAATTTCTTTTTAAGATTTATTTTCATAAGACCTTTGAATAAAAAATCAAAATATTACATTTGTTGCTTACTTTGAAAAAGCGCTACATTAAATGAGTGATGCAATAAAACATGAATGCGGAATAGTTTTAGTAAGGTTGCTTAAGCCTCTTGAATATTATCAGGCAAAATACGGTTCATGGATGTATGGATTTCATAAGTTATATCTGCTTATGGAAAAGCAGCATAACAGAGGTCAGGATGGGGCAGGAGCAGTATGTTTAAAATTAGATCAAAAACCTGGACAAGCATATATTCATCGTGAACGTTCAAATTCATCAACGCCAATAAGTGATATTTTTGACAAAATAAATTCTCAATTTGGTAAATACGAAGGGAAAAACGCATCACTGTTAAAAGACCCAAAATGGTCTAAAGATAATTTGCCATTTGCAGGCGAACTCTACATTGGTCATTTACGTTATGGGACTTTTGGCAGAAATAGTCTTGATTATGTTCATCCGGTAATGCGTACTAACAATTGGAAATCGAGGAATCTGGTAATGGCAGGTAATTTTAATCTTACCAATGTTGATGAGTTATTCAAGATACTTGTTGATATGGGGCAACATCCAAAAGAATTTAATGATACGGTTACAATACTTGAAAAAGTTGGATATTATCTTGATGAAGAAAATCAAATGCTTTTCAGACAATATAAAAATGAAGGCTTTTCAAACAACGAAATATCACCACTAATTGAGGAGAATATTGATTTGCAAAAAATATTGCAAAATTCAAGTGCAAGATGGGATGGAGGTTATGCTATTACTGGAACTCTGGGGCATGGGGATGCTTTTGTAATGCGTGATCCGTGGGGAATTCGTCCTGCATATTATTATCATGATGATGAGATAGCCGTAGTTACATCTGAAAGACCTGTTATACAAACAGTATTAAATGTATCTTATGATAATGTAAAAGAAGTTAAACCCGGATATGCTGTTATAATTAAGAAGAATGGGGAAATAAGCGAAAAAGAAATTAGAATACCACAAAAGAAACAAAGTTGTTCTTTTGAACGCATTTATTTTTCTCGCGGAAGCGATTGTGAAATATATAAAGAAAGAAAAAAACTTGGAGAATTACTTACTCCAACCATTTTAAAAGTAATTAAAAAAGATGTAAAAAATGCAGTATTCTCATATATCCCGAATACTGCCGAAACTGCTTTTTTGGGAATGGTAAAAGGAGTGGAAGATTATTTGATTGAAGTTAAGAAGAAAAAAATACTTAAAAAGGATAATAATTTTACAAAAGAAGAATTAGCAGAAATTATCAGCATGCGACCGCGTGTTGAAAAAATAGCTGTCAAAGATGTAAAACTTAGAACATTTATAGCCGATGATAATAGCAGAAATAACCTTGTAGAGCATGTTTACGATATAACATACGGAACAGTAAATAAGGGAGTAGATAATCTTGTAATAATTGACGATTCTATTGTACGTGGTACAACTTTAAAACATAGTATTATAAGAATTTTGGACAGACTTAACCCAAAGTGCATTGTAATTGTTTCATCTGCACCACAATTACGTTATCCCGATTGCTATGGAATTGATATGGCTAAACTTAGCGATTTTATTGCTTTTAAGGCAGCCATTGAGTTGCTTAAAGAAACCGATAATGAAAATATTATAAATGAGGTTTATAAAAAGTCGAAAGCTCAGCAAAATCTTCCAAAAGAACAGATGGTGAATTATGTAAAAGAAATTTACAAGCCTTTTACCCCTGAACAAATATCAGATAAAATTGCTAAAATGTTAAAGGTGAAAGACATTAAAGCAAAGGTAAAAATCGTATATCAATCAATTGAAAATCTACATCAGGCATGTCCAAATAATAAAGGAGACTGGTATTTTACAGGAAATTATCCTACTCCGGGCGGAAATAAAGTTGTAAATACATCATTTATTAATTTTATTGAAGGAAAAAACCAAAGGGCATATTAACTTTAAAAGTAAAACCTAATCTTTCACAATCTTAACTTTACCAATTAAGCCCACCTCTTTTATCGTAAAGAATTACATTTGTTTATAAGAAATTAATATTTTTATTTTTATTTTACCTTGAGTTCGGTTAAAAATTACTATTTTGTAAGCACAAATAATTAACTACAATTAAGCGGCATGAACAGACAAAAATATTGGCTTAAAGTATTTTGTTTTATATTGTTATCATCCATTTTCATGCCGGTATCTGCACAGTTTTATGATGACGAAGATGTTGATAAGAAAGATACATTAAGGTTTTATGAAGTAATTGATGTGGAAGATTTCAAAACAGAATTGTTTCATGAAATACTTTTAAACAATATTAATGCTCATAGATATAAAAATGGATTAGACAGTATTGTTGTTAATAATACTTTAACTAATGCTGCTGAAGATCAAAGCGAATATATGTCAACTAATGAGTATGCATCATTATATCAGTCAGGCAAAAAAAAGGATACAAAATCACGATTAATATATTATGGAGGTTCCGGTATAGGTAAAGAGCTAATTAGAAAAATGACTCTTAAAAAAGGAACAACTTATTATAATTATAAAGGACTTGCCGATGAATTGTTTTTTAAATGGATGAACAGTAATAAAACAAAATTAGTGATTGAAAGTCCCGATTACATTTTTGTTGGAATGGGTTCATCAATGGATTATGATGGCAAAAAAATATACGTATCTTTTGTTTTTGGGAATTACTTATCTTTTAATGAAGGCGCCGACAGGCGTGATGAATTAGATGTACCGTTTACAAAGAAAAAACACGGATTAAAACCTATAGATGTTAAAATTTGCAAAAAATGTACTAGATTTAAAAATATTGAAGAACTACAAAAAGGAGTTTATGTAAAAGATGGAATGATTTATTTCAAGTATGATGACCTAAAAGCCTTTAAGCGTATTATGAAAAACCCAAAAGACGGTATTGCAGTTGATGTGGTTAGAAAAATTCAGTATCCATGTATAGGTGCTAATATTGTTGATAACAGGAATTCAATAAAAGGAATTCCTACCAAAAAACTTTGGAGTACAAAAATGTTTAAAAAGAATATGATTACCGATAAATATGAAAGAAAAAGAAAAATAGATGTTCTTATTGGTAAGTTTCCAAAAAAACTAATAGACCTGAGAGAAGATGAATATGAGTTAAATCTTTTAGTTATTCAGAATAAACACGTTTGCAGAAATATTCATCCTTATTTTAATCTTAAGGGTGATATTGAATATGCAAATCCAATTGATCTTTTAGCCGATACAGTTACTTTTGGTATTGATTCTGATTATAAGCCTTCAGCAACTTCTACAGCATTGACTTTTAAAATCCCTTTTGACCAATCAAAATACACATACGAAAAGAAAGATATTGAACCGTTTTTAGAGTTATTAAAAGAACCGGAATTTATTATCAATGAACTTAAAATACATGCATATTCATCAATAGAAGGTACAGAATCGCAAAATGAAATGCTACAGAGAAAAAGAGCAGAAAGCATTGTAAAAGCATTAAGTAGCAGACAAAAGTCTAATATCAAAAAAACAAGTATTTCAACAAGCGAAAACTGGGATGAATTTGTAAGAGATGTTAGTGGTACTGAATATGAAAATATTGCTTCTATGAGCATTAAAGAAGCACAAACGTATATCAAAGAGAATGGTCTTGGAGAAAAAATGGAAAATATTTTAAAAAATCACCGATATGCCAGTCTTGAAATGGAAATAACTTATGATATTGAGGGAGGCAAAGAACAGGCTTATGTTGTAAAAATGTTTAATAATGCTATTAAGGATTTTGATAAGGTGAAAGCACTATCAATACAAAAATATATATTTAAAAAAATTGTAGCCGGTGATTTTAACTCTAAAGCAGTTACAACAATGGAAATTCCCGAGAATGCTTCATTTGCAGGATTATTAATGAACAAACTTTGGCTTGAAAGATATGTTGATGATGAAAGTATTAGTGAAGATTGTTGCAAGAGAGTAAGTGAATTGTATCAGCTTGACCGTTCAAATGTTTATATAAGGTTTAACGAACTATATTGTAATTTTATTTATGCAAAGATTGAAAATGCTGAAAAAATTGCAGAAATTCAGGCAGTAATTGATGCATTATATGAATCTACACTAAGCAAAGAAACTGTTGATATGCTTAATTTGGAATATCAGTTTACAGTGATGGAATCAATATATGCAATGGATAATCCTCCAAAAGAATTATTAGAACAAAGCCTTGAAAGAGTTAAAAATATTGTTGACCTTGAAGAATCGGACTGGCAAAATTCCTTGAAACTTGCTTATGTTTTTATGAGGCAAGAAGATTATGAGTTTGCAGCAAAATTATTAGGACCTTTTGTTGAACGTAAAGTAGTTTTTGAAGAATTAGTATATTTATATCTATCATTATGTAGTCGTTCTCCGGTACGAATAACATCTAACAGGTTCGTAAGTGCTACCAAACGAGCATATGCACTAAATCCGGAAAGATATTGTGAGCTTTTTGATGGTTCTAAATTTTCAATGCAAGTATTGGAAAATACAATTGTAAAAAAGCACTATTGTAAATCATGCAAAAAATAGAAAAGCTATTTCTGTCCTTCTTAATTTGCTTATTGTTAGCAAATATTGGTATTGCACAAAATACCAACTTTGACCTTGAAGGAACTTTCAACAGAGAACTTACTCCTGAACAACGCAAAGCAATTAAAGATAATATTTACAATTATTCTCAAGAAATAAATGCTAACAACAGTAATGCACATGCACATCTGAATAGGGGAGTGATGTACGCAAAACTTGGTCTTTTCCCCGATGCTATAAGTGATTACAACAAATCAATTAGAATAGATTCAACAATTCCCGAAGCTTATTATAACAGAGGTTTGGCGAGAGCCAGATTTAGATTTACAAAATTTTCATGTATAGATATAAAACGTGCTGCAGAAATGGGCTTAAGTGTAGCTGAAAAATCTTATGAAAATAATTGTGGGTTTTTCAAGATGTATCTTGGGGAAATTGAAAAATAGCGGCATCTATATATAAGCCAAAAGCCAAAAGTCAAAAGTGATGCAGATTATATTATATAGAACCGAATGAATTAAATTACCTTATTTTCTTAAATGCGAAATTTTATAAATATATTATTGCTTGTTATTTTAAGCATAAACATTAGTGCTCAAAATTCTTTTATTATTACGGGTTATATTATAAATAAAAAAACAAACACGCCTATTAGTGGAGCTCATGTTATAGTTAAAGAAAAACAAAAAGTTTCGGTTTCTGATAAAAACGGATATTATTCAATAATACTTTATAAGGAAAATGTTGAACTTGTTTTCTCTCATACACAATATGAAAATCAGAATATTTTAATAAGGAAAGCTAAAGATCAAAGAATAGATATTGTAATGGAAGAAAAGATAAATATGCTTCCCGAGGCTGTTGTAGGTGTTAGAAAACCTGTTAATCTGGTTGCAAAAAAGCTTTACGACGTTACAGATTATGAATTTATTAACAACAACCTGTTATTATTTGCATATCGATATAAAGAAAAAATTAATCCATGGTTGGTTATAATAAATAATTTTGGCGATACAATTTGCACACAGCATATTGATGTTGAAGGAACATTTTATAAAGATTGTACAGATAATATTCATCTAATTACAAAGCAGAAAGCATATCAGATACATTATGATTCAACTAAAATAAAATTGCTTTACCCTGTTTCTCCAAAAGAATTTAAAGAAGCATTATCTCCGTGCATTGCCGAAATGAATAATAAATATTATTTAAAACAATATTACTACAACAATCAGGTGTTGACATATTATATAGGGAATCCTGAAGACACTACTATTTCGGAATTAAGGATTATTGCCGATGAAGTAGGACTTAGAATGTTGGCAGATAGAGACAGGTTTCATGCAATGGGAGCAAAAGCACCAACAGAAGCCGATTTGCGTTTTGAAGAAATGTGTTTTTTCGACCCTATTTTTGCTCCATTGGTAAAGATAAAAGATAGAATTTGTATTTTTAATTATGTTGATTCCTTAATGGAGTTTTATAACGAAAAGGGTGAGTTAATTAATGAAATTACAATGAATTTTCATAATAAGCCTCACTGGAAAGAAGAACTGTATGTAGACAATGCAATGGCTAAGGTTTATACACTTTTTAAAAAAAATGGAGTTTCAACGCTTTACGAAATAAATCTTAATACAGGCAAGCTGGGAAAAAGCATTGTAATACCCAGTTTTATATTTGTTGACAAAATAAAAGTTAACAACAACCATATATATTTCTTATATCGCAAAACCGATATCTTAGATTTAATGAAATTGTATAAGTATAAAATTGAGTAGTATTAGAAAAGAAATGCCTAAAGTTATTTAAAAAAACCCGCTTAGCTGTTCTAAACAGCTTAGCGCATATACAGTTGTTTTTCACTTTCGTGATATTTTCAAAAAGTTATTCAATTGTCATTAGATAGTCAATTCAGTAGTCAAAGTAAATGATACAAAGTAAATGACGTGAGCAAAGCTCTCTAATTTATAATTCTTAATTCTTAATTATGAATTATGAATTCTCCTCTTTATTTTCTTCTTTTTTCTTTTTCGATGTAGAGATTATAATTTTAAATCCCCAGTCTTCTATTTGTTTTTCTTGCCCGTAATATAAAACTAAAAGCAAATCTCTTATTCGTGCAACATTATAATACATAGTATTAGGAGTTCTTATAGTTTGGTCTTTGGCAAAACCCAGTAAATCATTCAGTCTTTCACTTACCGATTCGGCATCATCATGATATTTATTGGAATATGTAATATATCCATCGGCTTCTTTGCCATATTTCTCAAATGTTTTCATATCAAAGTTCACTAACGGAGAATCTTTATCCAGTTCCTTATGTCGTGCAATACATTTTTCAACAGCTTTAAGCACTTTATAAGGCGAACGATTAGGTAAACTTACATTATAACCCGTTTTACCTTGTACAACATTAAAACCAAATTTTTGCAACTCCTCTCTATTTTCAAAATAAGCATTTATAAGTATTGGTCTCATTCTATTCATCATACTATAAAGTGTATTAGGAGTTTTAGAAGTTTGTCCCTTATATATACCAATCAGTATATAGGCTTTTTCGGTATATATTTCACCATCATTATGCAGTGCATTTGTTTCTGCAAACAGTTTTTTGGCTTTAGTAGTGTTAGTACGAAACAAATTAGTATCTAACAAATCTTTTATTGGCGATTTATCGCCTAATTCAAGGTCATAAGTACCAATATTATCACATAAAGGAATAAAATCATCTTTATCCTTTACATACATTTCTACTCTATAATTTAATTTTTTCATAATACATCTGTTTTAAAGGGTTTATATAAATAAATAACTGGTAATCAGATTAAAAAAGTTCTATATTAATTCTTGCAATATGAAATACAGAGGTCTATAATAGGTTCTTAAAAATTTAAGATAGACATTTAGACGTCTATAATAGGTTCTTAAAAGTTTAAGATAGACATTTAGACGTCTGTAATAGGTTCTTAAAAGTTTAAGAAAGACATTTAGACATCTGTAACAAGTTCTTAAAAGTTTAAGATAGAGTTTCTGATGTGAGAAATAGGATAATTTTTAAATATATAGAATATCTAATCTCAAATATTGCATAAAAATAAAACACAAAACCAAAATGTAAAAGAACATTTTATGCTATAAAGATATTATAAATTTTAAAACTCACAAATAAAAAATATAATAATAGAGCATCAGCTCTTTTTTTCTTTTTTTTGTATATATTTGTTTAATGTTTAAAAACAATATTATCCTATAACAAACAGTTATTTATTTTTGTTCCTCTCCTTTGGGGAGGTTAGGAGGGGCTTTTATTGTTGTTTGCATTAAACATTATCAATGATTTACAAATAAATAACAAGCTGTGGCTATAATAGATGTAAAGGTAATATTACCTTTGCATAATTGTTAGCAACAAGGTAAGCAGAGATGAAAGATTAAGAATAATGAATAAGAAAGATTTAGCGATTGAATATTTAAAGGGAATTCAACTTAGTTATCTTAAAGTGAAATATGGTTTTGATTATGAACCAAATGAAAAAGATTTTACAAGCAAAGATGGTTTTTATTCTTTCGTCGATAAATATATTAATTCAAAGATTGATTTGTCAGAGAATGAAAAGATTGAAGTGGAAATTGAATTAAAAAACGAGGTGCTAAATTTAAATTTATTAAATACAGAATTTGAAAACTTCACAACTTGGAAAATACTTCAAACTGCCTATGAAAACTTCTTATCGTTAAATCCTGACTTTTCATTTAATGACAATGACAACTTATTTTTAGGGACTGTTTCTTCAAATGAAATAAATGCTGAATTTATATCCAAAAAAGACAATGATGTTGGTGTATCCTTTATTCTATTTGACGATGAATTAACAACAGCTATTCTTCTTTTATCGAAAATAATTATCCAGTCATTACCGATAGTTAATAAACCACCTTTTATTAAGTTTCCTATTGATTTAACAGAATTGTTTAACAATGTTCAGTTAGATGAAAAAATAAGAGAACGAATTCTTAATACTTTATATTTTTCAATTTGTAAACGTCCAAGTTTAAGTAAAGATTATTTATTGGAAAATGATTTTTACGAACTTTTAGTATATAAACTTATTGAAAGCACAGAATTATTTATTATTTCTCACGAAATAGGACATTTTATTGACGAGGATGTCTATAATGAAAAATCTAATTTAAATACCGATAAAATTGATGAAAATTGGAGGTTAGAATTTGAAGCAGACCTTTTTGGTTTAAATCAATTAATAAAACTTTATAGAAAAAAACAGAATAACTATTTCAGCTTATTGGGTCCTGAAATATATTTTAACTTTTTAGTTTTATATGAAAATCTAAAATCTGGATTAAATAGTGAAACACATCCTCCTGCTTCACAAAGATTAGAATATTATAGGCAATTCTTATCTAATTTTTTATCAGAAAAAGAACAAAGTGATTTTTCCTTATATCAAGAAATTATTGACAAACTATTTGAATATTATAAATTTGTTTTGAATGATTTTATTAAATTTAATAAAAAGAAATGAATGAAACCCAGTTGCTAACAAAATGTATAGTTCATAGCGGTTTAGAAGTAAATTTAAGCAGTGTAGCTCTTATTGGGCACCGCCAAATCTGCAGATTTGACTATTTTAAAGGTGGCAAATTTGGCTCATTGCGTAATTTGAACATTTTCGCTTTGAAGTCCGCTACGAAACCATACATCAGTCGTTGGCAGCAATATATACATGCAGCCTACGATATATATAAGGATAACAAAAATAAATTATAAACATAGTTTTACAATTTAAGATAACTTTAGTGATATGATAAATAATATTAGCTTAGTATATTTTTCTCCCACAAAAACAACCAGAAGAATAGTTGAAACGATTGCACTTGGGATTAATCCTAAAAATACAACCCATTTTGATTTAACATCAAGCAAATTTAATAGTAAGAGTTTTAACGAATTCAATAATGAATTGCTTATAATAGGTGTACCTGTATATGGTGGTAGAGTGCCTATTGATGCCACAAAGCGTTTGCAAAAACTAAACGTGAACAACATACCAACTATTATAGTTGTTGTTTATGGTAATAGAGATTATGAAGATTCACTTATAGAATTGAGAGATATTGCTAAGGATAGAGGATTTATGCCTTTTGCAGCCGCAGCATTTATTGGAGAGCATTCTTTTTCTTCTGAATTTTTCCCTATTGCACAAGGACGACCAGATACAAATGATTTAAACAAAGCAACTGAATTCGGAACTAAAATTCGAAATATTATATATAATAATAAAATTAGTAAATTAATCATTGTTCCTGGAAATTATCCTTATAAAGCATTGGATGTGATGCCAGAAATTTCACCTGTTACAATAGATACATTATGTGATAAATGTGGGATTTGCGTTTCTGTGTGCCCAACAGATTCAATTCAAATAAATAAAACAATTATTACAAATAAGACTACATGTATTTTATGTTGTGCTTGCGTTAAAGAATGTCCTATCAATGCAAGATTGAACGACAATGATTTAGTTAAACGTAGTAGTGAGTGGTTGTTAGAAAATTGTTCAACACGAAGAGAACCTGAAATTTTTATTAATAAAAACTGAACTAGTAATAGGAATTTAAATCAAATGTAAAGGAAAAACAACAATATAAAGCTGCCAACAATGTGTGAAAATAATAGCCGAGGTAGTAGTGAATTCAAGGATTGTTATCTTAGATTTAATGAAATTGTATAAGTGTAAAATTGAGTAGTATTAGAAAAGAAATGCCTAAAATTATTTAAAAAACCCGCTTAGCTGTTATAAACAGCTTATCGGATAAACAAATTATAAATTTAAAAGGAGAGTTCTCTCCTTTTTTGTTTATTTTTGTAAAATAAATACTTATAACTATAATAGAAATAAAAAACACTACTGCATTTTAGCATGTGTTGGCAGTAATTACACTAATTTGATAATTTAAATTAATTATTATGAGAAAAAAAATACAGCTATTTATTTCAATCATAATTTTAATAGGATTGAATACAATAATACATGCTCAAGTTAACCTTGATAGTGGGTTAGTTGCTAATTTTCCTTTTAATGGAGATGCAGATGATATAAGTATCTATAATAATCATGGGACTGTAAATGGAGCTACTTTAACTGATGACAGATTTGGAAATCCAAATAGTGCTTACAGTTTTGATGGATTAGATGATTATATTGATTCTGATTTTAATTTTAATGGTATACAGTCTAACTTTTCATTTTCGTATTGGTTTAATTTCAATATAAAAGACGGTAAAATTTTCCATATGCAAGAAAATCTTACCGACAATCCTGAAATTAATAATGATTTTAATTCGGATTCTCTTTTAGACTTTTATTTAAGAGGGACCGATCCTGGCAATGGAAGCGAAGAAGGGTGTTCTTTGTATTCGGGGACAATCAATACCGAAACATGGTATCATGCTGTTTGTACTTATGACTTTATATCTCAAACAAAAAAAATGTATTTGAACTCAGATATTATTATTTTGACAACTTCAATCCTTAATATTGACAGATTACCAATTTCTTCTTTAAGGATAGGGGGTAGCAGGAATGATGTCAAATTTTTCAATGGCATCATTGATGATTTTCGTATTTATAATCGAATATTAAATGAAGATGAAATTGATTATTTGTTTACTACATCTATTAATGATGTATTATTTAATAATAGTATAGAGATATATCCTAATCCAGCTATAAATTATATAACAATTGAAATAGATAATGCATACACTAGTTATTATATAGAAATATTAAATATGACAGGGAAAATAATATTTCATAAAGAAATTAGAACTAAAAGGGAAAAAATAAATATGTCTAATTTTGATAATGGTGTTTATTTTATAAGAATAAGAAATAAGGATTTTATCAAGACTGAAAAACTAATAAAATATTAAAAGAAATGTAAAAACTGCCAACATCAGCTCAACAAAGCCCATTAAAACTGGCTTTAGCTGTGTGCGTTATCGGCAATTGTTATGAAAGAAGTAGTAATTTTTAAAGAACTATAAATGAAAAAAAGAAGTTTATTATTATCCACAAGTAAATTCTTGTTTGCTATAATGATATTCATATTGGCAGCATGTAATTCAAATACTTCAACATCACAAATTAAAGTGGAAAACAAAATAATTTTCGAAAATGAGGATCCCGAATTGATTGTAACATTTTCACTTACTGTAACAAATTTAAGTGATACTTTATCTGTTCCTGTTTTGTCAAATGATAATGTTTTTCAATATGCTGAATATTATATAAATAATAAAAAGATCACTAATCCTGTTGCTTTAGGCGGAATAGAAACGAAGCGAGAAAATGATTTTATTTTGAAAGGGGAAAGTGATGAATTTACATGGGGCACAACTGCTGATTATTTGAAAAAAGAATATGGAAATATTTTCATAGTTAAATTGAAATATTTAACTACTTATTCTAATATATTAGAAGTGAATCTTGAAGATAAAAAGATAGTTGAGATTAACGAAGAAAAATAGTCCAGTAGTATTCTAATGATTAAACAAAAAGCCGATAACACGTCCTATAGCCAATAGCCATGCAAGCTAAAGGCCATAGCCAGAGACCTTACCCTTTCATAACACCAAACACCATAAAAAAAGCAAAGCTTATTAAAAAACTTTGCTCTTAACAGTTATGATGAGATCCCGACTTGCTGCGAAGTCGGGATAAGTTCGTTCTAATGATTTTAATTCGCCTAAGAGGAGGACTTTCTCCTGTTAGAGCTTTGAATTAAAGAGGGGACATTATAACAATTTGGAAAACAAACCAAAATATATTATATTTGCTAAACCTTTAAAATTAACAAATTGTATCTATAAGAGATATAACAAGCATTAATGCTTGTTATCTACTAGTTACCAAGCATTATATAGATTGAAATACAATATTATTATTTTTATTTAATTGTCAGGCAACTATTTCATTAAAAAAAGTGTCGTATATATAATTAGGATTAATCGAATAATAATTAAATCCCAACGAATGATAATTTGTAAAACTAAATAAACAAATTTATGTATATTTTTATAAAAAACTAAAAAACATGAAAAAAATTTATTTCATCCTACTTATTGTACTTATGGGCAACATTACCAATGCACAATACACAAAAATTTTTGACTTCGATGGATTTACAAGCGGTGTTCCTCAACGCTCTCTTATTTCTGATGGCACATTTTTGTATGGAATGACAACATATGGTGGTACAAATAATATGGGAACTGTCTTTAGAATATTGCCAGATGGTAGCGACTATCTTACACTTCTAGAATTTACAGGTGCTGCAAATGGAGGTTTACCTTATGGTTCTCTTGTTACAGATAGCACCTATCTTTATGGTATGACAAGTGAAGGAGGTTTAAATAATATGGGTACTATTTTTAAAATTAAAACCGATGGCAGCAGTGGTACAACACTTCATAATTTTGTATACCCAATTGCATTTTGGCCTTATGGCTCATTAATTTATGATGGCACTTATTTATATGGAATGACAAAGGGCTTAAATGTTCAAGAAGGAACTATTTTTAGAATAATGCCTGATGGCAGCAGCTATCAAATACTTTTGAATTTAACAAGTTCTACAGGAACACTTCCTCAAGGTTCTCTTATTTCTGACGATACATTTCTTTATGGGATGACACGTGGTGGTGGTTTAAATGGTAATGGAACTATTTTTAAAATAAAGCCAGATGGTAGTAGCTTTGTAAAACTACTCGATTTTGACTATACAACCGGAACTACACCTTATGGCTCCCTTATTTCTGATGGCAACTTTCTTTATGGAATGACACAGAACTCTGGTACTGGTAGTGATGGAACTATTTTTAAAATTATGACTGATGGCAGTAACTATGAAATATTACATGGTTATACAGACACTTTGGGTGGAGGAGATCCTTTAGGTTCACTTATTTTTGAAGGAAACTTTCTGTATGGAATGACATCTTATGGTGGTATAAATAATATGGGAACTATTTTTAGATTAAAACCCGATGGCAGTGATTATGTAAAACTGTTTGAATTTACAGGCACAAACGGTAGTGAACCTTGGGGTTCTTTTATTTCTGATGGCAATTTTCTTTATGGGATGACACGCTATGGCGGAACAAATAATTCTGGAGTAATATTTAAGTATGGATTAGTAACAGGTATTACAGAAACAAATAATAATACAGTAATTAATATCTACCCCAACCCCACAACAGGAAAAATAACAATACAAGCAGAGGAAATAGAAAGAATAGAAATAATGGACTTACAAGGAAAAGCAGTTTACATTGGCAAAGAAACCAAAATAGACCTTAGCACACAACCAAAAGGCATATATATAATAAAAGTAATAACTGATAAACAAACAATAACAAGAAAGGTGATAAGACAATAAATTATTATGACTTCCTAAATCCCTAAGAGTAGGACTTTCTCCTGTTAGAGCTTGGAATTAAAGAGGGGACATTATAACAATTTGGAAACCAAACCAAAATATATTATATTTGCTAAACGTTTAATTTTAACAAATTGTAGCTATAAGAGAGATAACAAGCATTAATGCACCTAATCCTAACGTTACCAAGCATGACCCTACCAAAAAATCAGTTGAGTTTTTTAGCTAACGTAGGGCAAAAAATGATATAAAGATGAGTAAAATTGAAAATTATTAACTAATTGAATTTAAAATAACTAACTTTGACGTTAGTAGGAATAAAAACAAAACTATGAAGCAAATAACATCATTATTTTTTTTTATTTTATTGATTTGCAGTTATCAATACATATTTTCTCAATCCAAAACAGGAAACATCTGGTATTTTGGCTCCTATGCTGGACTGGATTTTAACTCGGGGGCACCTGTTGTTATTGATGACAGCGCCATGGGACAGTGGGAAGGATGTGCCAGCATTAGCGACCAAAACGGCAATATCCTTTTTTACACCAATGGGGTAACAATATGGAATAAAACCCACTCTTTAATGGTTAATGGAAATTCTTTATTAGGTGACTATAGCGCCTCACAAAGCGCCATTATAGTGCAAAAACCAAAATCTGATTACTTGTATTATGTTTTTACTTGTGATAACAATGATGCTATAGGGGATCCTGATACTACAGACGGAGTAAACTATTCATTAGTTGATATGTCTCTTGATTCAGGAAAAGGAGCCGTTATTGTTAAAAATGAGTTATTGTTAAAACGCAGCACTGAAAAATTATGCTGTATAAAACATTCAAATAATAATGATGTTTGGATAATTACACATGAACTAGATTCAAACAAGTTCTGCTCTTTTTTACTTACTATGGATAGTATTAATACCAGTCCTATTGTTTCATATTCGGGTTATAACCATACATGGTATAACCATTATGGCTGTATGAAAGGATCGCATAATGGTGAAAAAATTGCTGTAGCCATTGCTCAAGACAGATGTCAGTTACTGAACTTTGATAACAGTACAGGAATAGTTTCAAACCCAATGACAGTTTTAGGTGATTTTGGTTGGAATTCTCCTACTGGAATATATGGTGTAGAGTTCTCACCAAATGATTCAATACTATATATATCAGCATATGATAGTTCTTCCGCATCCCTTTATCAATTGGATATAAGTTTGCCCACTGAAGGGGATATTGTAAACTCCGAAATTTTATTATGTCATTATGAAGGAGTTCTGGGATCTACGCTTCAAATTGGTCCTGATGGCAAGATATATTTAGCACACGTTTTGAATGATTATATTGGGGTAGTAAACAATCCCAACACCTACGGATTTGGCTGTAATTATATAGATAGTGCAATCTATTTAAATGGTAATAAATCCAATTTTGGATTACCAAATTTTATTAACGATCAGTTTAATGATAACTTTTCTTCAAGCAAAAGAATTATTACTTTGGATAGTGATATAAGAGTATTCCCAAACCCCACAACAAGAAAAATAACAATAGAAGCAGAAGGAGTAGAGAGTATAGAAGTAATAAACCTACAAGGCAAACAAATCTACAAAGGCAAAGAAACAGAAATAGACTTAAGCACTCAGCCAAAAGGCATATATATAATTAAAGTAATAACAGATAAACAAACAATAAGCCAAAAATTAATAAAACAATAAAAAGCAGCTTAGCCAAACCATTACCCATCCCAAAAACCAAAAACCATAAAAAAAGCAAAGCTTTTTAAAAAAACTTTGCTCTTAACACTTATAATGAAATACCGATTTGCTACGCAGTAGGGATAAGTTCGTTCTAATAATTTTAATTCGCCTACGGCTTTTAAAATTATAGACTCACTTACTTAATCTCCTCCTGATTTATTCCATAATGATTTACGCCTACACTGTAGCTGGCAACTTTCTCGGCTGAAGTATTATTTATCATCAAGTATAGGTTTTCTTCGGCACCAAGTTCGCCACAATTGGTAATTGCAATTTTGTCGGGTTCTATGGTAAGGGTAGTTCCCGGCACAGTGTCTGATGGCAGCTTAGTAGTATAAACCTCTATGGCAACATCGCCTGTGTTGTGAATTACAAGCTCGGTGTTGGCAACAAATTTTCCCGTAAGGGCATCAATATCAATTTTACTTTCGGGCTCAATATCGCCTTCGGCAACAATAATAGGATCGTCGTCGCTAATATTTTGATGAGTGGTAATATACTGAAGCTCCCAAAATCTTTGAATTTCTTCGGGCTCGGTAGAAAAATGATTCATCAACAAACCAAGGTTCTGGTACATTGCCTCTGCAATTTTAACCCTGCTTTTTTCCAGTTCAGTAGATGTTTTTTTAACAGCTCCCTCGTATGCCTGTTGCTTGCTGCGGGTATCGTTAAGTTTATTATAAAATTTCAGAATAACATCAGCGGTATCTTTAAGCTCTTCGTGCTTGCTCACACTCATGTGCAGACTATTAAGTTGCGATATACGAATATCGTAAGGGCCGGTTTGGAAAGCTGTACGTCCGCCGGGAAATATCTCTATATACTCGGGTGTTTTTTCAAGATATACGGCTTGTATCTTAGCATCCCATTTAGGAATATTTTCATTTACCAAATCATTTAAAGCATTTACAAGCCTTACAGTTTGAGCCTTATACATACCTTTGCTGTTTAGCCATTCGGCATAACAATTACTATAGTTTAAGCGAAA
>Ga0307990_1001189_pt1 | contig 22211 bp, 27 predicted proteins | sample EllFjometagen129_FD_203168 | JGI IMG/M metagenome (GOLD analysis project Ga0307990, IMG submission 203168) | Marine microbial communities from Ellis Fjord, Antarctic Ocean - #129 | ecosystem: Environmental > Aquatic > Marine > Unclassified | place: Southern Ocean | collected 2014-10-08
TGTTTTTAAGCTATCAGTTGTGTCCATGTTGTTTGATTTTAATCCGTAAGGTAAATAAATTTTAGCATTATCTGCTGACCACATAAAAGGTCTCATATAAGTAATTGCGAAACGTGGAGTCTTAGCAACTTCTGTTTTTAAAGCGTCTTTTAATGTGAATTTTGGCCATAATTTACGAATAACAGGCATACTTAGTGAAGCGATAGGTGCGATTCCACCTAATGCACCTTCGGTTAAGATGTGTGTATTAGCATTTGCCATTAATTGACCCATGATAGCAGCGCTGTCAGGGCTTGAACCTTCAACTAAACTTTCTACATAACTTTCTAGTAATGCAGGGTTTGTAGCGATTTCTTTAAATCCCTCTCCGATTATAGAGATACCTTGAGATTTGAAGTAATCGTGTGTTTCTTGTAAAACTGTGTTATAAACTTTTTCGTTTAAATTTTTCATAAAATACGATTCCTCCTTATTTAGTTTTAATATTTATAATATCTAATATTTAATTTAATATTTTGTTCTTAGAATTTAATTAAAAAATTTTATTCTTTAATTTTTCTACTTTATATCTTTCTTTTTGTCTTTTTTTAGATCTATTTTGTTTAAATCTAATAAATGTCGTAGCATTTGTATTACAGCTAATAATTCAGTTCTAAGTAAAATAAATATGTATAATGCTTTTTCATATGTCTCATCTGCAAAACGATCAATAACAAAATCTTTCAATTTTTCTGATAGGTTCAATAGTTTTCGTTTTAAGTCTCTTAATTCTTGATTTTTGTCACTATCCAATAGGTTAGTATCAATAATATTTAGGCTGTCATGAAATACGGTTGAATAATTTATTAATTCTCTATATAACTCCAATAGTTTTAACATTTTCTTTTGTTCTGATACTTCTATTTCATCTTCGATAGGGGCAAACTCTGGCTCCATCATCATTGGATCTTGCAAATAGTTAGCATCACTTAGACCTGGATCTGCATATGCCGGTTGAGCCGGCGCAGCTGGGGTTGGTGCTTGTTGTGCGTTAGGATCTACTTGGTTAGGGATTTGTCTAATTGTCTGAGTTTCCGTTTGTGTTGATTGTGGAAATTGAGGAGCTTCAGCTAGATTTACCTTTGTAGACTCAAAAAGTTCAACTAAATTTTGGTAATATATTTTCTTGTCCACATGGCCACCTCCTAATACAGTATATACGGCTATATGCCTATAATATCTTGTTTATTCTTAAAACTAAAAAATTTAATATTAAAGATAAACCATTTAATTTTAAATATAAATATATATTATAATACTGAAATGACAGCAGTATATGTCTAAATTAAGAGGAAAGGTAGTGTTTATATGAATTTTATAAAAAAATTATTTAGAAAAGAGAAAATTATTTCAAAGAGAGTAGGAACTTTTGAAACTAATTCAAGTTCTACTCATTCACTAGTATTAGCTGATGGAAATATCTTTATTATGGATGATTTCTCAAAAAAAGTTTTTCAAGATGATTTTATAAATCAAAATGTATTAAAAACTTGGAAATCTAAGATAATATATTTGTTATATGCTTTCAAAAGTTTAAACAATCAAAAATACGAAGACCTAAGTTCATTATCATCTAATAACAGCTCAAAGTTAGATGCTATATTATTACGTAATAATATTGAGTTATTTGAAGAGAATTTTTATTTTAAATATTTTGAAACTATTATAAAGTCAGCATATAAAATATATACAGGTTTTGATTTAAAATATGAACTTGATACAGAAACATATTTATTTAGTATTTGGGAGTTTAAAGACTTTTTTGAAGAAATAACTGATATATTTTCTGATAAGAAAACAGGCGTAGATATAGATGACCTATTAACTGTTTTTACATCATTTATATTTGATGAGAATACTTCAATTTGTTTTGATACAGATATTTTAGAAGATACTGGTGGCATAGATAATAAATTTAATGAATATGTTAATTATTGGAGCCCTAGAGAAGATAAGGAAACAAGACATCGAAAAGCGTATATTAAGAAAGGATGGATTAAAGATGAGTGATCTAATTAAGAGATACAAAAACGGAAATTATTATATTGAAATATATAATGATGGTACTAAATATCGATTAGCAAAGGATAATAATTTAAAACCTAAATTTCCAGAAAGCATTGATCTAAAGATTACTAATTATTGTGATCTTGGTTGTCCTATGTGCCATGAAAATAGCACAATTGAGGGGAAACATGCTAATTTAAAACATCCATTCTTTAAGACTTTGAAGGCAGGAACTGAATTGGCTATAGGTGGCGGTAACCCGTTATCTCATCCAGAACTTGAAGAATTTTTAAAACGAATGAACAAACAAGGGATATTATGTAACATGACAGTCAATCAAAGACACTTCATGCTAGAGTATCCAAGACTTAAAAGATTAGTTGACTCTGGGTTAATTACAGCATTAGGAGTTTCTCTAGCAGATTCAAAAGATGAAGAATTTATTAAATTATTTAAGACTATCAATAATGCAGTAATGCATGTTATCATAGGACTTTTTAATAATGATGACTATGAAAATCTTAAAGATAAAGGACTCAAATTATTAATGTTGGGATACAAACAATACGGAAGAGGAAAAGTGTATTATAGTGATGATATAAAGAAAAATATCAATTGGCTGTATATGAGTATACAAGAAATTTCTAAACATTTTAAAATTACAAGTTTTGATAATCTTGGAATTGTACAAGCAAACATGAGACGTTTCTTTACAACTAAAGATTGGAATACTTATTATATGGGTGATGATGGTGGATTTACAATGTATATTGATGTAGTAAAAGAATCCTTTGCAGCTAGTTCTATATCGGATAAACGATACAAACTAAAACGCACCATTAATGGAATGTTTAAGACCGTACTTACGGAGGCAGCTGAATGATAAAAGAAAAGAAAGATTTTTTAGAAAAATTTATGATATATTACAGTGTAGTACCAGCTGAAGATTCAGAAATTAAAGATGACAATATACGAAAAATAATAAAGTTACGTAATGATAATTTTGAAGATGTCTATTTATTTAAACCAGTTCAACAAGAAAAGAAAGAATATTTTATAGTTGATTATAAAAGTAAGTTAGTATATTTTTTAAGAATTGAAAAATATCGTGATGATGATGCACTTACTAAAGGTTTACTTAACGTATATATGATTGACGATGATATGAAACTAACTGAAGATGATGAAGAATTAGCCGGTATTTTTCTATTCATGAAACTATTATAGGAGGTGTGTACCTTATGAAAAAAGGTAAAACTACACAAAGTAATTTTGTTTGCTTAGAGTGTGGTAAAATGGGCATTCCTATTCATCGAAAAAGAAATCGTGAAAAGGGACATGTCAAAGATTTATACTGTGTGTACTGTGGAAAAGTAACCCATCAAATGGAATTAAGAGATGCTAGCATAGATGCATATGAATACAAACAAGATCCTGCCGAGTATGTTGAAAAATATACTAAGGGAAAAATAAGGGAGAATCACTAATTGGTTTTCATTAATTTATAATAATATATTATAAATATGAAAAAAGAAGGAGGAATATGACATGAACAGATCAGATGAATTTAAACTAAACAAAGAAGTAAAAGATTTACTTAAATCAAAGGGTGTTACAAATCCCGAAGCAGTAATCACAGGTTACAAACTTGGGCACAAATACCTAGATCACGGAATTGCAGATGCTTTACCTACAATTGTTGAAAAAATTGTTGAAGCAGAAGAACCAAGTTACCGTGTAGTATCGAGAATGGTTTACAAAGTTATTCCAACAGCACCAGTGGAAAAACCTGTAGACGTTTTTGCAGGGAGATATACAGATAATCCACTTAATGAATTATTAAAGGGGTTTAAAGTTAAAAGATAAAGTAGGTCTTATGACTTGCTTTTTTTATTAAAATAAAGGAGAAAATAATATGAAAGAATTAATGGAATTAATTGCAAAAGGATTTAGCAATGGCTGGGGTAAGGCATGTGGCGATAGAACTAGTGATGCAGTCGCTAACGTCCTTACCTCTCTCGTTACTGAATTAGCATATGCAAAAAAATGGGATGAACTAGAAATATTAATGGCAACAATGAATAATACTCATGCATTAGCTATTATCGAAGTTCTAGGGTGTCCTAAAGACATACTTGAGAGAATTAAAAATACTGATTGTACCTATGTTGATGATAGAGAATATTTTGATGAAACTTATCCTAAATATCTAAGACGAATAAAATTGCTAATTGAAAAAGATATGTTAAAAACATATACGTTTGTATATTAAAGGAGGAAACAAAATGAAAAAAATATTAAGCATCATATTAATGATGTTTGTAATAATTGGATTAAGCGGATGCGATAATTCTGCTATAGATAATTCTATTAATGATAGAATATCTGCATTAGAAGAAACAATAGCAACTCAAGATTCAACAATTGAGGATTTAGAAAATTCGATAATTGGATTAGAAATTACTATATCTAGATTACCTGATAACGATACTGTTTATAATGATAATGAATTATTAGCAACTATTGCAGCATTAGAACTTCAATCAGAGAACTCAGATATTCTAATAAGAAATTTAGTAACTGCATTAGAAAATAATGTATATACTAAAGCGGAATTAGATGAAGGATTTGAAGAAATTGCTACATGGATTTCAAACTATCAAGATTCAGATACTGTATATGATGATACTGAAATAAAAAATTTAATTAGTGCATTAGTAGATAATGATACTGTATATGATGATGAATTAGTGTGGGAAGCAATTAATGAGTTGACAGATAATATGGAACAACTAAGCAATACTCATACACTTGAAGAGTTGAAATTAAAAACTAAGTTGTTATATGTATTAGCTGAAAATCAAACTAAATTAGAAAATGAATATGTAAACAATGGTGTGTTATATATTTCAGTTCAAGATGATTTAGGAGAGAGTAATGGTGGCATCTACACTTATGAAGGTGAAATGCATTTAATGACTGTTGAGGATTATCCTTCAGTTATAGTATTAGGAAACCAATTAACTATAGATGAAGGTGATGAGGTATATGTCGATTGGAATGGCGGAGGAAGAAACTGGATTATATATAACAAAACAGATAATCAAGTTGAATTTGCTTTTGAAGTTTATGATTGGCTTAAATACGCAACAGGTGACCATTACGTAACGCTTGATATATTCAATGAAAATATAGTTTATTTGAGTGGATCAGAAAATATTCTAAATGATATAGCCATAGTAAAGGCATATATAAATATGTTAAATACTCAACCAATATCAATTGATGATATATTAATGATTGACACTGCAATATCAAATATGTTTGGTTATTATAGTGAATAAGATTACTGATTGGCTTACATATAATTAAAAAAGAGCAACCTAACGGTTATTCTTTTTTTTATTTGAAAATGTCAGTGTGGTGACTATATATTATTAATATGAAAGAATCTAGAATTAAGTCAGTAGCTTAATAATAGAATTTAATAAACTAATGAAAAGAATATCTCCTCCAAGTCTTATTCTTTTTTTATATTCATAAATCAACTAACAATTACTTATAATGAGACTTGAAGGAGGACACCCATATGAAAGAATATGCAATTTATTTACATACAAATAAAATTAATGGAAAGAAATATGTAGGAATTACATCAAAAAAACCTAAAGTACGATGGGGTAAAGATGGGAATGGCTACAAAAGTAATCCATATTTCTATCATGCAATACAAAAGCATGGTTGGAATAACTTTAAACATGAAATCTTAAATGAAGGATTAACTTATGAAGAAGTATTAAACCAAGAAATAGAAGTTTCAAAGAAATATAATACTTTAGATCGAGACTATGGTTACAATTTTGTAGTTGGAAAGAAAGGCGCAATGGAAATATCTGAATCTACTCGTGAAAAACTTAGCTTTAATTCTGCTGGAGAAAACAATGCAATGTATGGAAAAAAACATTCTAGAGAGACACTTGAAAAACTAAAATGCATAAATATTAAAAATGCAATGTATGGAAAAGCCAATGCTGCATCAAAAGCTGTCAAAGGTACCAATAAAGATGGCGATGAACTTTTTTTTGAATCTGCAAATCAAGCAGCACAATATCTTAATTTATTTAATAATTCACATATAATAGAATGCTGTAAAGGTAAACGTAAAAGCTGTAAAGGATATAATTGGAGTTATTTTAACAAAGAAAATAATTAATCTTTAAACAATAAATTATATGAAATTGATATAATTAAATAAAGGAGGAATTATTATGTATAACTTTTTAATACAAGAATCTGCAATCTCAGTACAACCAGAGGTATCAAGAACTAATAAAGATACTGTGGAATTTATTGCTGTAATGCAAGAAGCAGATAGACCAAACAGAAACGGACGTATTTACTATAAATCAGTACTTGAAAGTGCACTAGCTAGCCCTTATGTTCAAGAAAGACTTAGAACTAGATCATTTTTCGGAGAAGCGGGCCATCCAAGTGATAACTCAGTACAAAGACAAATGACAATTGACCAAAGAAATATTGCATTTATTGTTGAAGAATTCTGGTGAGAAGGCAATCTTCTTAAAGCTAGATTAGAAACTGCGAATACTGCAATTGGTAGAGACATGAAAGGTCTTATAGAACAAGGTTCTAGAGTAGCATTTTCATTAAGAGCTCAAGGTAATGTTCATAGAGACGCTCAACTTAATGCAACAATCGTTGAAGCACCTATTCAAATTGCAACTTACGATTGGGTAGTTAACCCTTCACATGACAAAGCTTTCTTAGAAAGTATTTGTGAAGCTACAAAACTTGGTTTCTTCGGAGCTGGAACTCAACAAATGTCATTAACTGAATCAGTTCACTTATTTGAAGAAGGTAATCTTATTGATATTTCTGAAAATGTACAAAGTGAAGTAATCGATTATGCATCTACATATTCTAAAAAAATCAAAAAATTAAATGAAGCATATTTATATGATCCAGCTGACAAATTAACAGTTGATGGTGACTTTGGTTTATTAGAAAATGGAACTACTAGAAAAAAAGTAGTATTAGAAGACTATTTATTAAAAGATCTTAGACACAAAATCAGAACTATTGGTAAAGAAGATATTAATGAAGCAAAATTTGATGGTCATGGTAAAGGCAAACAACTTGAAAAAGGTAGCGGAGACGGTACTGGTCCAGACCCTGAATGTGATAAGAAAGATAAAGACAAAAAAGATAAAGAAGACGACGCAAAATCAGAAGATAAAAAATAAGGAGGGATTCATATGTTTAACTTAAACGAAGCGTTTAAAGAAGGATACGAACAGTATCTAAAAGAAAGTGCAGAACAAAATTTCGAAGATTCATTCGAAGCCCTTCAAGAGTCTCAAAATGAAGCTGAAAAATCATTTAAAATAGTGCAAGATTATTTTTCTCTTTATGCATTATCTGAAGGTGTACTAGACGAAGCAACAACATATAAAGATAAAACAAAAGATCGAGACGATACTCTAGGTGCAACGGATTTAACTTCATCTATAATGGGCTTAATCGGTATGGTTGATTCAGGTAAATCAATGTATAAACCAGAAGTTGGAAATGTAACTCTTACTAAAATTTCAGATATGAAATTCCCTAAGAATATTATATTTTTCTTACAAGCTATAATTGACTGGTTAGGAAATGTTGTTAAGAAATTTATTTCAGGATTTACAAATGGAATACAACGATTATTCGGATTAAAATCTGCAGATGACTTTAAAGGAGATTTAATTCCTAGATTACAAAAAGCTAAAAATATTGAGAGTTGGATAACATTACCAAATGATCCAAAGGCTCCAAAGGCTGCATCAGTTATTCAAGCAAGTTTTGATACTCTTGAAAAAATTAATAATGTTTTCAATGGAACTAACTTACGTGAAAGCGTAGAACTTACAGAAGCACCTTATAATAAAGCAGATTACGGTGAAACAGTAGAACCAGAACGTAAGAATGTTGCAACAGGAATTATGATTGATGTACGTAAAGAAATGCAAGAATTAGAACAAATGCTTACTCATTTCTTAGACCTATTTGACAATGCTTATGGTTCAAATCAAGAACACTTATTCGAAACTGAAGATTTACAATTATTACTTGAACTATTCAAGGAAACAATGAAAACTATTTCTAGTGGTAGAGTTCCAGCTTATGCTCTTCAAGGAAATCTTACTGAATTAGATATCATTAATAAAAGTAAATTAAAAGATAATTTAATTAGAACTAAAATTAATGTTGATAGTTTAAAACGTGCTTATGTTGAAACACAACGTGGGATCATACAAAAACTTCAAACTATTACTCAAAAGCAATTATTTGCTTCTCAAGGTTTAGGTATTAATTTCAGATTCTATAGTGCAGGTACTTATCAAGCAATGATAAATATCCTCCAAGTAATTAATCCTAGAATCAAAGATGCTCATAAATTAGAGAAAAAACTTTCTCGTATGGGACAAATCTTTAATAAAGTTACTATTGAACTTGGGAAACAACGAAGATCAATTGCAAACTTTGGAGATGTAACATATACGCCAGTTTATCAAAGAAAAATTAATGACCTATTTGACTCTGCAAGATTTGTAAGTCAAACGATTACACTTAGATTAACCACTCTAGGCTTATATATCAAAGAATTAAAAGATGTTCAAGAAGCAATTATGAACTCAAATTCAATTAATGCTAGAAGTAAAGGTATTATTAAAAAAAATATATTTGGCTCAAATAGAGGTTTATTTAAATAAAACTTATAAAATTAAAGAAATAAGCTTAAAGGCTTATTTCTCTTTTTTTAATTTTCAAAAGAAGTTAAAATAATATATTATAATACAGAGTATAAGCGTATATTATTATAAGAAGGAGAAAAATTACTATGATATGTAAAATACTAAACAATGATGTCCTTACGCAAACTTATAAACTGGAATTTCCAGATGGACGAATTGCTGAATACAAACACAATACAAACAGAAATATATTTGTAGGAAACAATTGTACGGGACCTGGCAAAGATTTGGATATGTATTATTTTAAATTTATTAGTGACCTTAAGGTCGAATTAGAATTAGCTGAAAGTAGTGTTACTATAAAAGGTTACGTTTTAGTTAAACTTAAAGGAGTTAGCAAAGTTACAGATTCAGCACATCGTATGGTATGCTGGTCATGGAATGGGAAATTTTTAACTAAATTTCATGTTGACCATATTAATGGAGACAAACTTAATAATACACCAGACAACTTACAAGCAGTTCCAGCAATTGTAAACACATTTAGAGCGTTTTTTAATTATCAGCATACAGGACAAAGCATTAAATACAAAAATTATGTAATTAATGAACTAGTCAAAGCAAATACAGCTGAAGAAATGTTAGAATTAATGAAAGCAGTAATAGCAGATCAAAAATAACTTACAGTAAGGGTGATTACACAGAATGATTAAAATATTACTAGCCTCTAATAATAGAGGAAAATACGAAGAATTAGTAGAGACTTTTGCAGAAAACGGATTTGAGTTAATCTTTGACGGGAATTTAGACCTTGAAGAAGACTCACTCATATTAGAAAAGAATGCTGAGACAAAAGCGATATGTGGAGCAAAGCAACGACAAATGCTCGCAATAGGCGAAGATACAGGATTTTTTATTCCGGCACTAGACTACTTTCCAGGGGTGCATGCCAACCGTTGGATGGAAGGAACATGGCATGAAAAACGAATGAAGATATTAGAATTAATGGAAGGTCGGTTTGACAGACGTGCATGGCTTATTAACAATTTTGCAATTTCAACTCCAACTGGAGATATAATTGGAAATGCTAAAGTTCAAAATGAATATACAATTGGATATGAAGAACATATTAATCCAGATTCAGAAACTTTTGGATATAATGAATTATTGATTATGCAAGGGCATTATATTGGAGAATTAGAAAAAGACGAAAGAAATTTTTTAAAACATCGTGCAAGATTTATTAAAGAATTAAAAGCTGATATGTTTTATAATAGTAGTAATAAATATTATCAAAATCTGTTATTACAGGAGCGTGGAAAATAATGAACTTACAAATTAGAAATAGAGATTATAGTAAAAACATTACTTTCCAAAATCTATGGTTAAAAGAACAATATTCACGGCTTAGAAAGATATATTCTCCAGAAGAATTATCTAAAGACGATTTAGTTAATCTTCTAATGACTAAATATACACAAAGAAGATTATCAAATGGTAGACTATTCTCGAATACTTCAAATGAAAACACTGTTATGACACAAGAGCAGTTTATCGATTTATTCTTAAATAACGAATACATTCTATCTGGATACGGTGTGTTGTATCAAGATCAAGCAAATTCAATTAATATTAGCTCATCAGCACTTAAATTCTTATTAGACTCACGAAAAATTTATAAGACAAAGATGGAGGCAAGCCCTCATGGTTCAGAACAGTATGTTTACTACAGAATTTTACAGTTAACATATAAGGTTCTAGCAAATAGTTATTATGGAATTCTTGGTGAACGAAATTCAACGTTCTATAATCCACATGTACAAAATTCTATTACAATGACAGGTCAAGATTTAACTACAACTGCAATTATATCGTTAGAGAATTTTTTAGCTGATAATACAGAGTTTAATGATTTTGACGACATTATGACTTTTGTTCAAGAAACAATAACAAAAGAAACAACTGATACTATTCTTAGATATGTTGATGTACCAAAAGATGGAACAGACTTACTTATGTATTTTCAAGGTAAGACTAGAACATTAGGTACAGTAGCTGAAGACAAACTTGAAGACATGATCAACAAGTTAGATTCTGAAACTATTAATAGACTTTATTATAAAAATAAAGTTCTTAATTTTATATTTGATAGTACTTATTTAAAAGCTAAAATGACTGAGCTAGTTCAATTTAAATATGGTGAAACACCAGAAGATGCTATGCTTGAGCCATTAGCCGAATTCAAAGATGTTATCGTTAACTTCTGTTTCTCAAATGTAATATTTGAAGACAGATACAAACGAGTTATGAAAGACATGCGTAAAAGTACAATCACTGCAGATACAGATTCAGTATTTATTAATTTAAATAACTATATCAACGAGACTACAGTGGGATTAAACTTAGATTCTGAAAATAAAGTTCAACAAATGACAGTAATGAATGTGTACATTAGTATTGTTACAGAAGTATTAAAAGAAATATTCTGGAAACTTACTGGAAACATGGGCTTATTAGATGAATATAAACCAATCATTAATATGAAATCTGAGTATTTATACAAACGAATTATGGCTACAAGAAATAAAAAGAATTATAGTGGTATAATTACTGGTGAACTTGGAAAACTGTTAACCAATCCAGTTCTAGATATTAAAGGTCTTGCAATTCGTAAAACTACAGTTCCTAAGAAATTAAGAGAACAGTTTACGGAAATATTGAAAGATGATATTCTAGGTGCTGAAAAAATTAATATCCGAGCAATACTTGGTAAGTTTGATGCTCTTGGATTAGAGATTGAAGATTCATTACGAAAAGGGGAATTATTATATTCACTTCCTAAAAGTATGGAAATGTTCGACTCATATAAAAATCCTTCTACTCTCGAACAAGTAAGAGGTTCAATTATATGGAATGCTCTAGAACGAGATAACCAAATCGTACCACCAGAAAAAATAAATCTACTTAAATTAAAAACTGCGGATAAAGTTCATCCAGCATTACTTGAATTAGAAAAGAACTATCCTAAGAAATACAAAGCTATTATGAGAACAGTTTATAATGAAGATTTAGAACAAGAACCAGATATTGATATTTCAAGATTTGGAATGAGCGTCATTGCTGTACCAAAAGGTGTAGATAAGATTCCAGAATATCTAAGACCACTTATTGACTACAGAACAATGGTAAGTAAAAATATGCAAAATGGTTATATAATGTTAGAGTCTCTAGGTATTTATACTGAAGAAGTTGACTCTACAAAATACAAATCAAATATCATAGAATTATAAAACAAGAGAACCTTAGGGTTCTCTTTATTTTAAGGGAGGAATATTTATGTTTAAGAAACGAAGAGAAGCAAAAGCACTACGATTAAAAGAAAAACAAATACAAGAAGATAAGAGACGAAAAGAACGTGATGCTAAATTAACAGCAAAAGAAAAAGAAAAAGCTGATAAACAAGCTAAATTTGATAAATACTTTGAAGATAAAGATTTAAGCATTCTATTCGATGAAGTAGCTGAAAAAATGGATATAATTGAAACTGCAGTAGAAGAAGATGACCATACGCTTACTAATGAGTGGACAGGAAAAGCTAGAAATATTAGACTTAATCTCGGAGCTAAAATACAATTAAAATCTCTTTCAGGCCATTATACATGGACAAGTGATTCAACGCATTATCCATTATTTAAGAAGGGTGATAATTCTAAAGAAACACTTTACAAGTGTCTTATTGGGTCTCTTACAGATTCTAGAGGTGATATGTTTGATCATAATTTTAAAGAAGTATACTTAATGTTTAAGACATATGAAAAGAAATTTCCAGAATCGTTATTATTAAGATTTAGATTAACACTATAGGGAGGTAGATTATGAACTTACAAGTAGCAATGCCGTATGAAAAATGTCCATTTAACTGCCCTATGTGTGTGGCAAATGGGAGAAAAAGATTTCACAATTTTTATAAATCAAATAAAGACACGTATTTAGGTCTTTTAAAATATCAAGCTACATCAGAAAAATATAAAGATTTTGTAATTACAGGCGCATCAGATCCATCATTGAATATTCATTGGTTACATGATGTTTTAGAAGCGTTAGAAGGCGTTCATACTGAATTACAAACTAAAAATTATAATATTGAGCCAAATAAACTTCCATACTTAAATGTTTTAGCTTATAGTATTACTAATAGTAAAGAATATTTATCTGCATGGGCTTATCCAAGATTAAACAATGGAACAAATCGTCTAGTTGTGTTATTAACTGAAGATTTTAAATTTCTAAATGAAACGAACTTTAGTCCAATGGGTTATGATCAAATTACATTTAAGATTTTACAAGATACTGCAGATGAAAAAACAAATAAATGGATACAAAAGAATAAAATGAAAGATCTATCTAATATTTATGCAATTGTGGATAAATATAACGGTAGTAAAACAAGTGTATATTTAGATTCATCATGCCAAGATAGTCATGGGAGATATGAGATTTTCAGAGCTGATGGAAAAATGTATTCTAATTGGGAGGAAGAATAATGTGTGATCGAGAACAAGTTGTAGTAACTAGTACTTCAGGTTTTATTTATGATAAAATACAAGAAATTGATAGAATTAATATTGTATATGACATATTACAAGTTGATGAAAGAGCAGTGCATGTTAAAAAACCTTGTACATGTAATGGCGAATCATCATATTATTATGCTTCATATAACGCCAAGCAAATTAAAGGCTCAGTATTTATTCATAAAGAAACAAAAACTTGGGACCCAGATCCATTAGGATTTTATATTACAGAAACTAGTTTATTTGAAAAAATAGATACTAATGGTAATGTTACTAAATATAATTTGATTGAAAGTAAAGAACTAATAACTGATTCAGATGATCTTATATTATTAGCAAGTTTAAATGGTATAATTTCAAATGTTGATGAGTTTAAAGAAATTTTACAATCAAAATTAGATGAGTTATTAAAATATAGAAAAACAATAGCACCTTATGTTGAAATAGAACTAAGTGGTACAAAGAAAGCATTTTATTTTGAATATGGTGATTTTTGGATTAATTTTAATATAAATAAAAATGATAATATGAGTTTTGGAATTTCTGGAGTAGTTAATTTTGATGATAACGATATTCCAGTTAGTTATAACAGAGAGTATCATTCATCTCAACCAATAATTAAAGATCGTATGCAAGAAAAATATATCGAGTTTGCCATAAAGAATGATGTAAAAAAGATTGATAATGGATATATTATTAACAATACATATTATGAAACAATTGAAGAATATACCAAATCAATAGACGACTAGGGAGGAAATTATGAGCAAAGTAAAAGATACAGATATCCAAGCAATTAAATTAATTTTCGATGTGTATGAGGATAAACAAAATCTTATCAACATGCAATGCGCAAAATATAAATTAACAGAAGAATTTATGATAGCATTTGCAAAATATGTAACACCTGAAGCATTTTCTAAATCACCAAATTTAGAATATGAAATGATTCAGTTATATCAAGAATTTTTCGATATGAATTTCTGGGTTGAGAGCACCGAGAAGTCATTAGAACCATTAATGCATGATTTCTTTCATGCAGGTTGTGGTGATCTTACTGATGAAGCAATTAAGAATGCTAGACCAGAAAAGATGACAATTGAATTTTATAAAAAATTTGAAGCAGTTCTTACAACAGAAACAAAACAATTAGTGCTAAGTAAATCAACTTTAGCACAAGATGAAGAAATACTTATTGGGAGTGCTGAATTTCTTACAAGAGATGTATTCAAAAATAGACGCTTAGACATTAAATGGTCTACTACTTTAATTGAAAAAATACTTCGAAACAAAGTTTTAACCGTAAGATTTTTAATGGCTGCTTTAAGCAAAACAAAAGATATTTTCTTTATTGAGAGAATACTTGCAGACCAAACGCTAACTTATGAGGAAACAACTGAAATGTTTGATGTTGAATTTAAGAACTTTACAAATAGAATCTCTGAGAATCAATTAGGAGCATTCTTTGATATTGTAAGAGCTTATAATCCAGCAGCATTTACATATAACTCATTAAAATACATATTAATGATGAAAGATTTATTAAGCGAAGACTTTTTATCTGAAAACTCTGATTTGTTTATGGAAGCTGCACTATTTAGCGACTTAGTTAGATATGCACGAAGAAATAATTATATGGATCTATTATTATTATTAAAATTAAATGAAAATAATCATTCAGAAGAAGAAGACTACTAAATAAAGGAGTGAAAAGACTATGAACGTAAGCGCATTATCAGGAACATTTATTATTGACATGGACGAAGTTCTAGTTGATATCAGTCCCGCACAGTACAATAAAATACGTGCAAATTGGAGAAAATATAGTCGGTTCTTTAACGACCTTGGCCCACTTACGGATCAAGGTGTATTTAATAGACCCATATATAAAATCTCAGAATGGCTGTTGAAAGATGAGTATAAAAATTTAGAGGAAGACGAACTTAAGCAAACTAAAAAATTTATTTATAGTTTGATAACAGGTGATTTCTTTTCTACAGACTTATATTCACGCTTAGCACCAACAGATTTTGCTCGTAAAACAATTATGAAAAGAGCATTTATGGAACATGTAAGGGTTAAGAAAGTTTATATTTTAACTCGTTATGTGGATGACGTAATGCTAGAATCAAAAAAGAAATTTATTAATAAATATTTTAATCATTCAAAGATTGAAATTATTCCAGTTCCATTAGCTGAAAAGAAATCAGATTATATTAAAAAGCTTGGAATATCATGGAATGTTTTTATTGATGACGAAATTACTAATATCACTGATTTTGCAGAGAATTTAAATATCGAAGGTAAAGAATTTATTATTCCAAAAAAGGGGTATAACGAAATGCCAGATTTATTAGATATTCTTATTCGAGAAAAAGGCGCAGTATGCAATTATTATGAAGGAACTTAATAGTTCCTTCTATTATTAAGGATGAAAATTATGTTAAATAGTAAAGAAGCACGCAAAGCATCTCTTGCAAGTTTAATAGATAGCATTGATACTGAAATTATATACGCTACTAGAATTCATAATACTTATGCTGATGTAAATATACTTGGCTATGCATTTAGTACAGAAGAATTAGAAAAAATTATTAAAAAATATAAAGATATTGGTTATAATTTATATGTATCAGACTATGTTGGAAATTGGCCGTTTACTTTACGAGTTAAATGGTAGAAGGAGGTAATTATGTCATTATCAAGTAGAACTAAATTTTTATTACAGAATTTAAAAGTACTAGGATACACTAACGGTTTAAAAGCTACTCATTTAGTAATTAATGAAATGTGTATTGAAAATGGATACTCTCGACATGATGGCTCTCATTATTACCATCATCTTGTAGATGTTGCTCAAGTTCTGTTAAATTTTGGAATTAGAGACGAAGATACTATTGTTGCTGCTATTCTTCATGATTATATTGAAGATGTACCAGGAGTAACTAAAAAATTTGTTGAAACGATGTTTAATAAGAACATTGCAGAAATGGTACAATTATTATCTAAGAAAAAAGGAATCAATTACAAAAAAGATGATAAAGCAATGAATGAATATTTAGATGGGATATTTAAAAATGAGGGCGCGTGCTTAGTAAAAACAGCAGACAGAATTCATAATTTTAGTTCAATGAGAGAAGATACTAGTATTAAACACAAGAAACTTCAAGTTGAAAATACTGAAAAATATTTTATACCATTTTTTAAGAGATGCAGAAATGAATATGTTGAATATTCACATTTCTTCTTCTTTGCTAAAACAATTATAGAACCAATTATGTATGAAATGAAAGAAAATATTAAATTAACAAATAAATATTTAGAGGTTAAAAATGGCTAAAGAATGTATAGAAAACTTAGAAAAATGGATAGAACTTTTAAAAATTGATGGAGTAGATTCTAAGCATACAGTTGCAAATGAAATGAAAAAGTATTTAGATACTAGAGAGTTGGTAGATAATGATGAATAAACTTAGAATAGCATTCAAGCATTTTAAAACTATTACAAAACATAAATTGTTAGTTACATACTCATGCTTTAGAGCCGGATTAATTATTCAAGGACTTAAACATGATCTTAGTAAATATTCTAGACTTGAATTTTGGACTAGTGTTAAGTATTATACAGGAACCAAAAGCCCAATCTCAGCGGAAAAAGCTGATAAAGGCTATTCTATGATGTGGCTTAATCATAAGGCTAGAAACAGACATCATTGGGAATATTGGACAGATTTTAAATTTGGAGAGCCATATGCTGCCAAAATGCCAAAAAGATATTTGGTTGAACATGTTCTAGACGGAATTTGTGCTGGTATGGTTTATGGTGGAAAGAACTTTAAAGGTGGAGATCCACTTAAATTTGTTAAGAATGAGCCTTATAGATTGTATCATGAGGACACTAAAAGAGACGTTTATCTTTTATTAGAAGTTTTTTCTAAAATACCAACTAGAGAATTTTATAAATTTGTTAAAAAGTATTTAAAGAGTGATAGTGATACATACAGTAGTATAATACAAGAATAATAAAATATATAAAGACTTCTTAATGAAGTCTTTTTTTTTGCTTTCTAGATCTATCTTAATAATGAACAATAAATTATATGAACAAATTAAAGGAGTGATACTATGAAGAGTATTAATAAAGATATGCAAGATTATTTTATTAAGATTGCACCTGATTTTTCAGTGCTTGATATGATAGAAAAATACTTCTATGATAATGATGAAGCTGAAGGTATATTTAAGGATGTATGTTATTATAAATCTAATATACTTGCAAATGTAGATGTTGATGTTCCGATATATAGAGGAATGTTTATTATACATTCTACAGGAGACATTACAGTAAATATGGAAGATGATGAATTTACTGTTTTTCCATACTGCCCAGATACTCAAATTTTAATAGCACTTAATGATAGCAATATAGTTATTAGTTCTGATGCCGTTATAGATCTAATTGTGGGGGTGGCTTTCTAATGAAACGATATATGAAAACCGTACTTGATGTTGATATTTTATTAGATATAAAATCTTTGACGCGAGATGGACTTGGCGGTTTTACTGTTGATACTGTAAGTGCTGCGAAGGTTGGTTATAATGACCCTTTGCTATATACAAGCAGAGCTGTGAGCATTATTTCAGGATCTACTGAAACCAATACACTAATTACTAATGATGGCTTAGTTGCCGTTCTTAGAGCAGCTGAGACACTTGAAATAATAGATATATTTGAAGATGAAACTACAACATATCAAGAAATCATGCCAACTGGTTATACTGAATTATCAGCATATAATGAAATTATAAATCCTGCATCTACTAGAATTCTACCAATAGATGTTATAGCTGGTGGAATTTTACAATACACTAATCAATTACAATTTATAGCTGAAACAGAATATCATTTTTCATCAGAAATGACTTATGGCTTAACAACTGATGATTATGGTTTTTATATAACTGATTTTACTGATTGAGCTAATGATTATGCTACTAGCACTCAATTTTCAATAGTAAAAAAACAATTTATAAAAATAGAAACACCTTTAACTATAACAAATGTTGTACTTAGTATAATTAATATAGATGAAGGAATTGAAATAGAAAATAAAAATAATGGTATATATGAACTTAAATATTTAGATATAAATGCAACAGAATTTTTAGAATTAACAATTACTGTTTCAGATATTATTGGAACTCATGGATATATTAAAATTTACTAAGGGGTGAGATTATGGACTTATTTGCAGATAATTACTATCAATTAGATAGCGAAAATAAAATAGATTATTACAATGTTTTATATGATCCGACTACTGATCTTAGTGGAACTTATGCTAAAACAGTAGGAACTGATAACATATTAGAACAAACATTAACAACTGCTCTTCTTAATGGTACTGGCCACATTCAAAATACGTCAACTAAACAATACTGTTATGAAAAACAAATTACACTAAATATAAAGAAAATAATACTAGAATAAAATTAAACTTTTAGAATTTACATTTTAGTTAATTAAACAATAATTTATATAGATTATGTATAAATTGCAAAAAGGAGGAATTCTACAATGGATAAAAATAAAATCAAAAGTCTTCTTAACGAGGGAAAATCTGAAAATAGATTAGCGCTATTATTAGAAGAATTAGAAACAAAAGCAACTAAAAAATCAGATCCAGAAGTAAAAAATCCAGAATTATCAAATAGTGATCTTTTTTCTTCTAAAGCCAAAGACGAAGTGAAAGAGGTTATTGTTGAATCTACAAAACTTTCTGCCAAACAAAAAATGGCATTTCTTCTTGAAAAATATGGTGTTGAAAACTTAGTGCAACTTGCTGGGGAAGAAAGAAATAGATTTTTGAAAGAACTTAACAACCCAACTACTAAGTTTATTAGTCCTAATGTTCTTTTAGAAAATATTGATACTGCTGCAGAAAATAAAAATGTGGATGATGCAAATAGAGCTGCTGCTGATAAAGGTGATGCTGCTTTGATTACAGCTAAAGCTAAAAAGCAACAACAAGATCGTCTTTCTAAAAATGCTCTTAACACAGATGGTTCACATTTACTTAATGATGCAGTTCAACATGAAAAAGAAGAACTTGAACCTGAAGTTGAATCTCCAGATCCAGAAAAAGACCCTGAATTTGATGGGGAATTTGATGATGATAAAAAAATTAAAAACAAAAATATAGATAACAAAGAAGGAGATGATACTATCAAAGCTAAAGATAAAGCATTAGATAGCGTAAATGAATCATTAGAAAGTATCTTCGATATCCTTATGGATTCGAAACCTCTTTTCGAAGAGGAAGTAACAGGAAAAGGCGAAGTTGCTATGACTGATAATGAAGCTACTAAAGAATCAGACGGTGAAGTTGCAAAACCTACTACTACAAATAATGATATTTTTACAACTGACGAACATAAACAAGACGAAGAAGTTAAAGAACTAGTTATCGAAGGAGAACTTCCTGAAGCGTTAAAGAAAAATATGAAAGACGACAAAGACGATTCAGATAAAACCCCAGAAAAATTAGAAGATGGTTCTAAAGATGAAGATCATGACGAAAAATCTGACGATGACGAAAAAGAATCTAAAGATGATGACAAAGATGATAAAGATTCTAAAGCTGATAAAAAATTAGAAGAAGGCGAAATACCTGAACAATTTAAAAAATCTGCAGATAAAGAAGATTCTAAAGACGACGATAAAGATTCTGATAAAAAAGATGAAAAATCTGACGATAAAGATGACAAAGAAGAAGATGACAAAGATTCTAAAGATGATAAAAAATTAGAAGAAGATGACAAAGATTCTAAAGATGATAAAAAATTAGAAGAAGGCGAAATACCTGAACAATTTAAAAAATCTGACGACAAAGAAGAATCTAAAGATGATGAAAAATCTGATAAAAAAGATGACGACAAAGAAGAATCTAAAGATGATGAAAAATCTGATAAAAAAGATGACGACAAAGAAGACGATTCTAAGGAAGACAAAAAAGAAGAATTAAAAGAAGCTGAATTACTTCCTAAAGAAGAAGAAAAAAAAGTCGGAATTAAACAAACTGAAAAAATCTCTGACACTGTCGACTCAGAAGGAAATCTTAAACCTGTTGAAGTAGTTGAACCACAATTAAAAGGTGGAGAAATTTCGGCTAAACCTCATGATGATGCTGATGCTGAAGGTAAAAAAGAACGTGCCGCAGTACTAGAAGATGTTACAGTTAAAGGTGATGTTGCTATGACTGATAATATTGCAACTAAAGAAACTGATGGCGAAGCTAAAGAACCTACAACAACTAATACTGACATTCTTCCTACTGAAGAACACAAAGAAGTAGAAGAAATCGAAGAAGTTATTGTTGAAAATTCTGTTGAACTTTCAAATACAGCTGTATTTATCAGTATTCCTATTAATGAAGGTGAATGATTTGCAACAGACTTAAGTGAAACTGAACAATCATTATTACAAGAAGCTCTTAAAGTATTTTATGGTGTTTTAAGCGGTCTTAATTTAAATGAGACTGAAGATTTTGATATGCCTGCAGGTTCAGAAGCAGATATTAAAGTATATACCGAAAAAATTGAAATAGAACTTCCTATTAATGAACCAATCGATGAACTTACTGAAGAAAATACTCAAAGACTTCAAGAGGCTTTAGACGTGTTAAACGCTGTTCTTAAAGAATCTCTTGGTGGAATAGCTCAAATCGCAGCACCTGCTGCTGGTGGAGTTGTTAAAAAATTATTCCCTGATACTGGTAAAGCTGACAAAGATCCAGAAAAAGCTGATGACGCAACTAACTCTGATCTTATGAGTGGTGGAGCTACAGATGATGTTAAAGAAATCGTAGTTGAAGATATAACATCTAAAGGTGACGCTGCTATGACTGATAATATTGCAACTAAAGAAACTGATGGAGAAACAAAAGCTCCTGACGTTGTTAATACAACTATTCTTCCTACTGAAGAACACAAAGAAGTAGAAGAAGTGGCTGAAGTAGTTGTTGAAGACGTAACTGTAAAAGGTGACGCTGCTATGACTGATAATATTGCAACTAAAGAAACTGATGGAGAAAAAGCTACATCTACAGACACTAATAACGACTTATTCCCTACTGAAGAACACAAAGAAGTAGAAGAAGTTAAAGAAGTTGTAGTTGAAGAAACTCTTCCAACTGACACTCAAATTAAAGATGCAATGACAGATGAATCTACTGAAAAAGTAGATCACGATGTTGAAATCAAAAGTGGTGTAGTTGCTGCTAAACCTTATGACGAAGCTGATGCTGAGGGTAAAAAAGAACGCGCTGAAGTTATCGAAGAAGCAGGAGACCCTGCTAATGGAGATAAATTAAATAACGTTAATTCTGATACTCTTGATGACGAAGGTCAATTAAACGATCCTAAACCTGATTTAGAAGGTAAAGCTGAAGTTAAAGATGTAACAACTGGAATTAGTGGAGAATTAAAATCTGGCGCTACTGTTGAAGATGTAACTGAAGGTTATAATTCGATTAAAGAAGCATTTTTACTAGAAGAAAATTACTTTTCTAAAGACAGTAGAATAATCTTAACCGCAAGTGAAAAAAGAACTAAATTGCAAAATCAAATGTCTCTTTTAGTAGCTCGTGACTCTCAAGATCCTCTTTATGAAGAACTTGTTAAAACGACTATTCTTGCTAAGAAACTTCAAAATCAACTTCAAGAAAGATATGCTGAAGTTGGTAAAACGAAATCTGAAGAATTAGTAACTTTAAAGGAAAATAAATAAATGTGTAAATGTGTAAACTAGGAGCTAACGTAAGTTGGCTCTTTTACTTTTCAT
>Ga0307990_1001190_pt1 | contig 22210 bp, 18 predicted proteins | sample EllFjometagen129_FD_203168 | JGI IMG/M metagenome (GOLD analysis project Ga0307990, IMG submission 203168) | Marine microbial communities from Ellis Fjord, Antarctic Ocean - #129 | ecosystem: Environmental > Aquatic > Marine > Unclassified | place: Southern Ocean | collected 2014-10-08
AGATGGCAATCTTGACCAAGACCTTCCCCACGGAGGATTGTTCTGCCTGCATTATTTCACCAAAAATGGCTGCTGCGCAAGATCATCCTAATATCAATCTGATGACCAATGCAGAGATAGTGAATACGGTAGGTCACAGGCTTCACTTTGAAATCACAGTAGAAAAGAAACCACGTTATATTAAGCCGGAAATTGATATGGATCAATGTCTGATCTGCGAGCAATGCGTGCAGCAGTGTCCTGTGAGTGCCCCCAACATGTGGGAACAAGGGATCATGCAGCGTAAGGCGATCTATATTCCTGCTGCTTTGGCAATACCATTCAGGTATCTGATAGATGACAAGGTTTGCCTGCATTTCAAAGATGGATCATGTAATAAATGTGAGGAAATATGTCCTCAGAAAGTAATTGATTTCAGTCAGAAACCTGAGAAAGTACAATTTACAGTAGATAATATAATAGTAGCAACTGGCTATGATACTATTGATCCTGCCGAGAAACCTATGTTTGGTTATGGTAAACTCAAAAATGTAGTAACTGGATTGGAGATGGAGCGGATAGTAGATCATATCACAGAGAAGCCACCCCCTAGACCTGTAGGAAAAAGAGTAGCATTCATCCAGTGCGTGGGTTCACGTGATGAACAGATAGGTAGAGAATATTGCTCACGTGTGTGCTGCATGTATGCTGTAAAACTGGCTTCTCTTCTGAAGCAGGCAAAACCGGATACGGATATTTATATTTTCTATACTGACCTGAGAGCTTATGGAAAAGGTTTTGAAGAATATTATAAGCGATCTCAGGAGCTGGGGATCAAGTTCATCAGGGGAAAAGTTGCTGAACTTAATTCCGTACAAGATAGCGAAAAAGTGCTTTTATCAGCAGAAGATACTTTATCACGGCAGGTCATAGAAAGTGAATTTGATCTGGTAGTGTTGTCAAATGGTCTGAAACCAAATGATTCCACAGAAAAGATTGTTAACTTCCTGAAACTAACCAAGAGCTCAGACGGCTTCCTGCAGGAAGCACATCCTAAATTTAGACCAGTAGATACAAATATCGAAGGTGTGTTCATCTGTGGAACTGCGCAAGGACCAAAAGATATTCCTGATACTGTAGCACAGGCAAGTGCAGCGGCAGCAAGAGTGATGGTTACTCTTGCCCAGAAGGAATATGACGTTGATCCTCAATTAGCCTTTATCAATACAGATATTTGTGATGGGTGCGGTAAATGTGTACCAGCCTGTCCAAAAGATGCAATCATTATGAAAGGAGATAAGGCAAAAGTGGTTGAAGCGCTTTGCGTAGGCTGTGGAGCTTGTCTGCCAGTATGTCCTGTGGAAGCTATTGATTTCCATAACAGTTCAAACCTGCAGATGTATTCAAGTATAGATGGAATTCTGGAAGGTAAAAAGCCAGGAGATACCAGATTGCTTGTGTTTGCCGATAATACATGTACCTACCGACTTGCTGATGCTTTGGGTATCAGGAAGATGAAATATGATATTGATACTCGGATCATGCGTGTGCCCAGTTCCTCAAGGATCACTCCTAATCTGATCCTGCATGCCTTTAAGAAGGGAGCAGACCTTGTGATATTGGGAGATTGTCCTTCAGCGAGTTCATTATTTCCCTGGAGCAAGGATGTGGCAGAGCAATCGATAGCACATGCCAAAGTAAGGCTTGCTGAAGCAGGAATAGCTGATGAAAGAATATTCTTTAGTGAATTCACAACAGGTGATTTACAGAAATTTATTGCCCTGATCACTGATCTATCAGCAAAAATAAAAGCTGCGGAACCAATTACTGACCAGCAGCGAAGCGAATTATAAGAGGTAATTATGAAAAAAATAGTATTGAATGAAAAGACATTGGAATTTCAACGCAAAGTGGAAGAGCTAAGCGGGCAAAATACAGCAATGTGTGATCAGTGCGGTACCTGTTCGGGAGGATGTCCCTTTGTGGAAGAGATGGACATAACCCCAGCCCAGTTAATGCGTAAAGTGATGTTGGGACAGGAAGATGTGCTGGAATGTGACACCTTATGGATTTGTGCCACCTGCAATACCTGCACTGTGCGTTGTCCTCGAATGCTGGATGTATCAAAAGTAGCAGAATCTCTACGTCAGATCAAACTTAGAGATGAGATCAATAATCTTGATTTAGATAATTTACCTAAAGAAGTTTTGAAAGAATTACCGCAGATAGCATTGATAGCTGCCTTGCGAAAACTTAGTTCATAGAATATAATAAGGAGAGATAAAAGTGAAAATACCATATTTTCCAGGATGCTCATTAAAAACTTATGCCAGTAGTTTTGAGAAATCTGCTATTGCTTCCGGTGCGGAACTGGGCATTGAATTCGTGGAAATACCACGGTGGAACTGTTGCGGAGTGGTATCCTCTCTCACCAGTGATGATCTGATGCACCATCTGGCTCCTGTTCGCAATATGATACGCGTGTTGGAGATGCAGGATGCATGCATGGTGGATACAGATAATAAAATGCTCACACTTTGCTCTATGTGCATGAATACACTCAAAAGAACAAATCTTAAGATGCGTGAACATGCTGATGAGCTGGAAACAATTAATGATTTTATGTATAATGAAGACCAGAAATATGACGGCAGCGTAAATGTGGTGCATTATCTGGAAACCTTGAAAGAATATGGCTTTGATAAAATAGCAGAGAAAGTGAAAGTTTCACTGAAAGGTTTGAAAGTAGCACCATATTATGGCTGCATGCTGATACGACCCAAAGAAGTGGGAATTGATGATGCTGAAGAACCAACTATCTTTGAGGACTTTTTGAAAGCGCTTGATGCTGAACCTGTGGAATGGCGTTCAAAGAAAACCTGCTGCGGCAGCTACCTAACCGTGAGTAAAGAAAACATTGTGGTGAAACTTACCAGTAAGATACTGGAAGATGCCCGTAGTAATGGTGCTGATGTGATAATTACCAGCTGTCCATTATGTGCATTTAATCTTGATAGTCGTCAGGAACTCATTCGCATCCAGAATCCTGGTTTTGAGCCAATACCAGTTTTGTATTTTACTCAGCTTCTGGCGATTGCTCTGGGTCTTGATATTAATGAGTTTGGTTTTGCCAATAATAAAATTGATGGCATACCGATATTAAATAAAAAAATATTTAAAAAATAAAAATCAATGGAGGTCATTGACGATGGCAGTAGAGCAAAAGATGGTTACTGTTTATATAATGGGTGAACCCCAGCTTGTACCTGAAGGTTCCACAATTATCATGGCTTGGGAATATGCTGGATTTCAGCTTAAAAAAGGACTGGGCTGCCGGGAGGGATTCTGCGGAGCCTGTGCCACAGTTTATCGTGAAAAAGGAGATTTTAAATTAAAAGGCGGATTAGCCTGTCAAACAGTGGTAACTGATGGGATGTCTCTGGTTCAGATACCATTTGTGCCTTCAGAGAGACCACGATATAATCTTGCTGAATTAAAACCCGATATTAATACATTCAAAGAACTGTTTCCAACAATATTTCGTTGTGTAGCATGTAATACCTGCTCCAAGGTATGTCCCCAGGACATAAAAGTGATGGATTATATCCAGCAGCTTAAACGTGGTGATATTGCAGCAGCAGCAGCTACTTCATTTGACTGCATTCGCTGCGGATTATGCGCCCTGCGCTGTCCGGCAGATATTGTGCAATTTAATGCCGCTACTCTGGCACAGAGATTATATGGTAAATATCTGGCAAAACCAAGTCCAGAACTGGCAGACAGATTGACGGAAATTGATGAAGGTAAATTTGAAGCGGAAATCGAAGAATTGTATAATATGAGCCATGATGATCTGGTGAAGAAGTATTATTCCCGCGAAATAAAGATTAGATAAGATTGGGAGGAAATAAATGTATCCAGAATATATGATGGAATCAATTAAAAAAGTAGAAGCCACTCGGGCAAAAAGACTGGCAATAGCGAAGAAACAAGGGAAACAGGTTTATCCTCCCATGAATGAACAGGAGCGAGAAGACATTCTGGAAACCTATCATCCAGATTATAAAAAAGACGCTTTACGTGAAATGCGTCTTGGGGTAAATAAAGGGGAAATGATCACCAATGAAGTAGTGAACATCATGGAATCTTATCCCCGTAACAAATCAAGTGAATTTGATCTTTCCAAAGTTGATTATGAAACTGATGTGCTGGTAATTGGAGCAGGATCTGCCGGACTTTCAGCAGCTATTGAAGCTGATAGAAAAGGTGTTAATACTCTTCTTGTAACCAAGCTCAGACTTGGAGACAGTAATTCCATGATGGCTCAAGGTGGTATTCAGGCTGCTGATCAAAGAGATGACAGCCCCACTCTTCACTATCTGGATGTGATTGGTGGTGGTCATTTTGATAATAAAAAGGAGCTGGTGGAAGCTCTGGTGATGGATGGACCAAAATCTATCAAGTGGCTGGAAGACCTGGGAGTGATGTTTGATAAAGATGATGATGGCAGAATGACAGTGAAACCAGGTGGTGGAACTTGCCGTAACCGAATGCACTCCACTCGCGATTATACCGGTGCTGGTATCTGCCGTGTCCTCCGAGATGAAGTTTATAGTAATGCCCAGAACGTGAAGTTTCTGGAATATACTTCAGCTACAGAACTTATCTTAGATGATAAAGGTCAGGTAGCTGGTGCTATTCTCTTTCATATTGAACTCAAAGAATATTTTATAGTGAAAGCCAAAACAGTGATCATTGCAACTGGTGGTTTTGGCAGACTGCACATACGCGGCTTTGAAACCACCAATCATTATGGCGCTACTGGAGATGGACTTGTATTGGGCTATCGCGCCGGTGCTAACCTGTTGTTTATGGATTCTGTGCAGTATCATCCCACAGGAGCAGTATTCCCGGAACAGATAGTAGGATTTTTATGTACAGAAAAAATCAGATCTATTGGTGCTCAGCCGATTAATGAAGCCGGAGAACTCTTTGTTTATCCGCTTGAACCCCGCGATGTGGAGGCGTCTGCCTTCATTCGCGAATGTGAAGAAGATCGGGGAGTAACAACTCCTTCTGGCTTAAAGGGTATCTGGCTGGATAGTCCCCTGATTGAAGAACTTTCAGGAGAAGGAACAATCGAGACAAATCTTCCCGCTATGCTTAGACAATATGAAAGATTTGATATCGATATCCGCAAATATCCCATGCTCGTCTTCCCTACTTTGCATTATCAAAATGGTGGGCTGGAGATCAATAAGAACGCAGAAACCTCTGTTCCGGGTCTTTATGTAGTAGGTGAGGCTTCTGGTGGAGTTCATGGCAGAAACCGGTTGATGGGAAATTCTCAGCTTGATATTATCGTATTTGGTAGAAGAGCTGGTATTCATGCGGCTGATAAGGTTATTGCTGGAATCGAACTTGGTAATCTTACCTTGAAGCACGTTGATGAATATGCCAAAGAAGTGGATAAATTAAATATTCCAAAGAACAGGATATCACCGATTATTTTACCAGATTACATTCCTGATCACGTGAAAGCAAAACAGATGACGGAAGAATATCTGGGAACACTGGTTAAATAGAAAGAGAATAGATATATTAGAAAAGCGACCGCAAGAGGTCGCTTTTTTTTAATTACAAAACAATTACCTTTAATCTCTACCTGGTTTGCTCATCAATAACTAATTGTTAAGATGATAAAGTAAATAATTTTATAGGTTAAAATTAATTTATTTACAGAAATTTGTAATAATAATTAATTTGTTTTAGTGATAGGTTTTAAGAAAAAGGAAGGTATTATGCGTATTACTAAAATTCTATTTATGAGTGTTCTTCTTATCTCATGTTTTGCCTGTACAGATAATGAATCTGCAAACTCAACAGTAACAGAAGAACTAAATGAAGTCATTGAGGAAATCAGGCTGGAACTGGAAACTACACTTGAACATGCAGTTCCAAGCATTGGTGTTTATATTCAAACTGCTGATGGCACTTTTTTTGCCAGTGCAGCAGATAATGAGGTTAATCAATTAACTGAGGATACATATTTCCGATTTGCCAGCAATACAAAAAACTTTACTTCTACAGCTATTTTGAATATGTATGAAGATGGTTGGCTTGATATCGATGATAACATTATCGGACAGATTCCTGAATTTAATATACCTTACGTTCCCAGTACACCAGCCTGGGATATCCCTTATAAAGAAGAAATAACAATTGAGCAATTGCTTCAACACAGCGCAGGGGTGTATGATATTGATAATGATCCGGTACCAAATTGTGGTGGAACGTCTTATGTGGAATTCACTTACATTAACGATCCAGCTCACCAGTTCTCTTCAGAAGAACTGATAGAACAGGTAACTATTAATAATTTATCCTATTTTGTTCCGGGTACAGATTATCATTATAGTAATACAGGCTATACAATTCTCAGCGAAATAATTGCCAGGGTGTACTCACAACGTTTAAGTACTGCAAAAACTTATGCTGATTATTTGTCGGATTATATTGTGGGAGTTAATTCAAATATTCCTCTGGATATCCATTTTCCCGATTCAGCAGGTCAGGTGGCTTTACCAGATACTCATGTAAATGGTATTATATATTACGATGAATCACTGGACCCGATTGTTTTTGATGAAACAAATATGAGTGCTCATGTAGCAGAAGGTAATGGATATTCAAACTTTGTAAATTTAAATCAGTTTATTCGTACATTGATGAATGCTGAGAATGTATTAACCTCTGAAACAATAGATTTGATGAAAAATGACGTTTCTTCAGCCAACGCCGGTTATGGTTTGGGATGCATCCACGCAACTAATCTGGGCTACGGACATAATGGCTGTATCAGAGGTTATTTATCACTCATGGTGTACGATCCTGAATATGACATATCGCTAATCGCCATGATGCCCATGGTTGATCAGGAAATATATGACAACTTTTTCGCTTGCTTCTATGGAATGTATAATGCTGCCTGGAAAGTTAGAGAATATTTTGATTTCCCAGGTACACCGGAAACAAAATCAGACTTAGAGGAAATGATCAAATATTGATTATGTAACAATCCTGGAGAGTATATAATTCTCCAGGATTGTTTTTTATAAAATCAATTACTTTTTATCTTTATCAACTGCCAGATTTTTAAGATATTTAAAGGTCTTGTCAATCATATTGAAGCCTTTGTATGCCTCACCAATCCGGAAATTGATATTCAACTCTTCTGAATTAGCCATATCCTTAGGTGATGCAATTCCATAGGAATACAGCATCTCCTGATCATTATATATCTCATCCAGTTTTAGCTGGGCAGCTTTGTGCTCAGGATCAAGGTCCACTACCTTCTGGAAATGCTCCAGAGCCTTGGCAATCTGCATATCAGATAAATAAGCCAGAGCAAGATTATAATGAACAGAGACAATAGTATCATCTTCATCCAATATCCTCATAAGACACTCTATGGCTTTTTCATACTCCCCTATCATTTTATAGGCAAGTGCAAGATTATAGCAACCGAGGGTATTCTGAGGCATCTTACTGCGAAGTATCTCAAAAGTATCAATACTCCTTTGAATTCTACCTGTGTGATAGTATGCCAAACCCATCCAGTAATACGCCATATCAAGCTGGCAACCTTTTTCCATAATATTACTCAGTACATTGATCGCCTTATTAAATTTTGTAGCTCGGTAATAAACAATTCCTAATCGATAGAATACCAGACAATTACTGTCATCCTTATCAATTTCCAGTTCATAATTTCTTATTGAATTATCCACATCTCCCTTGATGTAATATATTTCTCCCAAAGTAGCATGGATATCAGCGTAGTTAGGATCTTCTTCTAATACTTCATTAAACAGTTTGATAGCATCGTCCAAAAGCCCTTTCTTCATGAATTCTTCAGCTTTGTGATATAACTGATTTATGTCTTTCATTAATTATTGACCTCCTCTGATTTGTTTCACAGCCCAATCACGTGATTCTTCCAGAAAGTTCTGAGGAACATTTTCTATGAAGCCGTTACTAACCATTGAATTTGTGAGTTCACGGGAATAATCTATTTCCTTTTTTGCAGCATTAAATACTTCTTCCCAACTTAACTGAACTCTTGCCACACCATCCTTGATCGCCTGCATAGCAACATCAGCGGCTTCATGGCAGAAAATATCCGGTTCATCCATTTTGGGAATAATGTCTGTGGGAGTTATGCCGCGTTTTTCTGCATAATTTGCCAGAGAATATGAAGCAGCTATTGCCATATTATCTGTGATCTTTGAAGCTCTCACAAGCAATGTACCTTTTAAAATACCAGGGAATCCTATAGAATTATTCACCTGGTTCGGAAAATCGCCTCTACCTGTAGCTACAATAAAAGCTCCAGCTTCTTTTGCAGCATAAGGATAAATTTCCGGCACAGGGTTGGCACAGACAAACACAATCGATTTAGCTGCCATTTTACTGATCCATTCCGGCTTAATAGTTCCTGGTCCAGGTTTAGATAATGCTATTAATACATCAGCCCCTGTCATTGCTTCTGTAATTGTAGTAATTCTATCTGGATTAGTTTTCTTACAAATATCCCATTTCCGGTAGAATTCTGGCTTGGATTCTATGTCACTGCGTCCAGCATGCAGCGAACCTCGTGAATCAAACATCACCATTTTCTTTGGATCAACACCTGCTGCAAAGATAAATCTAGCGATGGTTGTATTAGCAGCACCTGCTCCATTCATTACAAACCGCACATCACCTATCTTCTTACCCGCCAGCTTGAGTGCATTTATCAAACCTGCCAGTGTAACTGAAGCCGTTCCCTGAGCATCATCATGCCATACAGGAATGCTGCATTCTTTACGAAGAGTATCAAGCACTTTATAGCAATTAGGCTGAGAGATATCTTCCAGATTTACTGCCCCAAAGCTGGGTGCTGCCATTTTCACAAATTCTATTATCTTATCGGGATCTTTCTTTCCCTGAGCATTAGTGCTATCTACGCATAATGGCACTGCATCAACTCCACCAAGATATTTCATTAGATATGCTTTTCCTTCCATCACACCTAATCCACCTGGAGGTGTACAATCACCATCTCCCAGCACTCTTGTGGAATCACTCACAACTGCCACCAGATTACCTCGGTTTGAAAGCTCATAAGATGTAAGATTATCATCCCTGATCGTGGTTGAAACCATTGATACACCCGGAGTGTACCAGACATTGAACCAGTTAAAACCAGGCACAGGCACCTTTGGGACTACCTGAATCTTACCACGGTAAAATTTATGAGCTACAAGGGAAAGTCTTTTCAAAAAAAAGGTTTTTGCTTGTGCTTTTTCTTCATTAGAAAAATCCGCTGGAAATATTTCATCAATGTTAGAAATATCCATTTTTACTTTCATCATTTTCCTCCAGTATATTTATTATTCTCTCTTATTTTTTATAGTCTTCCACACCTTTCTCATAAAGATCACCACCATGGCAATCATTTACTACTATCAAAGGCATATCTTTAACCACCAGCCGTCTTACTGCTTCTGGACCCAGTTCTGGGAAAGCTATCACTTCCGCTTCTGTAATGGTCTTTGCCAGAAGTGCCGCTGCACCACCAGTAGCACCAAAATATACTCCGGTATATTCTATCAAACCTTTCTTTACTTCAGCAGACCTTGATCCCTTACCGATCATTCCTTTCATCCCAACTTTCATAAGGTCTATCACAAAGGGATCCATTCTATAGCTGGTAGTAGGTCCCGCAGCTCCGATCACTTGACCTGGCTTTGCTGGAGAAGGTCCCACATAAAAGATCACACTACCTTCTGGATCAAAGGGTAATTCTATTCCTACTTTAAGTAGATCCACAAGTTTCTGATGGGCAGAATCACGGGCTGTATAAATAACTCCACTAAGAGAAATCTGATCACCAATCTTCAATTCTCTTATATCTTTAAGTTTTAGGGGGGCATTTAATTTTATCATTATATTCACCTCACAAAATAAATGTCTTTTCGCGGTTAGCATGGCATTGGATATTCACTGCAACGGGATATGTGGCAATATGCCGGGGATATACTTCAATAAAAAGATCAATTGCTGTGATCCTGCCACCCAGTCCGGCAGGTCCAATTCCCAGATTATTTACTTCCTCCAGCCATTCCCTTTCATATTTAGCGATCTTAGGATCAGCATTGCGCTTTCCGATAGGACGTAATAATGCCTTCTTTGCCATATAAGCCACATAGTCAAAAGTTCCGCCCACTCCCACACCTACGAAGATAGGTGGACAGGGGTTTCCGCCAGCATTCTTCACTGTTTCAATTACAAAGTCCTTTATACCCTGCACTCCATCAGCAGGTTTCAACATTTTGATGCGGCTCATATTCTCTGATCCGCCACCTTTGGGCATCAGAGTGATCTTCACCTTATCTCCAGCGACAATATCAGTATGAAGTATTGCCGGTGTGTTATCTCCAGTATTAACCGGATTAGTGATAGGATCCTTTACGATCGATTTTCTCAGATAGCCTTCTGTGTATCCTGCAGCAACACCCGCATTTACGGCATCCTTCAATAATCCACCCGTAAAAGCTACTTCCTGCCCTATTTCCATGAATACTACCGTGAAACCGGTATCCTGACAAATAGGCGTGTTCTCGTTGCGAGCTATCTCCACGTTCTCCAGCAACTGCTGAAAAATCGCTTTACCCACAGCCGATTCTTCTTTTGCCTGAGACCTTTTAAAGCTATCTACCAAACTGTCATTTGCAATTATGCAAGCTTCAATAGATAGTCTCTTCACGATCTTTGTGATCTCGTGTACATCTACATTCCTCATAACATACCTCTCTTGTTTTATATTCAGTCGAGTTTTTCTTTTAAATTTGCCAAAGTACTGCCAACTTCTGCTGGTGACAATGCCACTCCCACACCAGCAGCCTGCAAAGCATTAATTTTTTCCTGAGCAGTCCCTTTACTGCCAGCAATTATCGCACCGGCATGTCCCATTCTTTTGCCCTTTGGAGCTGTTTGTCCAGCAATAAAAGCTACTACAGGTTTTTTTACATGTTCTTTAATATATTCTGCTGCCCTTATTTCCAATTCTCCACCTATCTCACCAATCATTACTATAGCATCTGTATCACTATCAGATTCAAAGAGCTTCAAAAGGTCAATGAAATTTGTTCCGATAATAGGATCACCACCAATACCTACTGCTGTAGAAATTCCCATACCAGCTTTCACAATCTGATTTGCTGCTTCATAAGTTAACGTACCAGACTTGGAAATAAGACCTATCCTGCCTTTCTGGAATACATAACCGGGCATTATGCCTATTTTAGCTTCACCTGCTGTAATAATTCCCGGACAATTTGGTCCTATCAGTATGCTGCCTTTATGTTGCACATATTTCTTGGCATAGAGTATATCACGCACGGGTATCCCCTCTGTAATACACACTATTAGCTTTATCCCTGCATCAGCAGCCTCTAATATGGCATCTGCTGCATAAGCCGGTGGTACAAATATCAGCGACACATCTGCCAGCGTACTGCTAACGGCTTCTTCCACTGTATTAAATACCGGCTTACCCAAATGGCAGATTCCACCTTTGCCCGGAGTGACCCCTGCTACAATGTTAGTGCCATAATCAATACATTTCTGAGCATGAAAAGTCCCTTCTTTTCCAGTGAATCCCTGTACTAATACACGTGAATTGTTATTTACTAAGATGCTCATTTATCTATCTCCTTTTGCTGCCTGAACTGCCAGTTGTGCTCCTTCCCGCATATCATGAGCAATAATTATCTCTTTGATATTTGCTTCCTGCAATATTTCCCCTGCTTCCTTAGCATTTGTGCCATCCAGACGCACGATCACGGGCACATGCACATGAATCTCCCGGGCAGCTTCCAATATTCCTTTCGCTATCCGGTCACATCGCACTATCCCACCAAATATATTCACTAGTATTGCCTTCACATTCTTATCCCGCAGGATCAAGTCAAACCCCCGTGCCACTGTCTCCGCACTTGCATTTCCACCCACATCCAGAAAATTTGCCGGTTCACCACCTGACTGCTTAATGATATCCATAGTGGACATCGCCAGCCCTGCTCCATTCACTATACAACCAACATTGCCATCCAGCTTCACATAGCTCAAATCATAGTGTGCCGCTTCCAGCTCCGCTGCGTCTTCTTCTGTTTCGTCTCGCATATCAGCTATCTCAGGGTGCCTATACAAGCCATTATCATCAAAATTAAGTTTAGCATCCAAAGCTATAAACTCTCCATTTTTCAATAGAACCAGGGGATTGATCTCCACCAGACTGGCATCCGTCTTCTGATAGGCATCATATAAAGGTGGTATAAACCTGCTGAACTCCTTCATCTGGGCTTTATTCAGATTCAATCCATAAGCAAGTTTCCGCAAATGATAACTCCTTAATCCAATTACAGGATCAATACCCACTTTGATGATCTTTTCCGGCGTTTCGGCTGCTACGGTCTCAATGTCCACTCCACCTTCTGTAGATACCATGATCACTGGCATCTCCAATCGCCGGTCCAGCACAATGCCAAGATAATATTCTTTGCCGATATCATAAGCTTCCTGGATATATACTTTTTGTACCAGCTTACCTGCCTTGCCGGTCTGATGCGTCACCAGATTCATGCCCAGCATGCGCTCTGTCTGCTCAGATACTTCTGCCAAAGTACGGGCAAATTTCACTCCCCCGCCTTTTCCTCTACCTCCAGCATGTATTTGGGCTTTCACAATCCAGTTTTTACAGCCAAGTTTTATGGCTGCCTGCTCCGCCTCTATAACGGTATGGGCTACGTGTCCTCGCGTAACTTTTACGCCAAAAGAATGTAATAATTCCTTCGCTTGATATTCATGGATATTCATTTTATTCCCTCTTTGTGCTATTAATATCAATTTTTGATTATTTTTCTTTTAGTCAAGAACTAATTTGTATATATAGAGATAATTTACTGCTCCGGTTATTAAGATATTATCGACTTTGAGTTTTATTTGATTATTATGTTTGTATGGCTGCTGTTTACTTAGTGACAGGTATATTTATTTATATGGTTTCCATTGTCATCCCATCATTAATAGAATTAGATGTTTTATCTATAAAATAATAATCCGAAAGTTTTTTTAATAAAGTGAATACAATAGAGTTTGCTGAAAAATGATCTCCTGCTATTATCTGCCTGTCTGGTGAAACAACTTAGCACGTAGTGACATTTAAATGTCACTACGTGCTAAGTTGTTCTGCCCTAAATCTGACATCTACCTTGAGGGAATACAGATGTTTTAGGCTGAAAATGATGAAAATAGTAAAGTTAGGTTTAAATAATTTCTGATATATATCGAGCAATTGCCAGACAACTTGTTAATCCCGGTGATTCAATACCCATCAGATTAATGAAGCCTGGTAAGCCTCTCGAACTTTCTTCTTTGATATAAAAATCTCGGAAACCTTCTCCCACTGCCTGCAATTTGGGTCTGATACCTGTATCATCTGGATGAAGTTTCTCTGTATCTATATTCAAATATTGCGAAACACAATCTATGAACTCCTGCTTATATGTTTCATCCATACCGTAATCAAGGCTGTCCACATAATAGGCACTGGGACCAAAACGCACCTCACCAGCAAGATTGAGCGTGAGATGAATTCCCAGATACATACCAGTGGGATCCGGCATGGGATAGATTAGCTTATCAAAACTGAACCTTTCAGAGGTTTTATAATATTCTGCCTTGCACCAATGCAGTTTCAAGTTTGCTGCTTCAGTATCTATTCCCGCCAGGGAGGCTATCTTTTCGCATTCAAGTCCTGCTGCATTTATCAGCGTTGCTGCCAGGAACTGCTCTCCATTTGTGAAAGTAACCAGATATTTCTCATCCACCCTTTTTATCTCACACACTTCCGAATCAAAAATCAGAAATCCCTCATTTGCCTCAAATTCTATCTTCATTGCCCTCATCAATCCATGTGTATCCATTATTCCCGTACAGGGCACCAGCATTCCTAATATTGCCTTAACTTCTTGTGCCAGCTTCTTGCACTCAGCACCTGAGAGAATTTCCAGATCACTCACTCCATTGCGGATGCCATTTGCCTGTAATTCCTTCAGGGTTGCAATTTCTGATTCATTCACTGCCACCACCAGCTTCCCGCATTTGCGATGAGTGATCTTATTTTCTGCCAGATAATTGTATAAAAGCTTCCTGCCTTCTATGCACAGCTCAGCTTTTAAGCTTGATTGCGGATAATATATTCCCGAATGGATAACTTCGCTGTTTCGGCTGCTGGTATGCCTGCCATAGCTGGCTTCCTTTTCCACAATCACTACATCTTCATAAACCTTGCTAAGTTCTTTTCCTATTGCCAGCCCCACACAGCCAGCACCGATAATCAGGATACTTACTTCTTCCACTATTTGCTTACTTCAATAACCTGAGGATTTACAATTGCTGGAGGCATCTCACCCGCTAAACATGCAGCTACACAATCTCTCACCAGCTCTGCCATTCTGATACGGGTTTCACAACTGGCACTTCCAATATGCGGCATGATCACCACATTATCCAGAGCGATCATCTCTTCCGGTACCTCTGGCTCATTGTAATACACATCAAGTCCCGCTGCTGCTATCTGCTTCCTTTGCAATGCCTTGATAAGCTCCTGCTCATTAATTACTTTACCTCTGGCTGTATTGATCAAAACCGCTGTCGGTTTCATCATATTTATCTGGTCAGTATCTATCAAGTGATGTGTTTCCTGATTGTAAGGTATGTGAAGTGAGATAATGTCGCTTTCTCTCAGCACTTCTTCCAGAGATTTGTTTTCTGCCTGCAAATGCTCATTCATCCATTTATTTTCATGATGATTATGATAGATAACTTTCATACCAAAACCCATTGATCTCCGGGCAACTGCTTCTCCGATCCTGCCTGCTCCTATTATCCCCAGAGTTTTGCCATAGATGTCCTGTCCCTGCATCAGCATGGGAGCCCAACCAGTAAATTTGCCTGCTCTGGTATAACGATCAGCTTCCACTATCCGCCGGGCAGCAGCAAATATCAATGCCCAGGTAAGATCAGCAGTAGTTTCCGTAAGTACTCCTGGTGTATTGCACACGGGAATACCTGCCTCAGTTGCTGCCTGCACATCAATATTATTATAACCCACCGCATAATTGCAGATACCCTTCAGATAAGGGTTCAGCTCAATAATATCCCTGCCTATCCGGTCAGCCAACATAGTAATGATCACATCACATTTTTTGATTGCTTCTTTTAGCTCTTCCTGATCCATATTCCGGTCAAAGGGATTACACTTAACTTCATATATATCTTCCAATTGCTGCATCACACATTCTGGCAATCGTCTTGTCACATATATCCTTTCTCTCATTGATCATCTCCTCATCTGGTTTTACTTATAAATTCATCTTTTCCCATGATCAAAGCTCCAGCAAAAGGTAGCTTTTCTTTGATCATGCAATCAACCTGCTGTGACACTTCTCTGATTTCCCATTGAGCATGAGCATCTGAACGAAGACGTGAGAAATGATATAATTCTCTCAGATTCGCTTTAAATAATACTGCCAGCCGATGCCCATTGGTCAAAATATAATTTCCCAACCCGGATTTCACCTGCTCAAGTTTATAATATAGCTCCTCAGCTTCCTTTATAACTGGTAATATATATTCTTCACCACTAATCTCCCTGATCAATGGCGGGATAATATAACCATTTTCAGGTTTATAACTGCTGCGGAGAATAGTTGACATCCGATGCCTTTTTAATTGCCCAAAACAGGATGAAGAGATCAATAGATTCAAGTGGATATCAGCCAGCTCAAATGCCCGAGGCATTCTCTGCCAGGGTGTGAGCCCCATTAGCATATCTTTGAATATCCCAGCTTTTTCTTCCCCGCTCAGCAATTGCACCTGCTCAAATATCGACCTGATATCATTACCACTATTTTCAAAGATCATACCTGCCAGTATCCAGTCCTCAGCATCAGGGGTCATACTCACAAATTGCACCTGACTGCTTAGTGGCACGCTCTCTATCTTTGGTAATTTATCAAAATACCGCTTTTCACATTCTTCGCATTTGGTATAGCGCACCAGCGATGGGGCTATACTGCTTGCCTGCTGCCAGAGAGCTTCTCGTAATTGCTTTGCTTCTGCCAGCTCATTTTTATCCAAACGCTGTAATAACCGCTCCAGAGACCGGGCATTGATAGTCATACCAAACTGCGTCTGCGTAGCTAACGCCAGCACATAACGAGCATCTTCCTTGGCTTTGCCCTTAAGTTCACTGGCATTGCCTTCAAAACCTTTCTGCTTAAGATATTCACTTGCCTTTTTGTTCAGCTTAAAATACAGTTCATTCTGGCTTTCTATCACTTTTTTATATTCTGTTTCCAGTTCACTACCCACTATTTCAGCAGGTAGATAATAATCACCTTTAAGGGTTACATATCTTTGCGATTTCTCTGTAAAGGATGCCAGACGACTCCGCTGAATATCTTCCACCATCAGCCTGGAGATACCTGTTATATCAAAATTAAATACTGCATGTTCTGCAACTGAGGCATGCCCCATCTCAAACACAATATTCTCATTAGATGATCTTGCTTTGGCTACGTCCTGCAGGGCATCTTTACGCAGATCTCCCACACTCTTTTTGCTGCGTGATATCCTGGCATAGGCAGCTGAGATGGTCTCTGGTGTTGCCTGCTGCTGGTTCTTCAATTGCTGGATTTGACTATAGTCAAGATTATATCCCGCGATCTCTACTTTCATTTATGCTCCAGACTACCCATTATATCTAATTGCTGATCCACTATTTTGATTCCGCTGGAAGCCCCTATCCTGCTGGCTCCCGCAGCTATCATTGCCCGGGCATCCGCTTCTGTGCGTACTCCGCCCGAGGCTTTCACACCCATTTTGTTACCTACCACTTTCCGCATAAGGTGTATATCTTCCACTGTGGCTCCACCTGTAGAAAAACCCGTGGAAGTTTTCACAAAATCAGCCCCGGCTTTTTTAGCCAGCAGGCAGGCAATAATCTTTTCGTCATCAGTCAGCAGGCAGGTTTCTATTATCACCTTCAAAAGTGCTTTATTCTGCTGGCAGGTATCACTTACAATCGCTATATCCTGATAAACCAGGTCATAATTACCTGATTTCAATTGTCCTATATTGATCACCATATCTATTTCCTTGGCACCATTCTCTATTGCCAGACGCGCCTCAAATGCCTTCATCACTGAACTATTAGCTCCCAAAGGAAAACCAATGACTGTGCAGATCACACCTTCTTTGAGATGGTCAGCCGCCAGACTCACCCAGCCCGGATTCAAGCAGACGCTGGCAAAACGATACAGCTTCACTTCTTTACATATTTTAATAATATCATCTTCCGTAGCATCAGGTTTCAAAATAGTATGGTCAATCAGACCATTTAACTCACAATCCTTTTTAGCCACCTGATCAGGAAAGTTACTGCGATCTATCACAGAACTCAAACTGACTACATGTCCCCCACCTGACCGGGACAGCGTATCTTCCTCGATCTGAAATATCTCTCTGGCTATCTTTTCTATTTTATCCATAAATTACCTCCAGAAATACATTCAGCAAATTACAGATATTTTGTAAAGGATAATTGGTCAGGAAACATAGATCCCTAAAAATAAAAACTACCACCCAGCCAAGTCCTGACTTAGCTTTATTCTCTGTGCCCTCTGTGGTAAAAGATGCAATTTTTATTATCAGTGCTTATCCGTGTAATCCGCCTGCCATACCGTAGCCTTGTGCGAAGGATGGTGGCATCAATGTTCTATTCTTATTTTTCCGTCTCACGACTCGCGAAATCCCATTCACCAATCACCTTTCACCGGTCACTAATCTTCTTTATTAATCCTTATTTCAGCAAGGTAATTTTCTTTGTCTGGGTGGTTAGTCCGTTGATTTTAAGGGTCACCATATAAATGCCTGAGGAAAGATCACTGGCATCCCAGATAATCTTGCCATCTGGTGCACTTTCAAGATTATTGGAAAGATTCTCTATTAACTGACCTTTCAGATTATAAATACTAAGTTCAGCATTTTGATCATTAAAATCTGCCTGGTCAAATGAAATGACTATTTCGGGATTAAAAGGGTTGGGATAACATGAGAATAATAACTCAGGTTGAGTAATATTATCAGGACTTGAATCTGTATTATAGATGAATTCCTGGACAATATCCATCATGTTATCACTCACTCTTAAGGTTATTGTATCCCAGCTGTTATTTATCAGCAGGGGATGAGTCTCCATAGTAGTGAAAACCACTGGCTGAGAATAATCAAAAGATTGCGGGTACATATCCATAATAATGGAATCATTAATAACTGCCTGAGCAATAAATGAAAAATTAGAGTTTTCATCATAATAGGTAAAAGAGACCAGAGTATCCTGAGTAATTATAAAATCAGTTACCTGCGGGAGAATATTTTCCTGGGAAGCTACAGAGAACTGCTGGGGATATATTGTGCATGCGTCACTCCAGTCAACCTCTTCCATACCATTTTCAAGGGTGAACAAACTAGTACCTGCAATAGTTTCAAATTGCGGATCGTCCTGATCATACCAGGCAATAAAATCTTCATCATCCAATAGATCAGACCAAAAGCATTCCAGGATCAAAAGGTCGTTTTCCTCATCTATTGTATATTCAATATCTGCCACCTGCACTAAATCTTCCTCGTTTTCTCCTAACATTTTATATAAACCAGGCACCATATAAGGTGGCTGGTCAATTGTGTAAAGCATACCAAAGGGGATATCACTATCCTGATTTGAAGCTATAATCGTCAAATATGAATAAAAGGCACTCCATCCTGCTGCACTAACAGGAAACCCTTCTCCATTATTCTGCATTGCAATATAAATCTTTTCATCATCATAAGTGGCAAGTACACTGGTGATATCAAGAAAGTCAAGTCCCTGATCAACATCGCCGGAAACATCTTCCATCAGATATGACAACTGCTCAAATTCGGGTGTATTTCCTGAGAGATTATATACTGGAGCAGCTATAAAAGGCGCTTGATCAGGAGCCGGGTTTATAAGTGTTGAACGAAAACCAAAATAACGCTCATCCTCTGGTGCCAGCAAAAAACCCTGAGAAGTGTATTCTAATCCAGGATAATTGAACATATTACTGGTAATTACGCCAGTATCAGTATTGTATAGTATTTCTGTCGTATTCTCCGAATTGATCTGGCAACGGAGAGCAATATTTTGGTCACCCATCTCAGCACTAAAGCGGATATCCTGCCAGGGCATATCCCCACTTAATGCCAATACACTGCAAACTGCAAGAATAAAGAGTATCTTTTTCATAATAATTCCTTAATTTTTCTTTCTATTAGATATTCATATTTATTATACATTTAAAAACCTCCTTATGAGTCAAGTAAAATCATTCTCGACTAACGGCAGGGGGAGGCGAGGGGGCGAGGGGACGAGGGGGTGAGGGGGTGAGTAATTGAAAATGTAAAATGTAAAATTAAATGTAATGTAATCAGAACAAGGGAAAAACGAGGGTGCGAAAATTTGAAGATGAGAAGGTGTGATTTAATGTAATATAAGATTTATTTAACCACTAAATTACGCGAAATAATGTAATGTAAGAGTATGGATTCAAGACTTTTGGGATCCGGTATAGATTGGGTAATTTAAACTGTTGTCCAGAACTCTTGCCCGGGGTACCGTTCAAAAGTTCTGACTTAGCTTTATTCTCCGTGCTCTCTGTGAACTGTCACCAATCACTGTTCACCAATCACTGTTCACCGCTTTTTGCTTCTTCTGGTTTTCTGTTTGCGTTTTCCGTTATCTTGTCTCGGTGGTCTGTCTCCGGTTTCTATTTTCGCTTTGGCTGCTACAATTAAAGGTTTTTTGTCTCTGCCTTTTCCCCGGAAAGTGTTGATGATATGTTCCGCTTCCTGGAATGGTACATTGGCAAAAGAGAAATTATCAAAAACCTGGATATTCCTGATATGATTGGGATCAACCATTGCTTCCTGACGAATTAAATTCACCAGCTTTTGAGCATTGATATCATCCTTTCTGCCTAAAGCTATGAACAGTCTGGTGATACCTTCCTGATCAGGTGAATAATCAGTGGGCTGGCTCTTTCTGGTGCTGCGACTCTGACGCTGTGAACGTGGATCACTGATTTCTGTGTAGCGGTCAGAAGAGAATTCATCTTTATAAGCATGAGTCAGTAAAGCAGCAATGATCGTATCCGGTGGGAATCCTGCCAGCAGTTCATTGGCTACATGCATATTATCATTGTAATCATCCTTGGCAATAACGTCTTTGATCTCTGCTACTATCCTGTCCCGTTTGATCTTGATCAGGTCTTTGATCTTGGGGAGTGATTCCTTGCGGATCTCAGAATTGGAAAAATCCTGAATTCTCATAAGCTGACGATATTCTGAAGGTGTGATAAAAGTGATGGCAGTACCAAGTTTACCCGCTCTACCTGTTCTGCCTATACGGTGAACATAGCTTTCCGGGTCCTGGGGAATGGAATAATTAAGCACGTGAGTGAGATCATCTATATCAATACCACGGGCAGCAACATCAGTGGCAACCAGGATATTGACCCTTTTGCGTTTGAATTGATCGAGGATGCGTTCGCGCTGAGCTTGGGAAACATCGCCATGCAGAGCAGCAACATAACAACCGCGGTCTTTGAGAGCATTTGCCAGATGGTCAACTTTGAGCTTTGTACGGCAGAATACCAGGGCATAAAATTCCGGCTCCACATCAATTATCCGGCAGAGAGCTTCGAATTTATCAGAAGCCCGAACTTCAAAATATATCTGATCAGTGAGATCTACTGTTAAATGACCGGGATCAACTTTTACAACTTCATATTCACCCATGAAATTCCCAGCCAGTTGTACTATGCGTTTAGGCATAGTGGCAGAGAAAAGCAGGAAGCGTTTTTCAGCGGGAGTTTTGGAAAGTATAAATTCTACATCATCTATAAATCCCATATTCAGCATTTCATCTGCTTCATCAAGCACCATGAACCTAAGGTGTGAAAGATCAAGAGTCTCCCTTTTAAGGTGATCGATAAGACGACCAGGAGTACCTACTATTATCTCTACCCCACTTTCCAATCGACTGAACTGCCGATTATAGGATTGACCACCATAGATTGGCAGCACTGATATCTTGCGTCCACCACGAAAGGAGCTCATTTCTTCTGCTACCTGTATTGCCAGTTCTCGGGTGGGCGTGAGGATGAGTGCCTGTACTTGACCGGAACCCTCGACTATTTTATCCATGATTGGAAGTCCAAAAGCTGCTGTCTTGCCAGTGCCTGTCTGTGCTTGTCCTACGATGTCTTTTTCATTTTGCATCAGGAGCGGTATGGTCATTTTCTGGATCGGAGAGGGCTCTTCAAATCCTTTTTTACTTATTGCCAGTAACGAGCTTTCCGATAAACCCAGCTCAGCGAACTTATTCATATTATCCATAATTTCCTTCTTTTTAATTACTTACACGGTCAGACAATTTCCAGGGGGTAATATGGGCAAGGAAAAAATGTTTTATTCGTGAACGGTGATTGGTGACTTATTACTGGTAATTCGTGAGACGAGGAAAACGAAGAGGTGAAGATTTGAAAGGGCGAAGGTGTGATTAAATGTAATGTAAAAACGGGAGAAAAAGAATTGAATACTGATGCCACCATCCTTTGCACAAGGCTACGGCATGGCAGGCGGATTTCACGGAAGAACACGGGTAATGCAATGTAAAACCTTTACAACCAGTAGAGTAGAGACATAAGTATTCTGGCGAGAAAGCTTACATTTTTGCTGACTCTTTCTGCGATAAAACCTGTTTAGTTTTTGCATTAGGTAATATCTAATATTTCGTTTCGACTTGTTTTGATAGCTCACTCCACATATTGAAAAGTAATTGAACCACCCTCGTATGATTGGGTGCAGCCTTTGGATAGCTCTTTAGGGTTCTTGTGACCGTTGTATTTAAGTAACCTGAAAATAGTTGTAGATATTCATTGAAAAGTGTCCAGTATTCTCTTTGAAAAGTGTACCACTTTGTTAAAAATGTTTTAGCCATTCTTTGGTCTCCTTTAGTCTATATGAGTTTCCATTCATA
>Ga0307990_1001191_pt1 | contig 22209 bp, 26 predicted proteins | sample EllFjometagen129_FD_203168 | JGI IMG/M metagenome (GOLD analysis project Ga0307990, IMG submission 203168) | Marine microbial communities from Ellis Fjord, Antarctic Ocean - #129 | ecosystem: Environmental > Aquatic > Marine > Unclassified | place: Southern Ocean | collected 2014-10-08
GCCGGGACAGCAATGAGTCCCATGGTGAGGATACCAGGGCCAAATCCTCCGCACATAGCAAGCGCAACACACACGCCAACGGATACGATGGCCAATCCACCCCGTACTCCTGACAACCATTGATTTAACGCGGTGAAAAGGCGATCAGATATTCCAGAATGAATCAAGAGATTTCCCATGAGCAGAAAAAGGGGGATGGTAATGAGACTCGGGTCTGTTATCTGGCGGTACGTGGTGGTGGCAACAATATAGAGATCGTTACTCCCTCCATTGAGGTACGTGATAAGAACGCTGATACCGCCCAGGGCAAAAGCTACCGGAACTCCTATTGCCAAGAGCGAAAGCAACCCGCCAAATAATAGAACCGTAACCAGCTCAATGCTCATAGTGCTCTGTCCTTTGATAGAATTTTATTATCTCATTACATTCTGAAGTCTTTTTCGCAGCTCCTCAGTTGTTCACATTTGCTTGTAAAGCAGAAAAAAATAAGGAGAATCTCTCCCAGGAGGTTCCGCACAAAATACAATGAATTTCACCTAATCCTTCCCCCTCCGAAAAGCAGAAATGCCCACTAATAAAAACAAAAGGACCACGACGGGAATGAGAAGCTTAAACGGGTAAAGAGGAATCCGAAAAGCACCACCCACTTTTTCTTTCATCTGGAGAGAATTCAAGCCCATCCAGATTGTCTGCCGTAGCAATACACCCATAAAGCCAAGAAACGCTGCCAGAGACAAAAAACGTGCGATGGTTTTCGCCTTCGGGCCAAAGAGATCGTAGAATATCTCAATACGGATGTGCCCACCGGTATATAAGGTGTATACGCCCGCAAACAATATAAAAACACCGAATAATTGCCTGTTCAGCACCCAACCCCACAGAAGCGGGTGGTTAAAAACATATCTTGCGACAACATCCATGGTGGTAATCAGCATAATGATAAAAACCAGATAACAGAAAATCTTGCCGGACTTGTCCGCAATGGCATCAACACCGTCAAAAAATTTTTTTGCTGCGTTAGACACTTGAAGGACCTCCTGGATTTAATGAATCATCTCAAAGATAATTATGATTATGACAAACTTGGCATTCCCTGGCACTTCACGGGAATATAAAAATATTGATAGAAATGTGCGCCGCAGGCAACATACATACACCAGTATCTACCTGCGGAGCAAACCGACGCTAAACCACTCAATGTAACATGAGTGGCCGGGGTGAAAAGAATCTACTTGAGCGTTTTTCTCCATTTCTTGATTATATCTATAGCACTGGCAGCAGCCGGATCTCTTTTTGCAATTTTATCCCAGAGCCTCAATGCAGCACCTTGGTGCATTCGATCACAGGCCTCGTCGATGGGAGAGTTGATTACTTTACCGGACTTCACCAATGCGTCGATCTTCTTCAATTCGCCGTCAGATATCTTGTTGAGTGCGTGAAAATAGTCCTCGGCTGCACCCGCCATTGCATCCTTGAGATCTGGAGGCAGCGAGTTCCAGGTTTTCATGTTTATTAGGATATGGCCAGGGACAACATCATTCTGCCCGCCTATAAGGCGATAGGGAGCCACTTCCTGCCACTTGAGACCGGTTATGGCACTGAGATCCCACTGAGACGCATTGATGGTCCCAAGTTTCAAACCCATATAAGCATCCATTCCACTGATATATGTCCCATGTGCTCCCAGCATGTTGTAATAATCGGCCCATGAACCTTCTACCCTGATCTTCAGTCCTTTCAAGTCATCGCAGCCACTGATCTTCTTGGTTGACATAGTAAAGAGGGGCCCATAGGAATGCACATCAAGCCAGTAAAGACCTTGTTTAGCATACTCCTCGCGCAGCAACTCCACGAACCCTGTTTTAAAGAAAAAGTTTCGAATTATTTCAGCGCTCTTATAAGCATCCGGGTGCCCTGGTAGGTTGTACGCATAAGGGAGACCAAACTCCACTTCGCCCACGGGGACGATCCCTCCCCACATGGCGGCCACGGCATGGAGCATAGTCAAGGTTCCTTTTTTGGTAGCCTCGAAAAGCTGTTCCGCCGGTACCAACTCCGGATCAGCAAAAACCTGTATTTTTATACGTCCATTACTTCTTTTATCTGCAAATTTCGCGAAATCTTTCAACAGTTCCATAGATAGATCTCCACGAGGGTAGGCAGACTGGATTTTCATCCGGTATACCTTGTCAGCCGCTGCCGTTGTCAGTGTACCCATCAGGAACACCACCGCCACGATGATGGAACCTAATACAAACCTTTTTTTTCCTTTCATATTCATTCTCCTTTCTAATAATGTTTGTTTGCCACATTTCATCAGGTAGTTATCATTATTCTCCCCCTGCTGACCAAAACGGGGATCGAATCCCCTGCCTGCCCAGAGCATGTAAATGTCTGATCTATCTCGCTTACTTATCACCTCCTTTCATAACGGCCATGCAGGCCTTGGGAATCAATGCATTTTTCTAACCTCTACCGGCTCAATCAGTCCCTCCCAGGGCCGATTTAACCGCATCACCCACCGTGCCCGAGAACTCCAGATAGTCCAGCCCCTTTTCCTTGAGACTGTCTATAATGTTTGCGCCAAAATTACCAGCTATTACGGTTTTCACACCTCTTCCTGCCATAAGGTCGGCTACTAAGGGCCCGGCACCTCCGCCGGTGTCGCGGTGAGGATTCTCAAGGACCTCTACTAATTCTCCCTGGCCGTTAAAAAGGAGAAAGTACGGGCTTCGAGCGGCAACATTCCCAACCGTGTCTGCAACAGTTTGCCCGGCCGAAACCACTGCAATAAGTGCACTCGCCTGTGTAGTGTGTTTTGTATCGACTGTGTCTTTGGCACCGAGAGATTCCTGGTCTCTTTTATCATCTGGAGCTGGGCTCCCGGTAAACGATACCTGAATGCCCTTTTCCCGTATAAGATCATTTGCCGCTGGAGAAAACCTTGTCCCCTCAGGCAACTCCATTTCGGTTATCCCCTTAGATAGGACGTCCTGGACTTCCTCAACAAAGACAAACCGCTTTCCCATAACTACCTCCTTGAAATAAATATGCCCTCAATTCGCTGCAACAGCAAGGCAGCAACCATGGCGTAGAGGAATTCTCCACCGCCAATGCCCATCCCCTGAATGACCCAACAAAACAAGCGTGGTAGAAACTACCACCAGGCCAACCGCAACCGCAAGGCACGACCAAAAACCCAATACCTTCTTAAGTTCTTCCGTCATCACTCCTCTCCCATCTGTTATTGCTTACGTCACACTTTCGTGTCGCCTGTTTGAACCCGATACCTTTAATATCAAGTATTTGTTTCTGTTGCTTAGGGCAATTACTCGATATCATGTGTTGTCGTCAAGTAAAAATCCCCTGGCCCAGGACTGATATTCAAGATAGGGTGGCCCGCCCTGGGCCACCCGTTTAGAAAAACTTAGAAAACACGAAACTATTATATACTCTATCTTGGATACGCTTTTACCTGAGACGGATTTTCTGGATAAGGGAGTTTAAGATTCTTAAAAACCTCTCCCTTCTTAATCCCTTGAGTATAAGGAGGATAATTTTCGACACTCAACTCCGCCCAATGTTTAAGAAAGGTAAAGCCCCCTCCAAGGGAACCATACTCCCTCACACGCGTGACATAGTCCAGGTCTAAGACTGCCGTACAATACGATTCTACATTTCCTAGTTTTTCCAGTATTCGGCCTTCAGGGTCAATAATACATGAAAGCCCATTGCCCATGGGCGCGGCAACATTCACACTGACAAAATAGCATTGATTTTCCAAGGCTCGCGTTATCCAAACTGGAGTTGCACCTCGCTCACCCCCCTCAGCATCACTCTGGAAGCTCGGTTTGATTATTACTTCAGCGCCCATCCATGCCAGTGTTCTGGGTACTTCAGGAAAGTACCCATCATAACAGATAATTACCCCTATACGTCCTTTCCCGGGGATGTCAAAAACAACAAAATCATTACCAGGTGCCGAACCTTCAATCGGTCTGGCAGGAAACATTTTTCTATATTTTGTTACGAACTTCCCTTCCGGAGAAATAACAATTGCAGTGTTATAGAATTTGCCATCCTCCCCCTTCTCCATCAGTGTACCGGGCATCAACCATACCTTCAATTCCTTGGCCAACTTCATCAGTGCTTGAGTAGTGGGACCACCTGGTATAGGCTCAGCCAGTTTTTGCTGGTTTGTGCTATCAGGTCCGGGAATATACACCTCTGGAAATACTAAAAGATCAACATCATTCAATGCACAAATTGTCCTCGCATAGAAACTCAACTTTCCTAAATTAGCCTGAACCCTCTTATTAAGATCCGGGTCGAAACTGAGATCAAGTTGAGCTATACCCACTGACAAAAATCTTCCTGCGTAACTGCTCTGTACACCTGCAACAAAAATGAGTGCCAAAATTACACATCCAACCAAAACAGACCTCTTCATAGCTACCCTCCATTACTAAAAGATTTAAGTTCCAATAACAGCCTGTCAAACATAATGTGTTCACCTCCTCTCCTTTTCTTCTTTTATTCATCTCCCACCCTGCCGCTTCTGTTACGGTGTTCAATTCCTGGTAAGCATGTAAGAGCCAATGACTGCATCCGCCTCGATCTCGACCAGATGTTCCGGCCGGGCCAGAGCCCTCACCTCGGCCATGGTGATCACCGGTTTGACATTTTTGAACCACTCGGAGTAGGCCTTCAGATACTCCTGGCCTTTGCTTATTTCCGTCACATAGAAGCGGACCCTGATCACCTCGGATATGGAGGCGCCGGCACGCGCAAGGGCGTCTTCGACCTTCCGGAGGATGATCTTGGTCTGAAGGTAAGCGTCACCAGCCCCTTCCACTACACCTTCTGAATTGGTGGAGGTAGTACCGCCCACAAAGACCATGTTACCCACTTTGACAGCACGGCTGTAACCTACCTTTTCTTCAAAAGGCGCTCCTGAGGAGAAATTCTCACGTTTCAATAAATCCATATTTTCTAAGCCCCAAAGCGATAGCGGAAATCGTCAGTCATCACGCAACGTCTGATTGATGTAAACATCCTGGGCCGGGTTTGTCCCTCGCCATTGGTGGCGATGTGAAAAGAGACATATCCCTCTCCAGAAACGCCAACGCTGGCCAGACCGCATGATCCGTTTTTAACAAAGGCAGCGCAGTTGGCCCTGCTGGCCATTTTCCCTATATTGTCAAGGCTGTTAGAGTGAATGCCCATGGTATGCCCGTTGCCCTGCTCGGCTGCTATGGCCGCCTCAATAGCTTCCTCTGCATCGCGGCACCGGACGAGAGGCAAAACCGGCATAATCTGTTCGGTCCAAACAAGAGGATGGTACTTGTCTGTTTCCAGAATGACAATCTTGGCTTCAGAACCCACTTCCAAACCAATAGCCTGCAAGATGGAGCTTGGCGATTTTCCGATGTAGTCCATGTTGATAATGCCCGGCTCTCCGGGGCCTTTGGCTTCTTTGAATATATGCTTAACCAGTTCTTCACCTTGAGGCTTTGTGATCTCGTAAGCACCGTATTTTTTCAATAGCTCCTTGAGGCGATCTGCCACGGATTGAACAACGAAGATTTCTTTTTCGCTCGCGCAGGCCATACAATTGGAGAAAGAAGCCCCTTCGATAATACACCTGGCAGCTCGATCAAGATCGGCCGTTTCGTCAACCACCACCGGCGGATTGCCAGGACCGCCTGCAATTATCCTTTTGCCTGTCTGGGTAGCAAACGCTACTACTCCGTGCCCGCCGGTGACAGCAATCAACGCAACGCTGGGATGGGTCATAAGTTGCTGGGCAGATGGCACGGAAGGTTCTTCAAGACAACAGATACAATTCGGGGGTCCGCCCGCCTTAACAATAGCATTATTCAGGTCCCGAATGACCCGAGCCGAGACAGCCTTGGTTTTTGGATGTGGATTATTGACAACTGTGTTGCCTCCGGCCATCATCATGATGGCGTTAAAAAGGATGGTCGGGCCGCCATTGGTTACCGGATTCACTGAGGCAATTACTCCAACAGGTATTTTTTCGATAATGGTCACGCCTCTGTCCCCACTGTAGACGTCAGGAGAAAGGTCTTCCATGCCCATTACCTGGCAAGAGGACAGGTTTTTTATCACATTATCCTCAATCGATCCCAGGCCGGTTTCTTCAAATTCCATACGGCTATATTCTTCAGTATTGGCTTGCCCTACATCCCGCAAGGCCTGAATAATACCCTGACGCACGGTGAGTGGCAGGGCCACCAGTTTCTTCTGTGCAATAAAAGCCGCCTGGATGCATTCTTCTATATCCTTAAAAACACCGTCTTTGATATCCGGCTCAGCGCGATTGACATCTGCTTGTCCGCTGATTTCAGCCCCTTCCTCAGTTAACTTTTGAACAACAGTTTCAACGATTTGATTAATCACTTTTTCGTTAAGATCCATGCTCATCCTCTCATATTCATATATAAGTTACACAATCCCGACTTCGGCGTTTCTTAACAACATAAACAAATAGGTCCCTGGACAATCAGGTTATACTTCAATATATCTAACCTTCATCAACTGCCTTTTTCTTCGGCCAAAGTGAAGTAACAGATGGGCCGTCGAATCCATATTCTAATTGGTCATCAATTCCTTCATCAGCATAAAACTCATTGGCGATTCTTACGCCATTATCAAATTTTGAAAGACCCTCCCTTGCCCTTGCATTATCAAGAAAAGTAATCTCATGAACCAGGGCGCCTAAAAATGCTATAATGTGCGCAAAAGGATCTATGAATGAGACCCCTTCTATATCAATAATGATATATTGATCCGCAAGAGTGACAATAGGCGATTTATGATTATCACTGAGGCCAATTGTCTTTACTGTGCACTTCTTGGCGTATTTAAGCATCTCAATGGTCCTTCGGGGATACCTGGGGAAGGCGATAACAAACATTAAGGCAGAACCCCTGTATTCATTCACGGCATCTGTCAATTCCCAGGACAAAGTTGTATCAATAATGACATTTTTCCGAATTTTCTTTAGAAGATAACCGAAATGGTGTGCCAATGTGGCAGAGGCCCTGTACCCTACAACGTAGACACGATCGGCCTCAAAGATAGTTCGGGCAATCTGCTTGAATTCCGTCTCCGAGGCGGTATTCATGAAGTTTTCAAGGTTTCGTATGGCATTGCGGCAATACTTTTGAATGGTCGTGCCCTCATCCGATTCGTGATTCACCTTTTTGAGCCTCTCTACGCTGGTCAGTTCCGTATGAAGCAGCCCTTTCATGTACTGAAGGAATTCCGTATATCCCGAAAATCCCAGATCAACAGTGAACCGTATAATCGTCGGCTCGCTGACCTGGCATTCCTGGGCAATTTCCTTGCCTGTCATGAGGAAAACCTTTTTGTATTCCCTCATGATCAAATCCGCCACACGCCTTTTCTTGGGAGACAGTGTAGGATAGACCCTGACAATTTTATCAAAGAGGTCTTTCTTAGCAGAGTTCATGGTTTCAACCCGTCCAAATAATTGGTCAATGTTCCCTTCCGTCCAGCGCCGCCAAAGAGCCCTCGGCAGCCTCCTTTGCAGCCTTCACATCTGATGATGTGCCGGAAAAGTAGAGCCTGCCGCTGGCGCCAAACACGGTCACGTGGTTTAGCGTTACGTTGGCCGCTTTTTCAGCCTCGTTTGCTGCCAGTCCCGCATATCCAGCGGGCACAACTTCCATGGTGTATAGGGTATCGTCAGATAGACACATGCTTGCATTACGGAAACGATTCACGATCTGGGACATATAGGGATCAGTTCTTTCAACGGTTTCAGAGGCCAGTATCTTGGGCTTCATTCGATCTGAAAGTTCCTTCTTCATGTAATCCATAAGTACCTCGCCTGCCTCGAGGACATCGGCCGGTGAATCGGCATGAACCTCGAGCATGCCAAAGGTTCTCTCCACAACCATGGCTCCCGGCCTTACATTCGCCTTTTTCATCGCCGCGTCCGCGAGTGTATTAATCTCGATACCAGGGGCGATCTCGAGGAAGATCGCCGACTGTCCGGCAACAGGATAATATCCCATTGCGGTAGAGCCAATAAAACCAACAAACTGTTTCTGTAACTTATCAATAAAAGCAAACGCTCTAAGGTCAATCATGAGAGAATTCCTTTCAAATGCTTTCCAGCCATTTCCTTTTGTATGGACAGACAGCGGTTTCTATTGTGCATGCGACATCTCCCTGACATGCGCAATCCTCGTGAGCCCCGCTACCAAGCCGGGCATAACAGAAATCGTTAATAGGAATAGAGGTTTCACAGTCCATAATCACTTCAGAGATGAGGCGACCAATGACCGGGGCAAGCCCGAAACCGTGCCCGCTGAACCCGGTGGCAAATACAAAGCCCGGAACCTCCGGGGTGAGACCCAGAACCGGGATTCCGTCAGACATCATTGCTATAAGGCCGGACCACGTCCGAATCACATGCAGATTCTTGAGTGCAGGAAAAAAATCAAGGACACTCCTGGATATGGCTGGCCCAATATAATTGAAAAGCGGTTTTCCACCTCGATAGATGTATTCCTCGTTCCCAATGAATCCTCCCCAAAAAAAGGATCCATGAACCGTCTGACGACCGTAAAAAAGGCCCTTGGCGTGCCCGACCATCTGTTTGAACAGGGACGGATAAGACTCGGTGATGAGCGCTTCGGAGAAGACCGGTTTCATGGGCAAATCCAGGCCAACCATGTTCGCAATTTTCCGGCCAGCTACACCTGCCGCATTTACCACCAGATCGGTCTCAAGCACCTGTTTATCGGTAATAACGGCAGAGGCTTTTCCTTTCTGTAATCTTATGCTGGTAACTGTTTCATTTGTGAAAAATCGTGCGCCAAGAGCATTGGCTTTCCTGAAAAATGCGTAGGTCACCAGCAAAGGATTGGCATGCCCGTCTGTGGGACAGAAGCTTGCCCCTATTATCTTCTCGCCTATGTAGGGATTTACCTCCAGCACCTGACGACGGTCAAGCATCTCCAGGTCAAGACCGGATGTTTTCTGGTTATCGACTGCGTTGCGCATAAGTTCCACTTCTTCTTCATTGGTGCAAAGTCGAAGGTTTCCCTCACGGACATATTCCACATCCATCTCCAGCTCTTCATTGAGCCGGCCGTACATCTGGATGCTCTCCATAGCAAGAGGCATCTCCTTCAGGTTCCTTGCCGACTGACGGACCCCACCCCCGCTGCTGCCTGACGCCTCGCCTCCGATGTCCGACTTCTCAATAACGACCGGCTTGAGCCCCTCTTTTGCGAGATTATAGGCGATGGAACATCCCATGACGCCACCACCAATAATGACAACATCTGCTGTGTTAGGCATACTATCTCCCTCTTGGATTAAATCTTGACGATTGGATATTAAATATCGAAAGGATATTATTCTCAAGCAATGGTATGGCTACTCAATCCGCATTTATTAATATTCAATCATCAATTCTTAGCCTGTGGCAAATACCGAAAGGCGAACTGGCCTGACAGGCGATCTGGCGGTAATTGGCTCAACATCGGCTGGGCTGATCCCAAGTTCGCCGGCAAGGATCTGCGTTATCAGTCGTTGACATGTCTGGCCCTGACACAGGCCCATCCCGGCCCTTGTAACGCGCTTAACGCCGTTTAGTGTCGTCATGCCATTTCTGATAGCCTCCTTGATTTCCCCTTTCGTAATCTCCTCACATCGACAGATGATTAGATCGTCATCAGGCGCCTCTTCTATTGGCGATTCACCTGGCTGAGTTGGTTGAGTCCCCTTGATTTGCCTGAAGCGCATAATAACCCGTTTGGTTATCTCCTCAAGCTCCTCCTCGGATATTTCAGTCCCGGACCTCGCCTGGGCAGATTTTTCCTCGATAGCTCCCAGACTATCATTATCGATTTGTTTCTCATTGTCGTCAGGCCCTTCAACTTTAGGCTTAATCTCTCCCGGTGATTCCCCACCACGCTCATTCGTGGGCCCGGCAATATAAGTTACTTTAACCCGGTTATTTTTAATCAGGTCCTGAGCAGAAGAAGAAATCCGTGCTCCTTCAGGAATCTCGATTTCTCTCTTGTCCTGTCTCAAAATAGCTTCTATGTCACTGCCGAATATAAAAACGGTTGTCATCTGATGCTCCCGCACTCAGACCCCCTTCAAAACCTATAACGGAGGTCACTTGCCTTTTTTCTCAATAAGTCTCAAAGCCTGTCTGTCCGGTTTCCTCCCTCTATTGTTCTTTACCTTTAATATCTTTTAGGGTTTCCACCACCTTTTTTGCCGCGGCCTGTACTTCCGATTCCGAACCGGCTAAGTAGACACGGCCGGCGGCCCCAAAAAATCTGAGATCAACCAATCGTACATCGCAATGTTTCTCCGCCTCGTTTGCTGCAATCGAGGAGTAAGCGGCAGGGGCAACCTCCAAAAGATAGACGTCATCACCGCCAAGGATCATCATCCCCTTGCTGTTGCGATTGATGATCACTGCCTGATATGGATCCACCTTATTAATAATAGATGTAGCCAGTATCTTTGGCGCCAGGCGTTCTTCTTCCTTCACTCCGATCTCATCAAGCACCATCTTGCCGGCATGCAAGACCTCTTCCTGATCAAACGAATGTATCTCCAACATACCGTATCGTCTTTCCACAATCATTTCGCCCGGTTTGGAGTTGGTGCTTTTCAGGGCGATATCTGTCAACCGATTGATCTCAATCCCAGGCACCACCTCAACAAAAAGCGAGGCCATCCCCTCCACAGGGAGAAACCCCCTGCAAGAACTGGCAAATAAAGAGGCAAACTGCGGTTGCAGTCTGTCAAGATGACAAAATACTCTTAACTCAGCCATTGGTTCATCTCCTTAAAAAATAAATATTTTTCCTATCGAATCTCCACAGACGCAAGTGTAAACTACGCCACTTGCCGGCACAAACCTCAGGGCTCCAGGATAACTATGGAATACTCCTTTGCCAAGTCCTTAGCCAGCGGAGTCACCTTCCCCCCCTGTGCAAGCCTTATGGATTTTTCTTCATTTTCCACGGCCCTATTTATGTCCTTGGCCGTGATAAGGCTCAAGCCAGGCCTCTCATTTGGCTGCGATTCTGCTCCGACTATTCGCCCTTCACTTAGCGTGGGTGATATTATTTTTCCGAAAGTTGCACTCAAGTCTTCAGTTCTGCAAAAGACCATTCCGAACTCTTCCAGCTTTTTCAATATCCGCTCAATTTCCCCTCGTAGGGCTTCATTTGATAGTATTTTCCAGGTCATAAACCCATCGCGGGCAGACAGTACTTTCTTACCCCTGAGAAGAGCAGAGAGCACAATGTCTGATTCTTGGTCATCGCAGTTAAGATGAGCCACTTTAGAGGCCACCTGTATACAAAACGTGGGCAGGACCAGGATGTCCGCTTTTTCCAAAACCTTTTCCAGCCCGTCCGGCCTTACGGAATCGAGAATACACCGAGACCCTGCCTTCATTTTTACATCATCCCCACATATCGAGGACCTGGATGACTCTGCTGTAAAAACCCCTGTTTTTCCGGCCATCGTTTCAATGAGACGCACCTGGTCCAGGGCCTCGTCTAACTTGAGCACCCCTGAATGAAAAACAATCAAAGCTCTGGGGTTTTCAACGGAGCCATTTGGCTTTGTTGATCCTGTCGATACTGCTGCATCTAACTGCAGATCATCGACCACTTCCCTGACAATTTTCTTGATATCTTCCGGACTCAAACTGGCCATTCAAATTTTAAACTCTATTGTTAAAAATTAATTCACGAGGACTCGGACCCGTTCCCGTTAGCTTGAAGACAGGAAAGGGCGATTCCAAAGGGAGTAATTACCTGGGGGCCATAGGGACGAAATGCCTCCAAACCCAAATTCCTGCCAACTATCTCCGTAAATCCTTCCAGTTTACAGCTTCCCCCTACCATGCAGATCTTCTCGATGTTCCTATAAGGTTCCAAGAAAGCGCCGGTGATTGAGGAAACTTTGTCAATAACCGGCTCTATAATAGGAAGGATCTCCTCACTTTCTCTGGTAATCTTGATCTCTTCAGCCTCTTCGTAGCTGACCTTTAGTGCCCCGGCCAACACTAATGACAGATGCACGCCGCCCGTGGGTTCATCATTGCTGTAAACAACCTTGCCACCCTCTATTACGGCAACGCCCGTTGTGCCCCCCCCCACATCCACAATAGCACCATCCCTCATCCTTAGAACGAGGTTCGCTGCCGTAGGTTCGTCAAGAACATTGAGAACCTCCAGACCAACAGTTTCAAGGATATATCTTGTTGTGTTAATATTCCCGGACTCCGTTTGTGGCGGATATGATGTGGCCCCTTTTTCCAACGGAACCGGACACCTTTCTCTGATCTTCTTCATTAGCCCCCGTACAGCATCTACAGCGCCTACATAGTCCACTATCATACCGCTTTCGACCACCTCAGCCCGCTTCATGTCGGCCGCCCTTGGTTGCCCCTTTTCATCAACAACAATCACAAAAATTTTGTAGGTACCCACATCAACACCCACATAAAGATTCCTCGCCCCGGAAAAGTCCCACTGTTCAGGGTGATTCAAGATTCTATTTATTTTTTCGACCGCGTCTTTCATGATAATGTACTAACAAGTTCCTTGCTAAGAGCCGGGATGACAACATGACTTAAGACCCCTCCATCCTCTTGAACGGCAGCGACGCCCGTATCAACAGCGGCCTTGACCGAACCCACATCCCCCGTAAGTGTGAGAAAGGATTTCCCTGCAAGGCCTGTGGCGCATCTGATCTCGATTAGATCCACATCTGCCGCTTTTGCCGCTCCATCTGCAGCAATGATGCAAGACGCTACTGAATATGTTTCAATAATACCCAACGCATCAATCCCGCGGATATGGGTTGTGCAATTCAACGCGGGAAACACTGCAGGCGAAATGTTGGGGATTACAAACCTGTCTACCAGGAATTCCCCTGCGGTTTCCAGTCCTGCATCCACGGAATTCTGAACCGAACCCACATCTCCGGCTATCATGACAAGATATCGACCCGGACAGGAAGTACGCGCCAAAATGATGTCAACGCTTGCCGTCTTGATCATATGATCAGCGCATTCAATGCCTTTCGCGACGCTGTTCAGCTCAACCATGCCGATTGCATTATATTTCATACCACAAACCTTTTCCTTATCGTCTAATCACCACCGCATCACCAACAGAGATCACCGTGCCGGAAATGCTGGCATGCACCCTGGCTCCCATTTCCTTTTCCGGTATTTCACCAATGATGTCTCCCTTTTCTATGCGGTTCCCCACCTTAACAACAGGCACGGCAGGGATGCCTAAGTGCTGCTTCAATGGGATGGTGACCTCTTTGACCGGAATTTCACCGGTAAAATACTCCGGATGGTCGTCATACCGGCTGATCTGCAAACGTTCCATGAGCCTCTTTGTCGGTATCTTTCTCTCATCTCTGAAAAGGGAAGGCCTATATTCGCTTTTCCGGGCGGGTCTTTTCACCCCGTTTGCCAGGAGTTCCCGTTTGATTTGTGCATTGACTTCCCTCGGGGAGATCATCATGGGACATGCATACTTTTCACAAATTCCACACTCCGAACAGATGAGCGCATCCTTCAAAGCCTCCCCTGATAGGCCTTCTTGCCATCCTAACTGGCGCATAATCTTGTGAGGTTCGAGGGTATGCCCCAACAGGTTCCTCGGGCACAAATCTGTACAGCGAGTACACTGGCAACAGATTGTACGCGTAATCCTCCGTATACGCTCAGGATCCTTTATCTTGCCTGCAATGATATTATGATCGCCCGGCAGCACAATAACTCCGCTGGTTGTTTTGGTGACGGGTGTGGACATATCGGAGGTCACCTGCCCCATCATCGGTCCGCCTAAAACAACCTTGCAGTCGTCAATGTTCATGCCACCTGCCAGGTCGATAATTTGTCCTACTGATATGCCGATAGGAACCTTCACAACCATAGGCCGTTCCACTTCGCCGGTGACCGTAAGATATCTTTCCGTCACAGGGAGACCGTCATCAACGGCCCGCATAATATTGAGCAGGGTTTCAACATTGCTTACCACACAGCCAACCTGCAGAGGTATCCCTCCCTCAGGCACCACACGTTTCATCACCTCATATACAAGGACCTGCTCATCTCCAGCGGGATAAAAGTCCTGTAGTTCGAATATTTCAATACCATCGAATCCGCTGTCCCCCGCAATCTCTTCCAAGGCATCCATGGCCTGGTGGTGCTTGCCCTTCAGGCAAATATCACCCCGGACAGCACCCGTGCATTTCATGACCAGATGGAGGCCTCGAAGTATTAGTTCAGGGTGTTGTTCCATTAGATAGGGGTCGCTGGCAAGGAGCGGCTCACAGGATGCCCCGTTGCCCAGAACCCGCTCCACATCGGCATTGAGTTTGACGTGGGTGGGGAAACCGGCGCCCCCTGCCCCTACTACCCCTGCGGCCCGGACACTTTTTATGATATTTTCTCTCGTCTCCAATGCGCTCTTCCCCAAGCCTTAAGCCATTTCCATGCTGTCGACTATACCGATCACCACAGCATCCACCGGAATCGGTTCATCCCTCTTAAATGCCTGCATGGCCGGCGCACCCTGTGTAACAATAACCATTTCACCAACCCCGGCCCCCATCTCGTCAGCAGCAATCAGGACATTGCCGGCAGACGTCATATCCTTCCCTAAGGGCTCTACAAATAAAAGCCTCAGGGCGTGAATGCCCTCTTTTTTTTTGGTCGACCAGACGTTTCCAACAACCTTTGCTATTATCATAATAATCACCATAGGACCGAGAATTATCCGGTCCGGACAACTAATGCAGCTATCTCAATAAAAAATTTAAGCAATACAAAGTGTTTTAATCATAATCCTTCCTCACCGCGAACGGCATTCAGACTGGCCTTAACCGCGGAAATATCGCCGAAAATACCAATCATAGTCAGATGTTGAGGACAGGTGCCCTTAAGGTCATAGACTTGGACATCTGCCGCCTTTTCCGCAATGTCTGCCGCGTAGATCATATCCACCAATTTGCCTTGGACCAGCCCCACCGACCTAAAGTCGATTTCCTGGATCGTTTTCCTGGCCCCAGTGCCCATCCTTGTCGTAAGGATATCAATAACACCCGGCCCGGGGTGAGTTATGAACTGGATATTTAATGCCATCTTCTGCCTCAAAATGGATATTCTAATTTTTCCTGCCTGCCCGGATCTCTGCTCCTGTGATACAGTCTGCGAATCTCCTGTTCGACCAGTGAAATCCAGGCCCCGACATTATTCGGACCCGTACCATACGGACAGGAAGCTATTGAGATGGCAGCGGTTACTTTAAAGGCTTCGGGATAATAAACTCAACGTCGCTGTGAGGTCTTGGGATCACATGCACCGAAACCAGTTCCCCAACCTTCTGGGCTGCGGCACCGCCCGCATCAGTGGCCGCCTTTACCGCGCCTACATCTCCCCTCACAGAAATGGCAACAAGCCCGCCGCCTGCATGCTCCTTGCCTACAAGTTTTACATTTGCCGCCTTTACCATGGCGTCAGCCGCCTCGATTGCGGCCACAATACCTCTTGTTTCCACCATTCCTAATGCTTGTTCAGCCATGTCTATTTACCTCCTTAATTTGTTTGACTATCATTTTTGTTTGAAAAACCTAACACTCATGGACAGTTGCTTAGAAACCGCAAGCGTGACCACCGCAGTCTTGTCCATGTCCTCCTTTTTCCTTACATTCAGGACTTCTGCATCTCCCACTTCTTTACCTGATCGGTCCAGTGCGGTCACCACATCTCCCTTTTGAGGTAGAGGCAGGAATTCGTAGGGGATCATCACTCTGGACCGCTTTTCCTCAAACCCATCGTCCACGACGAATATCGCCTGACCAGGACATATTGGTATACATGACGCGCACCCAACACACTTGTCTTCATCCAGGTGCGGCAAGTTGGTAATATCATCACCCACTGTAATAGCATTCATTTTGCAGCTTGCCTCACACGGATTGCAGGCGATGCACTGAATGCATTCAATTACCGCGACTGGTCCATTTCGCCGCCTCTCCTCAGAGGGAACGCCCGGTCCGGATTTGAGTTCTTCGTCAGAAATATATCCCCTCTTTTTCAGTCCCTCGGACATCATGCTACCCTTTCATCGCCTCTAATAACATTCGCTTTCCCTCAGCCCTTTTTTCACCGAAGGGACCAGCCCTCAACCCTCTCATGCTTCCTAAAAGCTTATCCCGCTGTTCATGAAACAGGTCATCTTCCATGTATCCCATGTAATAGGCTATGGCCAAACCGGCTATTTTCCCCCCGATCATTGCCGAACTGGCCTCTTCAATCCCTGATACGTCTCCCGCCACAAATATTCCGGGAACAGAGGTCTCCTGATTCAGATCATGTGCAGGTAGATTTCCTCCGAGAGCAGGCACATATGCCATCTTACAGTTTGCCATCCTTAGAACTTGCGACATGGGATTCAACCCAACTGCAATACAGACTGTATCCACGTCAAAAGATTTTTCAGTCCCGGCCACAGTCTTCCAGCTTTTATCCACTTGAGCAATGGTAGCGCCTTCCACAAAGGTTTCTCCACGGGCATTTTTAACGGTATGGGACATATAAAATGGAACTCCGGTTCTGGCCACCTTGGACGCGTGCACACCGTAGCCGCCCACTTCTGGTGCGGCATCAATAATCGCCACCACTTCACATCCTGCCTGGAGCATCTGATAGCTGACAACCAGTCCCACATTGCCTGATCCGACCATAAGCAATTTTTTTCCCGGTCTGACGCCGTGAATATTGGCCATAGTCTGGGCAGCTCCTGCACCGATCACACCGGGGAGGGTCCACCCCGGAAACGGGATCATATTTTCAGAGGCCCCGGTTGCCACCACGACTTTTTCCGCCTTGACCTCTTCCACATGGTCCTTCACCATGACATTCATGGTACCATTCTCATAGATTCCCATGACAACCGAGTCCAGGATAACCTCGACACCGAGCGATTGGGCTTCCTCGAGAAGGCTTTTTCCTATGTCAAAGCCTCTTTCCATAGCCCTGTGCTCACGAGAGCCGAAGAACTTATGAATCTGTTTAAAAAGTTGCCCGCCAGGCCTGTCATTTTCATCATATACAGCTACCTGGACCCCGTTTTTCGCCGCCTCGATAGCGGCTGAAAGACCAGCAGGTCCAGCCCCTATGCTCACCATTTCATGCCTTTGCATAACCTACTCCCGCGCAGTTACCTGTCCCTTGCCTTTCTGAGTCCGAACATCCATCCCTTGTCTTAAAGGCGTGACACAGGTACGCACGTTTGGAACCTCATCCACAATCATGACGCAGTCTGTACACCGGCCAATGGCGCAAAATATACCCCTCGGTTCTTTCCTCTTTGAAGTGATACGATGAACCAACACTCCTTTTGCCCTCAATGCCATAGCGACAGGTTCGCCTTCAAATCCCTCAATGGTTTTTCCATCAAATGTAAACTGTACTTTTTCCCCCTTCTCAAAGGGGCCTAAGATTGGGTGTTCAGCTATTCTCATTGGGAGACAACCTCAAAAAAAAGAAATAGTTTTTTAGGCATCTTTCATCTGCCAGTTTATTTTTGTGTGCAGTAAGAAGTACAGGGCTTACAGCCGACTGCTTACTGTTTAAGGAGAAGTTTCGCTAACAGAAGCCGAACATCTCGCCGAATACATAGTTTGAACCAATTAGAGGGATGCCGGTCATGGCGCAGGCCTCTAAGCTAAGCGATCGCAGGTCTTCCCTTTCCATGCTGCATAACTTTGTTTTTCCAGCTGCTTTGGCTAGTATCACAGCCTCATAAGTCATTCCTTGAATATAATTTGCCACTTTCTGGGCCGCTTCATCTATATCCAGTTTTGCCCTCAGCTCTGGATCCTGTGTACCAATACCAAATGGGCACACTCCCTCGTGACAACGCAGGCAAACCACACACCCCATGGCTACCATAGCTCCAGTGCCAATGGCAACTGCATCGGCGCCTAAGGCGATGGCCTTGGCCACATCCGCTCCATCTTTGATCCCGCCCGAGACAATCAGACTGATTTCATCCTTTACACCGCTATCTTCTAGGCTCCGGACCGCCTGCACAAGGGCAGGCAATGTTGGAATACCAAGGTTGTTGGATGCGACAACAGGCGCCGCACCGGTTCCGCCTTCTGCGCCATCGATGACAATGCCGTCGACGCCGGCCTTGACAGCAATCTTAACATCCTCCCATACCCTGCCTGCGGCTATTTTGATAAATATAGGGATCTCGTTGTCAGTTACGTCTCTTAATTCTTCCATTTTCAGGCATAAATCATCCGCCCCAAATATATCCCCATGGCGGGGGTGGCTGTGAAGATCGATCCCTTCAGGCAGTTGTCTGAATTCAGCAATCTCCTTGGTTATCTTGCTCCCCATCAGATGACCGGACAAGCCTGGTTTGGCCCCGATGCCCACAATAATTTCCAGTGCATCGGCAGCTTCAATATTACGGAGCGAGAATCCGATTCGGCTGGGTAGAATCTGAACAACCTGCTTATAGGAGTTCTCCCTCTCCTCAGGGAGCAATCCCCCTTCACCGTTATTGATCGAAGTTCCTACGATATCGGTCGCCTTTGCCAGGGCGATTTTGGCCTCCTTGCTCAGGGCGCCATAGGACATGCCCGATATCATGATGGGTGTTTCAATGACCAGGGGTCTTTTGGCATATCGAGCCCCCAAAACGGTCTGAGTTTTGCAGTCCTCCCTGTAAGTATCAATCGACATCCGCGTCAACTGGGACGGCAAAACGAGTAAATCATCGAAATTGGGAAATTTTCTGGGGGTACCGCATCCCCGTATACGATGTTTGGCCGCCTCTGCCTTGTATTTAATTTCTGAGATAGTCTCAGTATTCCAGACCCCTCTTTGTACATCCTTTGCCCTTTGCTTCTTTTCTCCTTTTGACTCTTTTGCCATTATACCTGCCCCCCCTTCTTGTGGGTCGGTTTAAACAATATGTATTCATGGCGCCCATAGACCTTGGGGACTATGCTTTTGAAATCATCCGCTCCCTGCTCGATCCCGTATTTCTTAAAAAGAGATTCAACCTCCTTTTTTTCTTTCTCATCAATGGGGATAGCCATAACGTTTCCACCAAGTTTGGCCTCAACATCCGTATCAAGGACATGGATAATGCCATTGTACATAGACTCTCCAATTCCTTCTCCAACCTCGCCAAGGACAATAATCCGGCCTCCCAGGGTCATTTTTCCTGTCCAACGGCCCACATCCCCGCAGACGATCAGGTCGCCTCCTTTCATTCCCCAACCAGCACGGCTCCCGCTGTTCCCTTTGATCACCATCGTACCGCCTAACATGGATGGGGCCGCGTTGCTCCCGGTGTTCATTTCCACTATGATCTCACCGGACATCATATTATCGCCGGTATACCAGCCCGTGTTCCCTTCAATAATCAAGGTAGGGCCTTCTAAAAATCCACCCGTATAAAATCCCGTGCTCCCGTGGACTGTAATTTTTCCCTTCCCGATCAGGGCAGTTGCAAAGTTATGGGTAGAGTGGGGGTTATTAACTTTGATCTCATCTTCTTTTTTAATCAACTCCTTGAGCCTCTTGTTGATATCCCGGGGAATCATTCCCGCTAAATCTAAACTGACCATGTCTTTACACCTCCCGGATCCATCTCCGTGGCATATACGTCGGAGACAATTGGGGTTAAACAGATCTGCTCTGATCCAAAAAGCATTGTTCCTCCATCCTTTTCGAAAAATAACATCGGTTTGATACCCAACCGGTCCCGCAAGGCCCCTATCTGATCTGAAGTGCTCACCAGAAGGGTGAATACCCCATCAAAGGTCTCCAGTGCCAGGTAAAGGGCCTCTTCCAGATCCATCCCCTTTTCCTTGATCTGATATGCCAGAAAATGGGCTGCCATTTCAGAGTCATTATTTGTTTTAAACCGCACTCCCATATTCTGCAGTTTTCTTCGCATATTGAAATAATTGGTAAACTGTCCGTTATGGACAATTGAAAGCTCCGGATAGATATAGGAAACAAAAGGGTGTGCGAAATTGATATTGTCAACACTCTCGGTTGCCAGCCGCACATGGCCAATACCATGGGTGGCTTTAACGGGCGGGATCTTGTGGCACCTCTGCAGGTCCTCTGCAGAACCCTGATCCTTATAGACCTTGATGCGTTTCCCTATGGAATGTACGCAAAGCTGGGGATGAGTGTCGATATCCCAGTTCAAGGCGGATATCCTGTCAGCCTCCATGTCCACGGAGGCATCATAAAATGTGAATATGCCTTCTCCATGGTATATCTTTGAATTGGATGTGGCCCCATACTTCTGGATGATATCTTCAAGGTCTTTCTGGTATTGGGGGCCTGTCAATGCGACCCGTATCTGGATATCATCCCGGCTTTCGTAAACCGCCATCCCAGTGGCATCTTTCCCCCGGTGAACGAGTTCCTTCAGCATATTGATCAAATCATTTCCCAGGGCGGGTGAATCCTTGGCAATAAGCCCAGCTATACCGCACATGATAAACCTCCTATATTTGAGTGGTTAGACCTGATTTTTTGTACCCAATCATAAATGATAAGAATATTCATTGAACTCCCACTCTGTGACATGAGTCCGAAATCGCTCTACCTCGTTCAATTTTATGGTGGTGAAATTCTGTATAATTTCGGGCCCAATCGCATCACAGAGCACTTTGTCCCCTTGTAATTCCTCCACAGCCTTATGTAAATACAAAGGCACCGTTTCGAATTTTCCGGGCTCTTCAGTGTAAATATCCCCAACGTAATAATCTCCGGGGTCGATTTTTCTTTCTATTCCATCCAGCCCGGCAATCAATCCCACCGCCATAACCAGATAGGGATTGGCACAAGCAGACGCAGCCCTATTTTCCACACGCGTGGCCTTGCCCCGTTCTTTGGGAACACGGATATAGGTCGTGCGATTATCCAGACCCCATGCCAGATAGTAAGGGGCAAAGGCATTTAATACAAGTCGCTTATAGGAATTAATGGTTGGAGCAAAGAAAGGTGTCATCCCCTTGGCATGAGCCATCTGGCCGCCGATAAAATAACGCATGATGTCTGACATCCCCTCTTTTCCATCTGGATCGTCAAAGATATTTTGGCCGGTTTTTGCGTCATTTATGGAAAAATGAACATGATAACCGCTTCCACCCATTTCGTTTTTGGGACGGGCCATAAAGGTAAGGAGTAGATTATTGATGAAAGCGAAGTCCTTACATACGTCCTTAAAAGTAAAACTCTGGTCAGCCACTGTGAGGGCATCTGTGTGTCTTAAGTTAATTTCATACTGCCCCTGAAAAAACTCATGGTTGGAATAGAGGACATCAATACCCATTTCCAGTAGAACATTCTGGAGATTCCGAATCAGGTCCGCAGGGTCGACCCTCGGCCCAGTGGTATACACATTGCTGGCTTTATCACAATAATACTCAAGGCTTTCACCATCTTTCTTAAAGACAAAGAATTCCAGTTCAGTGGCCGTAATGGGAATGAGCCCCTTATCTTCATATAGCTTGACAACCCTCTTGAGCAAGCCTCTGGGTGAGTAAGGGAATGGTTTCCCATCGGCATAAATATCACCAATGAATCGTGCGGTATTTTTTTGGTATGGTATGATTGTAAATGTGTCTGAATCAGGAATGATAGTCATATCTTCATAGTTGACCTCATCGGCTGTCCCTGTGCCGGGTGGTATATTGTAAGCCAGATCTAATGAAAATGTCGGTTTGGCACAGTTGATCCCCTCTTCAAGGACTTCCTCCAGGCGTCTTGCCGGAACGATTTTACCGCGTCTGATGCCATGCATGTCTGAAAAATCAATACGCAAGGTATCGATATCAGCGGCTTTCATTTTTTCTAAGATCTCCTTCTTGTCCATACCCCCCCTTCTCTCAATAGCCCTAAGATAATTGTAATTTCTCTTACATTTCTTTTCAATTTGTGTATATTATGTTTCAATATTTATTGTCAAGAAAAATCTTTATAAAAGTTAAAAAATATGTATTGTTATAAGAAAAGGAACAGCAGCAGCCCATTACATCATGGGCGGACCAACCGCCAACAACCATAACGCATTCACATTAGGAACTCCTACAACGGAA
>Ga0307990_1001192_pt1 | contig 22198 bp, 20 predicted proteins | sample EllFjometagen129_FD_203168 | JGI IMG/M metagenome (GOLD analysis project Ga0307990, IMG submission 203168) | Marine microbial communities from Ellis Fjord, Antarctic Ocean - #129 | ecosystem: Environmental > Aquatic > Marine > Unclassified | place: Southern Ocean | collected 2014-10-08
AGGACTTGTTTTTTTTCTCATAACTGTAATTTTTTTATTTAATTAATTACAGTTAATAGAATATTAAATTAAGAAAGTTTCATATCTTTGACAGGAAGCTATCCCGTAAGGGATTTAGTTCAACAATATGTATAAGTAATGGTGGGTAAAGTAATAAATATCAAGGTTTGTGGCTCGCATCAATTTCATCTCGTTTTGACAGTGATGTGCTCCGTAAACCACCACTACTCATACATTTAACGTTACCTTGCTTCCCCACAAATCCTTTCGTGAAGTTTAGTGATTATTTTTCTATAAATATTTTTGGTACTCTGTACCTTAAATAATATTTCAATAAAAAAATAAGTTTTATTTCTTTCCCCAAATTTATTTATTCTTTTATAACAAATAATTTTTTAATCCAACACATCAAAACATTATTAATCATATTTATAAAGATTAATTAAATAATATTTATTAAATTTGGATGTTTGATTTATTAACATTTATTGTGCTAAAGAAATAATATGACATATAATCCTAAAATACATCACAGGCGTTCTATTCGATTGAAAGGATATGATTATTCAAATGCTGGGTTATATTTTATAACAATATGTGTAAAAAATCATCAATGTTTGTTTGGGAATATTGTTGAAAACAAAATAATATTAAATGATGCAGGATATATGGTAGAGAAATGGTATTATGAATTGGAAAATAAATATCCTGATAAAAAATGCCGTGAAATGATTGTTATGCCCAATCATTTTCATTGTATTGTTGAAAATACAAAAATAATGAACAAACACGGGATGTCAATTCGGGACGTAAACGGAACGACCATTCGGAACGCCCACGTAGGGACGTCCCGTGGGCGTCCAAAAACAAATGAACCAATATTAAAACCACAATACGGCATCAACAATAAAAAACATACCGCTACCATTGGTGATACAATGGATTGGTTTAAAACAATGACAACAAACGAATACATTCATGGTGTAAAAATTTATAATTGGAAACGATTTGATAAAAAATTATGGCAACGAAATTATTGGGAACACATTATTAGAAATGATGCTGAATATAAACGTATTGCAGATTATATAAATAAAAATCCTGCAAAATGGATTGATGATAAATTTAATCCCCAAAATTCTAAATAATCAAATTGTATTTATTAAATTTGGATGTCAAATTTTTTACGATTTATATTTATGTTGTTTAATTTCATTATGATTATAAAAATATTGTCTGAAAAAATACCTGAAAAATACAACTCCAATCATAAATACAATTTATAGAATACCCATAGATAATACTGACGACGGTTAAGTCCAACATAGTTTTAAACAAAATTCAGTTTGTAGATTTTAAAATATTATTTCTTTGTTATTTAAGTTATTTGTTCAATATAATCTTTTTTGAGTATATTTGAATTTCGATTAAAACACTATTACGTTGGTGGTAATTTAGATAATATGAAATATAATGTGTACATCAGAAAAGATGAAAATATCCCACAACAACAAATTGATTGGATCAATGCGAATATTGAATCAATTTCTAAAAAGGAAAATGTGCTATTTGTATTTCAAGCTGAAAATGAAGCCCTACTAATTACAGATTCAGGTATTTACATTTCCAACGGAAGTGCAAAAAGAAATATACGTTATAGCGAAATAGATCAAGTAAATATTTCTGGAAATGTCCTACTAGAATTAGTTACAATTAATTCTGGACTTCATTCAATAGTTTTTGTGACTCCGGTAGATAAAGCGAAATTTTTTCAAGTTCTAGAAATGCTTATTGACAATTACAAAAATAATATTCAAACAACATTTGAAGATACTCATAAAATTTTTTTGGAATTTACAGTTTTAAAGTATCCTCCAAAACAATTACAACATAAATTACCTCAAGTTTACCTAAAGCAATTTGGATATTTAGATGGCGAGCAATGGAATGTTTCAATTTTTCAAAAAGATGAAAAATTTTCAAGGCAGAAGAGCATTGGGAGTTTTACTGTTGAAACTAATGTTTTTGATATAGAAAGCGATGACGATAGATTTCCAAGAATGTTTGAATCTTTTAACTCCGATTTGGAAAATAATTACCACGATATGCTTGAAGATATTTCAAATAATTCTGTCATCTCAGAGATAACATGGGAAATACTTGTTCAGTTTACGCCAAATATGATGGTTCGCTCAGATTATTGGAGGAAATTTGTTGGTAATATTTTAAATAGTCCCAACAAAAAGAACTTTCTAGATATTACAGTAAGTGTTCTTACAAGTTCTTTTAAGGAACTACAAGAATTAAAGAAAAAGCATTTTTATAAAGTTTTAAATGAAGGAGATGTAACACAAAGCAAACTAAATAAGACTTTGTTGCTCTTTTCAAATTACATATTTTACCGTCTTACAACTTTAGACTTAGTAATTCTTGAATCCCCAGAAGAACAAATGTTTTTCACTTCAGACAATCCAGTTAATTTCAAGGCAAATCAAAAAGAGGGTAAAATGGGTCTGTATAGCGTAGATACTGAAATTTATTTTCCAATATCAAAAAAATATTTGGCATATTTTCATCATCAAGATTCTGATTTAGAATCGCCTTTACGAAAGTTGAAAAATAAAGGTGTCTATCAAATAGAAAAAGTTTTAACAGAAGATGAATACAATGAATTAGTCAAAGAGAAAATTATTAATGCAGCTGATAAGTTAATTATCGCACCTGGAAAAATGGATTTCAGAATAGAAGAATAGAAACTACCACCAATAAAGGCTCATAAGCAATACTGGTAGATGTGGAATTAATGGAAAATAAAAACGTAAAGGTAAGCTACGAAAGGTACACTATTAAATCCAGTACTGCCCATAGCCATAAACGTTACCCTGCTTCCCCACAAATCCTTTCGTGAAGTTTAGTGATTGTTTTTCTATAAATATTTTTGGTACTCTGTACTTTAAATAATATTTCAATAAAAAAATAAGTTTTATTTCTTTCCCAAATTTACTTATTCATTAATTACAAATATTTTTTAATCCAGCACATCAAAACATTATTAATCATATTTATAAATGTTATTTAAATAATATTTATTAAATTTGGATGTTTAATTTTTATTTAATTAAAAATAAATGTTAAGAAAACACATGACTGATTTTAGTGAAGAACGTATAAATAACATAGATGTTTATCGACATGTTTACTCTGTGGTAGCGGAAAGATGTTGGGCTCATCAAGATTTTTTTCGCAAAATAGAATCGTCAAATCTGTTTGAATATATTGATGAACTTTTACTAGAGTTTTCTTCTACTAAAGTTAAGCCAATTGAAGAAATTGAAAAGAAAATTGACATTCGTTTACCAAGAAAATTTCGACGTATTCTTTCTAAACTGGATAAACAAGAAGATTCGTATATGGATGTAATAAAAAAGAAGAATATTGACTTAACATTGCTTAAAACACAACTAAATAATATTTTAGAAACATCTAATGATATTATCCAAATGGCATGTATAGAAATGGAGAAATATGTTAAACACATATAATAGTAGTATAATGCGATATAAGCTCTTTACATAATAACTATAACAATTACCAGTAATTTATTTTATCTTAAATATTACATTGCATGTGAAAGAACTTAATGTGCGCTAAATTACTATATTATATATATTATGCGTACTAAAATAAAAATATTTGATTAGAGTCTAAAGTAGGAGATATAATGGAATAAAAATCTATCCAAAATAGAAGATTATTTTAAATGAATTATTTCTAAAACAAAAAAAATAACATTATGAAATTATTTAAGACTGGTTTATATTTAGGAGGTATTAAATTTATTTGTGAAGCCTATAATCAAAGATCACAAAAAGAATGGGAAGAATTTGCAAATTTGATGATAAAAGATTACTCATCAATGAATGGAAGAATATTATCTGAAACAATTCCAAGAAGTGTTTTAATTATGGGCATCGTAATCTCACAAATAGGAATTTCGATCAAACAAATTAAGAGACATGAGTTTAGAAGATACAATCCTTACGACTTAAATAGATTTTGTAAAGGGAGATTTGAACTTTTGGCTTTTATAGCAGTTCATCAGGGTAGTAAGTTGTTTTTTAACGATTACAAAAGGAATCCTGACAGATTGAGAAAAGATTTAAAAATAATATATAATCTTATTGAGCAATTAGCACCAAATGCTATTACTTTAGATTTTGAATCTTTCGTTGATGAAGCAATTCTTTCTCTAAATGATGTCCACATGAAATAGGTTTTATAATTTATTTAAATTTAACATATTTAAACAAGATCATTTAATATGAAAGCATTATTAATACTTATCTTAAAAGTTTTTCCTATAACAGCAATAATAACTCATCTTTGGACTGTAATAAGTATTCACCGATGCAGGATTTTGGGGTGGTGTAATTTCTTTAATCCTTCCATTTTTTAATGAAATATATTGGACACATGAGTATTGGTGGGAATAATAAATTGATTCTTTATAGATTCCATCACCCCCCACTAATCAAATGCAAAACCATAACATTATCACCATCTTTAACTGTGGCAGTTTTATAGTTTTCTTTTTTTATAAGTTTCCCATTGATTTTTATTACAAGAAATTTAAAAGTAAAGTTCTTTTCTACTAACAATTCAGATATTGTAAGTTGATTTTTTTTAAAAGTTTCTTTTCGGTTATTTAATATTATTTCCATAAACTCTAATCTTAAAGCAAAATTTCTAATACTGTGTTTGCTTGCATATTTGCAACAATTCCAACTCTTGGTGCTAATGGAGGATGAGATTCGGAAACATCATTTTTTTCGTCACCACAAATGTACAAATTGTCGATTTTCCTTGTTTTTATCGAATTATTATCACCCCACCCAGCTATACCTAAACCTGTTACCAAAGCTTTGTCGGGTAGCTCAGATATAATTGTTTCTATGAGCATCTTTTTCATTTCAGCTATATCAAATGCTTCAACAATAACATCACAATTTCTAAAAATTTTAGTAATATTTTTTGCAGTTAACTTTATATCAATAGGAACAATATCAACAAAAGGATTTATTCGTTTTAGGTTTTCAGAAAGAGCAAAAACTTTTTTTTGTCCGATTTGCTCATAAAAATATTGCTGACGATTCAAATTACTTTCTTCAATAATGTCGAAGTCGGCAATAATTAATTTCCCAATTCCAACCCTTGCTAAGGCAACAGCACAATTTGAACCTAAACCCCCACAACCTGCTATGCCAACAACTTTATTTTTAAGTTTATTTTTTATTTGATTGAAGTTCATAATATTTAATCATAAAGTATTATTGGTAATATGTTATTTTAATTATTCTGAAAATTGTTAAATTGTTAAATTGTTAAATTGTTATATTGTTAAATTGTTATATTGTTATATTATTTATCAGATAACAAATTCTATATTTTGAATTTCGTAATAGTTATATTAAAAAGAATAATTTCTAAAAATATTAAAAAATATCCGAGGCTTTATTAATAAGCACAGAATAAAGTATTATCTTAGTTGCTATATTTTTTTAACTCAAATTTTTTTTAGTCAACTAATGATATTTAATATCATCCAATTAAAATAATTTTACTTCATGAACTTTTTGTATTCCAAGGTATATTTTCAACAAAAACAATTTAGCAATTTAACCATAAAACGAAGCAATAAACATGTTTTAATCTATAAACTTATTTTAAATAATTTCAGCTAAAATAATTAAAATAAAATAAAAACCGATATGCGAAAAATTACATATCTGATTTTTATGAAAAATAAACTTTTTTGTTTATTTAATTTTATATTTTTGCTCTTTTACAATTCATAAAAACATTTAAAATTTAAAGTATATTATGGATATTACAAAAATGAAAAATGCCCGCAAATTGTTAAAAGAACATAATTACAAATGGGCTCCGATAGATAAAGGTTATAACAACCGAACTCTTTATATTAACCTTGATGAAAATCAAATTAAGGAAAAACCGGTAACTCAACTGATGAAAGATAAATTTATCGGTGGTAAGGGTTTTGGATTAAAATTATTATGGGATGCTACCAAAGCCGAAACAAAATGGAATGATAATGATAATGAAATTGTTATTTCAGGAGGACCGATTTGTGGTATTACTCAATATTCTGGAACAGGAAAATCGATTGTTGTAAGTATTTCTCCTCAAACCGAATCCATTATGGACAGCAATGTCGGTGGTTTTTTTGGTGCATTTTCGAAATTTTGCGGTTTTGATTCTGTTGAAATTCAAGGGAAAGCTAAGAACGATGTGATAATTATTATTGACAAAACCACTGAAACAATAAAAATTGAAGAAGCTCCTTTGGAACCTAAGGATAGCCATGAGCTTGCGGAAGTTCTTACAGAAATGTATGCTAATGATGAAAAAGACAAAAAGAATGTTGCCGTTGTTTCATCAGGTGTTGCTGCCGAAACTTCACTTATTGGAATGCTTAATTTCAGTTTCTATGACCCCAAAAGAAAACTTGTACGTTTGAAACAAGCCGGTCGTGGTGGAATTGGAACTGTTTTCAGAGATAAAAAAATTAAAGCAGTTGTTGCTAAAATCGATGGCGTTAAAGGAAACTTAAACAATGTTGTTGACCTTAAAGCAATAATCGAAAGAGGAAAAATCTTTAATAAAGAAATGAGAGAACTTGACGATTCTCAAGCCGAAATGAAAACTAAAGGTACTGCTCACCTTGTCAATATTATGAATGATTATGATCTGCTACCTACACATAATTATAAGTTTGGTAGTCATGTTGACAGTATCAAAATTCATAGCGAAGTTTGGAAAAAAAGATTTACTCAGGGAGTTCCTGACGGTTGTTGGATTGGCTGTAATATGTCTTGCACAAAAGGAGTTGATAATTACGTGATAAGAACAGGACCTTACAAAGGACAAAAAGTTATTGTTGACGGACCTGAATATGAAAATGCAGGTGGACTTGGTTCAAACTGTGGAATTTTTAATCCCGACTATATTATTGAAGCTAACTTCTATTGCGACACCTACGGAATATGTACTATTTCTTGGGGAACACTTCTAGCTTTCATTATGGAGTGTTATGAAAATGGAATTCTTAATGAAGAAAGAACAGGTGGATTAAAATTGAATTTTGGAAATTCTGATTCAGCAATGGAGTTGATTCACCAACTTGCAAAAGGCGAAGGTTTTGGTGTTATTGCAGGAATGGGAACTCGAAAAATGAAAAAATTCTTTGTTGAAAAAGGTTGGGGTGATGCTAACTTCCTTCAGGATATTGCAATGGAAAACAAAGGTTTGGAATATTCTGAATATGTTTCCAAAGAGTCGCTAGCTCAACAAGGTGGTTTTGCTATGACAAACAAAGGGCCACAACATGATGAAGCTTGGCTGATTTTTATGGACATGGTTAACAATCAAATTCCTACTTTTGAAGATAAAGCAGAAGCATTACATTATTTCCCAATGTTCCGTACATGGTTTGGATTGAATGGATTGTGTAAACTTCCTTGGAATGATGTTGAACCTACAAATAATGCTGAAACTAACGAACCTGCAAAAGTTCCTGAACATGTTGATAATTATGTTACGATTTTCAACGCTGTTACCGGTTTAAATATTGATAAATACGAAATGATACGCCAGTCGGAAAGAGTTTATAATTTCCAAAGAATCTTCAACCTGAGAAAAGGTTTCGGAATCAGAAAATATGATGCTCAGCCTTATCGTGCTGCCGGTCCTGTTACTGTTGAAGAATACGAATCAAGAGCCGAACGTTATGATAAACAAATGAAGGAAATCATCGGTGTTAATCCCGAAGGAAAAACTACTGAAGAAAAAATTGTTATTACTCGTAAACATCGCGAAGAACAATATGAAAAACTTTTAGATGCTGTTTATCTTAGAAGAGGATGGACCAAAAACGGTGTCCCTAAAATTTCTCATCTTAAAGATTTAGGTATGGATTTACCCGAATTATTAGAATTAATAAAACCTTATCAGGAAGACTAAAAATAAAAAATAATATTCATCGGATGATTTTCGTCCGGTGAATATTATTTAAGGGGACTTCTAATAATTACTTCACATCAAGATTTTCAGAGTTTTTCATAAACGATGAATATTTTTGAAGCACTATTGAAATAATGTGAGAAAATTTGAAGAAGTATATGGAAAACTCTGAAAACCCTATAGGAACAAATATTATAAACAATCTGCTTCGTTAAAATTTTTCTAAATAGCTTAGGCTATTAAGAAAAATTTGTGCCTAACATCTTATTCATTATATTTGTTTCTTGAAAGAAAGGAATTATTAGAAGTCCCCTTAATTTATTTCAAATAATTATTTTCTCCCAAAATTTATTTTTAGAATATTTTGCTTTCCGTTAGTAGATTTCTAACGAATTTATCTAATTTTGAATATTTTTAAATGAAGCAAGATAGTCTTACATATCAACAAAATTCAACGCAAAACAACGACAATACTTTTTTTATAAATTTTGTTAGTTTGCAGGATGAAATACCCCAAAATTTATTTGTTAAGAAAAAAGATACAATAAAAACAAAATCTGTTTTATTACCCCAAAAAAATATTGTACAAGCCAAAGTTAATGATGTTAGTTATAATAAATTATCATTATTTACTCAGCATGAACTAAAGGTCGTAAATAATAATCCTAAGCCTGTTCAGATTATGAATCAAGACTGGATATATGGAATTTTAATCTTTTGTATTGTGATAATTACAATGGCAAAATTTTTATTCAGTAAAAGATTTAATCAAATTTTTAAAGCTGCCTTTTCAAACAGATTTATTAATCAAATGTTTAGAGAAGGAAATTTGTTTAAGGAAAGAATTGTAATTTTTCTTTTTATTAATTGTGTGTTAATAAATTCTTTATTCATTTTTATTGTCAATAAAATGATAATAAAACTACCCATTGAAGATAGCTTCAGTATAAATTTTTATTTGATTATTATTATAATATTTTTATCATTATTTATTTATAAACTCATTATTTCATTAATAATTGAAAAATTTTTTAAAACTGCTGAGCCTTCATTTTTATACCGAATAAATTTCTTTCTTTTTAACTATATTTCCGGAATAATATTATTACCATTTCTAATCCTAATAATATGCATGAATTCATTGACAATTTTATATTTATGCATTGGATTATATTTTTTAATTATACTATACAGGATTACTAGGATAATAATTATTAAAACTTTATTTTCATTTCTACATTTATTTTTATATATTTGCACGCTCGAAATCCTACCATTATTGGTAATAATAAAGATAATAGATTTGTTGCCTTAAGGTAGTAATTATAGGCTAATTAACTGCCAATTTTTTTTTATTTTAGATAAGTGTAATTAAAAAAATAATAAAATTGAAAGTAAAAAACATACTAGTTTCGCAGCCAAAACCGACTGAATTTGAGAAATCACCTTATTCTCATCTTGTAAACAAATACAATTTGAATATTGACTTTAAAAAGTTTATTAAGATTGAAGGTATAAATTCATGCGAGTTCAGAAAACACAGAATTAATATTTCGGATTACACTGCTGTAATTTTAACAAGCAGGCACGCTGTTGACCATTTTTTCAGAATTTCTAAAGAAATGAGGGTTGAAATTCCTGATTCAATGAAATATTTTTGTATTTCTGAATCAACAGCATTTTATCTTCAAAATTATGTTCAATACAGGAAAAGGAAAATTTTTTACGGGAAACAAAATTTTGCCAATCTTATTGGTATTATAAAAAAACATAGCTCTGAAAATTTCTTATTACCTTGTTCAGAAATCTATAAATTAGATATTCCTAAAATGCTTGAAGCAAACGATATCAAATATAAAAAAGCAATAATTTATCGTACACTTGCAAGCGATTTATCTGATATTGAAATAGAAGGATACGATATGATTGTATTTTTTAGTCCTTCAGGTGTTAAATCAATGATTAAGAATTTTCCCGAGTTTAAACAAAACGGTTCATTGATTGCCGGATTCGGTCCAACCACAGCAAAAGCAATAAAGGAAGCAGGACTTGATTTAGATATTAAAGCACCTTCTAAAGTGGCGCCTTCTATGACTTTGGCAATTGAGCAATATATTCAGAAAGAGAATAAAAAGAAAAAATAAATAAACGTTTTTATATATAAAATCATAATAGAGGCGTTGCTTGCAACGTCTCTTCTGGTATAAAAAAGAAAGTTTAGAACTAAAAAATATCATGGAAACCTTTAAAAAAGAAGAACGTTTATGCAACAAAAAGATTATTAAAAATCTTTTTTCTAAGGCTAATTCTTTTTTTGATTATCCTTTCAAAATTCTATGGATTGAAACTGATATTAAAACAAATTTCCCTGCTCAGGTTCTGATAAATGTTTCAAAAAATAATTTCAAAAAAGCAGTTGATAGAAATAAAATTAAAAGATTGATAAGAGAAGCATATCGAAAAAATAAATTTTCATTTTATGAATTCTTACTTAAGCAAAAAAAACAATGTGCTTTTGCAATCATTTATACCTCCAAAGAAATTCTTTCATATCAAGAGATAGAAAAAATAATAATATTAATTTTACAGCGTTTACAAAAGGAATATGAGAAAAATATTAAGTAATTTTTTTATTTTTTTAATCCGTTTTTATCAATCTGCAATATCACCATATTTAATGTCTTCTTGCAGATATACACCGACTTGCTCACAATACGGAATTGAAGCTATAAAAAAACATGGTCCTTTTAAAGGCGGATGGTTAACTCTGAAAAGATTCCTTTCCTGTGGACCTTGGGGCGGAAGTGGATATGACCCTGTTCCTTAAATTTTTTAAACAAAATTAAATACTTTTAAAAAAATGACTTTCTTGAAAAAAATATTTAAAAAAACAAAACTGTTTATTATAATTATTTCAATTGTAATAAGCTCTGTTTTTGGATATAGTTTTATAAATAATGATTTTGAAATTTCCAAAAATATTGACATTTTCGTAACACTTTTCAAACAATTGAATTTGTTTTATGTTGATGACATTAACTCTGGCGAATTGATAAAAACCGGAATTGATGCAATGCTGAAATCTCTTGATCCTTACACAAATTATATCCCCGAGTCAGAACTCGAAGATTATAAATTTATGACTACCGGACAATACGGAGGCATTGGTTCTTTAATTCATCAAAGGGGAGAATATGTTTATATTTCTGAACCCTACGAAGGATTCCCTGCACAAAAAGCCGGTTTAATTGCCGGAGATAAAATTATTGAGATTAATGGAAAATCTGCTAAAGGAAAATCTTCAAGCGATGTTAGTTCAATATTGAAAGGTCAGGCAGGAACAGATGTTACTTTGCTAATCGAAAGAGAAGGTGTGGATGAGCCAATAGAAAAAGAAATACAAAGAGTTAATGTTAAAATTGACAATATTCCTTATTATGGTTTGTTAGATGAAAATATTGCTTATATAAAACTTACCGGTTTTACTCAAAATGCAGGCAAAGAAGTCAAGGATGCTTTTGTTGAACTTTCAAAAAACAATGAATTAAAAGGTGTGATAATAGACCTTAGAGATAATGGTGGTGGATTGCTGATGGAAGCTGTTAACATAGTAAACATTTTTGAAAAGAAAGGGCAGTTTGTTGTTAGCACAAAAAGCAGAATTAAAGAAAGAAACAGAATACATAGAACTTTAAACTCGCCAGTTGACTTGAATATTCCCCTTGTTATTCTTGTAAATAAAAGAAGTGCTTCTGCATCTGAAATTGTTGCAGGTGCAATTCAAGACCTTGATAGGGGAGTTATTATTGGGCAAAAAACTTTTGGTAAAGGTTTAGTACAAAATATTGTTCCACTTAGTTATAATTCAAAACTAAAAATTACTATCGCAAAATATTATGTTCCTAGCGGAAGATGTATCCAGGCTATAGATTATTCTTATAACAACGGAAATCTTGATAGAATCCCCGATTCATTAAAAACAGCTTTTAAAACTAAAAATCAAAGAATTGTTTATGATGGAGGTGGAATTGAACCTGACATTGAAATTGACCTCGAAAATTTAAGCAATATTTCTTACAGCTTACTAACTAAATATTTGACTTTTGATTATGCAAATAATTATAAAAGAAAACATCTTGAAATTGATAAAGCAAAAGATTTCAAAATTACCGATGATATTTATAAAGACTTTGTAAGTTTTTTGTCAGATAAAAATTATGATTATGTTACTCAAAGTGAAAAAAGTTTAGAAATTCTTAAGAAAACTTCTAAAGAAGAAAAATATTTCAGCGACATAGAATCTGAATTTAAAGTGCTGGAAAATAAAATGATTCACAATAAAAAAGATGACCTTAATAATTTTAGTGATGAAATAAAAAGAATATTAAAATCAGAAATAGTTACACGTTATTATTTTAAGAAAGGAAGAATAGAATCTTCTTTAGCTGATGATGAAGCTGTTTTTAAAGCTAAAGAAATTATTAATGATTCTAAAACCTATAAAGCAATGCTTGATGGTTCATATATGAATGTTGAAAAAAATAATAACTCAGATTAATAATATATCAAAATAGCTGACGTTAATTTTATACATTTAAAATTTTCTTGATTGTTTAGGTGAGAGAAATATCAATAAGCGATAAATAATAGACAATAATCAATTTTTTAATGCAAGTATTGAAGAAAGATTTTCATTCAAATGTGTATTTTGTTGCATTAATTCTTATGGCTGCAAGTCTTCCTGTGTCAAAGTTTGCGATGAGTGTTATGCAGTTTGTTATTGTTTTTCTTTGGTTTTTTGCTGATTTTTCTTTTAGTACTGTTTCTACCCGATTTAAAAAAAACAAATTTTTCAAGAATATTATTAGCTTCCTGAATTATTCACTCCTTCTTGCATGCAATAATTTTGTTAATAAATTCAGAATCTTTTTCAAAAACAAAGCTGCAATAGTTCTTACTTCCCTTCTTTTGCTTCATGTAATTGGATTAATTTACACTAGCGATTATTCTTATGCTTTGAAAGACATGCGTACTAAATTGCCACTTCTTGTGTTTCCTGTTATTTTATCTACGATGAATCCAATTGGCAAGAAAAAATTCAATTGGGTGATGCTTCTTTTCGTTGCTTCTGTTTTAATTGGAACTTTCATAAGTACACATGTATTATTAAAACAGGAATTTACGGATATAAGAAAAATTTCAATATTAATTTCCCCTATAAGATTTAGTTTAAATATAAGTATTGCAATATTTACTTTGATATACTTTATTTATAAAAAAGGAGATTTTAACATTTTTGCAAAAATATTATTTGGAATAATCGCTGCTTGGTTAATATTTTTCCAGTTTATTTTAGAATCAGGAATCGGCATAGTAATTTTATTCACACTAAGTTTTCTATTATTGATTTATCTTGTTTTCAATCTAAAGAAAATCTATTTGAAAATCGTAATTATCTGCACACTTGTTTTGGTGCCTATCGTTCTTTTTACTTATGTAAATAATATTGTGGATGATTATTGCGAATCGCCTCAGATTGATTTCAATCAGCTTGAAAAACAAACAGCTCTTGGAAATAATTATAAGCATGATACACTTTCTTTAGGAGTTGAAGACGGGAAATATGTTGGTCTTTATTTGTCAACAAATGAACTTAGAACAGCTTGGAACAAAAGAAGCTCATTTGATTTTGATGGAAACGACCTAAATGAACAACTAATAAAATATACAATCATCAGATTTCTGACTTCAAAGGATTATCGTAAAGATGCAGAAGGAGTTAATAAATTAACCGATAAAGAAATTAGAGCAATTGAAAGGGGCATAGCAAATATAAATTATATCGAAAGTCCAAATTTAAAAACACGAATTTCAAAAATAATTTTAGGATATAATAATCTTAGGTATTCCTATAATCCTAATGGTAATTCAATAATGCAAAGGATTGAATATTGGAAAGCATCGATTGGAATAATAAAACAAAATGTTGTTTTTGGTGTTGGAACCGGAGATATAAAAAATGTTTTTCAAGAACAATATGAAAAAATGAATTCCCCCTTAGAAATTGAAAATCGTTTGCGTTCTCATAACCAATTCTTGTCGATTTTTATTGTTTTTGGAATTTTTGGATTTGTCTGGTTTTTATTCACATTGCTTTATCCTCCTATTAAAACAAAAAAAATGTTTGAATATTTTTATTTTATGTTTTTCGTAATTGCCATTGTCTCGATGCTTACCGAAGATACTATTGAATCACAGGCAGGAGTTACTTTCTTCGCTTTTTTTAATTCTTTCTTTCTTTTTTCGAGGAAAACTTTTCCGAAGTCCCCTTAACAAATTTTAATCACTTTTTTAACAAGGTTCTTGCAATAATTAATAATTACTATCAAATTATTATTTACTTTAGCAAGAGAAAAAAACTGTTTATGAAAAAACTTAGTTTAACTTTTTCATTCGAGGAATATGATTCAATTAATGAATTGAATGATGAAGACAAAACACTGCTTTCAAAAGCTTTAGAAGCAAGTAAAATGGCATACGCTCCATATTCTCATTTTAAAGTTGGTGCTGCGGTTTTGCTTGAAAACGGAAAAATATTTACTGGCAATAATCAGGAAAATGCTGCCTATCCCTCGGGATTATGCGCTGAAAGAGTTGCTGTTTTTGCTGCTGCTTCACATTTTCCCGACATAGCTGTGAAAGCTCTTGCAATCACTGCTAAAGCAAAAGATTTTTCTATTGATTCTCCAATTTATCCATGTGGAGCATGCAGGCAAACTTTCGCAGAATATGAACATCATCACAAAAATAATATTCGTGTAATTGTAATGGGAGAAAAAGGCAAAATCCAAATTTTTGAAAGTATCGAAAATCTTTTACCGTTCATGTTCGTTGAAGATAAGCTGAAAAAATAATTGAAATAAAAATTTAATTTAACTTACCAAATTATAGACATATGAAAACAAAACTTTTATTTTTTTTAATGCTTTTATTGTTCGTTGCAATGAAAAGTGATAAATCTGCTTATGAAATTTATAATGCAAAAGGTAAAGAAACCGACTATTCCAAAATGCTTAATGATGCAAAAAATGCTGACATTATTCTTTTCGGTGAATTGCATAACAATCCGATATGTCATTGGCTTCAGTATGAATTAACAAAAGATGTTCATAAAGTAGTTAAATCAAATCTTGTTCTCGGTGCTGAAATGTTTGAAGCCGATAACCAAATTTTATTGGATGAATATACATCCCAAAAAATCTCAGGAAAAAATTTCGAGTCGCAGGCAAGATTATGGAATAATTATAAAACTGATTATCGTCCTCTTGTTGATTTGGCAAATAAAAACAAACTGAAATTTGTAGCTTCAAATATTCCGAGAAGATATGCTTCAATTGTTAGCAAAAAAGGTTTTGAAGGTTTGGACGAATTAAGCGATGAAGCAAAAAAATACATTGCTCCTTTACCAATAAAATATTCTCCCGAATTGCCGTGCTATAAAAAAATGCTCAGTATGTCGGCGATGATGGGCAAAAAACCTAATCTCAATTTTCCAAAAGCACAAGCAATAAAAGATGCTACAATGGCTTATTTTATTTTAAAAAACTGGGAAAAAGGTTTAACATTTTTGCATTTCAACGGAACTTATCATTCAAATGATTATGAAGGAATTGTATGGTATTTGAAACAGGAAAATCCGGATTTGATAATTTTAACAATTGCTTCGGTTCAGCAAAAAGATATTGAAAAACTAGATGATGATTCAAAAAATCTTGCCGATTATATTATTTGTATTCCGGAGAGTATGACGGGGACTTATTAGAAGCCCCCTTAAGCAAAAGTATATAATAAATTTGCTACAAAATTCCAGAGAGTAACAACAGCAATTGCAAAGAGTTTTGACAAATAAAAATGTTTTTTGAATTTGCTGACTAAAATCCAAAGAATTAAAGTATTTATTCCCAGCCCAATTAATGAGATTGCCAAAAACTTAATGTATTCAACTGCTACCTCCGGATTTTGACTTTGGAAAGTCCACCAACGGTTTAAAAAATAGTTTGTTGAAGCGGCAAAAGTAAAACCTATTGCATTGGAAACATATTTTGGAATTTTAATTTTTTCTTTACAGATAAATGTTGTTCCAAAATCAACAAACAAACCGGAAAATCCGACAACTGCGAATTTGATAAATTTGTATATTAATTCTTTTGTGATGAAATCAAACATATCTGGTTTTTTACATTAATTTTTTAACAAATTCTCAATTCTTTCCTCAAGCAGCGAAGGATTATAATTTAATTTAACTCCTGTAAAGCTTGAAGATTGTTCAATAGCGTTTTTTAAATTAAATTCATTTTGCGTTATTGAAGAAAATATTTTATTGTCCATAAAGTTTTTTGCAAGATATTCTTGTTCTGTTTGTCCTGGAGTAGGGATAAAAATTGCATCTTTTCCTAAAGATGTTAAATCCATAATACTTGAATAGCCCGGACGACAAAGAACAATCTTGGATTTTAATATTAAATCAATAATTTTTTCTGTTTTTAAATGCGAAAAAACTTTTACAAAATCATTAAATTCATATTCTTCATATTTTTCAGTTATTCCTTTTATAACTACCGTTTTTAATTCTATGTTTTCAAGTTGTTTAAAAATTTTGCTTTCTAAAATCGTACGTTGAGGTTCGGGTCCTGAAAGAATTACTAAAAGTTCATAATTAAATTCTTCGTTAATAAATATTTCATCGTCAATATTTTTATCGTGAAAATGTGACAAAGGTCCAATGAAATGAGCATTAGAAGGTATTTTATATTTATGAGACAAATCGCCTGATAAATTAATTTTTCCTTCGTAATCAGGAATCCAACATTCGTCATATTTTTTTATAATATATTTAGAAATAAAATAAAAAATTGGTTCACAGAATTTAAAACCTTTAGGACATTTCACCATCAATTGATGAGTCATGAAAACACTTTTTATTTTCTTATTCCAGAGTCCGTATCTGTTGTCGGAAATAATAATATCAATATTATTTTCTTTGATAATTGATTTTAGGATTTTATGCTCTTTTTTTATTCTTCTAATAATTCTCGGAATAGACAGAAGGATTTTTCCTGCCATATTATTGTTTTTTGGATAAGTAATATCATAACCGGGCAGTTTAATGAATTTAAGTTTGGGGAATTCTTTTTTCAGGAAATCATAGGGACGCTTATCGGCTGCTATAAAAACATTTGTTTTATGCTCAATTAATTTATTGATAATCGGAACACAGCGAGTTGCATGTCCTAATCCCCAATCTAAAGGAGCAATTAATATATTCACTTTTTTAAAAATTATTAATTAATGGTTCACGTTTAAATGTTCCAATTTTTATATAAAGATAATAAATTTTTATCAAATTAGATTTTTATTGATAGCCTCAAAGCAATATTTCTTGGTGCTCTAATATCTCCCGGTCTTCCAATATATTCTTTGTTGAAAATGTTTTTACCAATAATAGCAATTTTTGCATTTTTATTTAACTGATATGAAATCCTGAAATCAAAGATTAAATGTCCCTTATTATTCTTTTCGCGATAATCAGCATAGCCAGGCAAAATAAGTTGTCCTAAAGTTGGGTCAACAAAAATCTGGTCAACATTAATCATAAAGCTATGATATAAAAAGCTAATTCCTGTAGATATTTTTTTGTAGTTAAGTTCAAAGTCTCCTTTTGCTGAATGATAATATCGATATTTCAAAATATCATTATCGGAAGATTTCTTTGCTTTATAAGTTGAGTCTGTATTAAGGTCAATTGGGTCGGTATATGTATAACCAAGAAGAATTGAAGCAGGAATTCCAAACAACTTACCTTTTCCTGTTAGGGTTACATCAATACCTGTTATTTGTGTGTTTCCAATATTCTGCGATTGAAATCCCATATTATCAAAAGTATAGTAAGAAGTTGTGGGTTTATAAGTAATAGTGTCATAAAAATCAAAAACAAATTCCATCATATTTTTATATTCAGTCATAAAAGCTGCAACATCAATATATCCGTCCCAGTTACTAATTTCTATTCCTTGTTTTATTCCTGCTTCAGTGCTCCAGCCACTTTCAGATTTAAGTTCAGGATTTGGAAAAATATTAATGCTGCCAAGATTTGTTGCAGTATATTTTTCAGCAATAGAAGGATAGCGATAGCCCTGACCATAAGAAACCCTTAAGAAAGTTTTCTTTGCCAAATGGTAGTTTAAGCCGGTTCTGATTACAGGTTTAGATTCTGCTGTTGATTCATCAAGACGAAAAGTTTCCCATCTCAGGCCGAAAGAAAGAGAAAGCTTTTGGAATTTTTTGTCAAGCTGCGAAAAAAATGCTGCATTAGAGCTAAAATGCTTGCCATAAAGTTGTGCGTCAGATTCTGCATAAGCTCCGGATGTTCCAATTGTTAAGTCAAGATTGTTTTTGAATCTTTTATGAAAATTATATTCAGCAAAAAATAAGTCGGAAATGTTGTTCTTATCTTTATTAACTTTATATGTATTCTCAGTTCTGAAATATCTTGTTTTGATGCTGTGTTTACTTCCTTTTTTATTATAATAAACAATATAGGGGTCTAAGCTCAAACGATTTCCAATGTTTTTTGTAATACCATCGGGATTTTGAATCCATGCTCCCGAATCGGCATTTTCCCACAAAAAGAAATCACTTGCGTTAACATACATGAAGTTAGTATTTATTCCATAAGATAAATCTTTGATTTTTTTATTGCGACTTTTTAGATTTAAATAAAATTTCATCCTTTCTTCGTTATTATCTTTTCTGTAGCCCGCATCACTAAAAACATTGCCACCTGTAACGAGTTCAAGATTTCCGATTTTTCGTAAATGAGAAAAGCTGCCACCGGCAAACAATGGCTGATTATTTCCCCACCAGATTAGCTCTTCCCTTTCGGGATTCAAATAAACTCCATTATAAATATTGATATTTGTTTTGGGTTCATTTCCGGGGAAAGCAGTACGGATATTTATTATTCCATTGAGTGCTGACGAACCAAACAATGATGAAGATGCTCCTTTAATTATTTCAATCTGTGAGATGTTTTCAACAGGAAGGAAATTCCATTTTACATCATTTGCATCAGCAGACAAGAGAGGTAAATCGTCAACCAAGACAAGTACTCTGCTTCCTGCACCGTAGCTCCAGCCACTACCGTTTCTTATGTTTGCCTGTCCGTCAATAACATCAACTCCGGGCATCATGCTGATTATTGATTCAATGTTTGTAGTATTTGTATTTTCAATTATTGCAGGTTTTATTACTTGCATCGAAACAATTATATCAGATAGCTTTTGCTCATATCTTCCGGCAGAAACAACTATTTGTTCAAGTTCAGTAACTTCAGCTTCTAAGTCGATATTTATAATGCGTTCTTCTCCTGCTGTGAGATTTATTTTTATTGTTTGTTTTTTGTAGCCGATATATTGAAAGATAACTTTATGTTCGCCTTGTTTTATTTCAATTTTATAATTTCCATCATTGTCGGAAATTACACCTGAAATTTTATCAATAATAATATTTACTCCAACAAGTGTTTCTTTAGATTTTGAATCAGAAATTTTACCTTTTAAAATGGCATTCTGAGAGAAAGAGAAATTCACTGAGAAAATAAACAGCAGAAGAAATAAAGGGTGTTTCATCTGTATTATTTTAAAATTCGATATTTTCAAAATAGAAAAACTAATTTATTTTTAATAAACGTTCTGAAAATGCTTTGTTATTATTTGAAACTGTGAAGAAATACAATCCATTATTTAATTTTCTACCGTTAAAATCAAAATAATTTTCTCCTGAACCAGCATTAATATTTTCAGTATAAATTAGTTTGCCTTGCATATCAAAAATCTTTAAAGAAGTTAAGCAAGGTTCGGGAGTATTGAATCCGATTTTTGTGGAATAAGAAAAAGGATTTGGTTGAACTTTTAACAGTGAAAATTCTTTTGCTTGTTTTCCTTGAATGCTGTTAGGGTCCCAAGTAATATTCATAGAAAGCGATGTTGAGTCGATGTGTTCGGTAGCATAGACAGGATTACCGAAAACATTTATAAAAATATCTGCTTTAATTTTTAGCTGATAAGAACCAACAGAAGTTGGTGTGCCGCTAATCAAAAAACAATAATAATTTCCGGATAAAAATTCATTACCTGGCGAATTTGAAGTATCGCTTAAACCGGGAGGAAGATTTTGAATTTCTGTAACGACTATTTTGTAAAGAGGCACCATGGTTCCTGAAACATCAATTTCAGGTGGAGGTAATATTGTTACTTCTTCGCTGTAGGAAACTCCCTTATAACCTAAAGGTAATACGCTGGGGCAAATTTGACCATTATTATCAGGGTCGGGGCAACTTGTTGTATCGCCGGGAGTACATTGGGCGTTAACAATTGTTAATCCTATGAAAAGATTAACAAAGATTAATAATAGTATTTTTCTTTTCATGTTTTTTAGTTTTATTTTTTTATCATTAATGACAAATATAAAAAAATCTTTATGAATGAAGATTTAAATTTTTAAAAACAATGAAATAATTTGTAAAGATAAAATTGTAGTTTTGAAATAAAATAAAAATAAAAGCAGATGATTTTAAACCTTCTGCTTTATTTAAAGTCAAAAGAAACAATGAAAGATGTAAACTTGATACTAATATTAATTTTAATAGCTTTATACAGTAATTCTCAGAATTTAGTTCCAAATCCTAGTTTTGAAGATACTTTATGGTGTCCATTAAATCATGGTCAAATCAATGCATCAAGTCATTGGTTTTCACCTATAGGGGGGGGGTCTTCCGAGTTCTTTCATGAATGTAATAATTACCCTCATCCACCTTGGTCAACAGGTATCGTTGGAGTTCCTGATAATTCTTTTGGTTATCAATATTCCAGAACAGGAAATGCTTATGCTGGTTTTATTTTTTATGATTATACAACAAGTTTGGAATATAGAGAAAATATTGAAGTACAATTAATAAATGTGCTTAATCCTAACAGAACATATTATGCTGAGTTTTATGTATCATTGTGTAATATTTCTGCCTATGGTATTAAAAATGTTGGTGCATATTTTAGTACAAATATGTTAAACTATCCAGGTAATCATACTGCAATGATGAGTTTAACTCCTCATATTGAATATTCTGGTTCTCCTATCATTGATACTTTGAATTGGGTAAAAGTATCGGGTTATTTTAAACCTGATGATGAAGGAACTAAATATATGACAATTGGAAATTTTGCTAATCAAGGACAAACTGCGTATCAGAAAATTCATAATGGTTATTATACTTATGCTTATTATTATGTTGATGATGTTTTTGTTGCTGATAGTGTGAGTTATGTAAACTCATTAAAAGAACACTTCGGCTTCGCTCAGTTTCCTAAGATTAATGTTTATCCAAATCCTGCAAGTGATAAGCTTAATATTGAGTATCAAGAGTCAAAGCAATCTTCATTCAAAAAAATTGAGATTTTTAATTGCATGGGTGATTTGGTTAAAGTTGAGTATTTTAAACAAAATGAAAGTTGTGTTGATGTGAGTGATTTGCCACAAGGATTTTATATTGTTGCAGTTCAAAGCAGGGGAAAGATTTTAACAAGACAGAAAATTGTTATTAGCAGATAAAATTTTGAAATGCCCCCAAATCAAACATTTATAAATCTAAGGAATTAAAATAAAGTGAAGATAGTGGATAACACAAACGACCAAATAACAATAGAAACTGAAAGGTGGACAAGAACATGTTTTTCTCTTGAGTAATATCTTTTTGCAATAAAAGCACCTAATGGAATTGATAATAATATTGGTGTAAATGTTATCAAACCAAAATATCCGTACCTTTTGTGCATTTTTAATATGAATCTATTTCTTTTTGAAAACTTTACTTTCTTGACGTTTTCTGTTTCAAGAGAAACTTTTTTGCAATTACTAAATAATGGTAAGGAAAAGCATGAATTAATCCGAGGCATGTATTTGCGATATTGTTTGATTATCCAGCCACTAAAGAAAAAGAAAAATAAGATTCCAACAATTCCTCCCGTTGATGTTGAAATCAATGTTTGGAAAAGATACCCGTCCAAAATAGTGTGTCTGTAACCAAAAAAGTTTCCAACAATTT
>Ga0307990_1001193_pt1 | contig 22185 bp, 27 predicted proteins | sample EllFjometagen129_FD_203168 | JGI IMG/M metagenome (GOLD analysis project Ga0307990, IMG submission 203168) | Marine microbial communities from Ellis Fjord, Antarctic Ocean - #129 | ecosystem: Environmental > Aquatic > Marine > Unclassified | place: Southern Ocean | collected 2014-10-08
AAAGAGAAATAGAAATTAGCAATCAATTTCAAATCAACACCATGACAGACGAATTCATTGATATTTGTGATGAAAACAATAATCTTCTGGGAATCCAAAAGATGAGAAGTGAGGCCCATCGAGATAGCTTGTGGCACCGGGCTTCATATGTTTGGATATATAATTCTGAAGGAGAAATTCTTCTTCAATTAAGGGCTAAAGAAAAATTTCTTTATCCAAACCGATGGGCTGTTTCGGCGGCCGGTCACGTAGGTGTTAGTGAAACTCCAATAACGGCTGGATTAAGAGAGATAGAAGAAGAAATTGGATTGAAACTTCACAAAGAGGATTTAAATTTTTTCATAATTAAAAAACATCAAGAAATTTTTCGGGAGGTAAAAAATAATGAATTCCGCTATGTTTATTTTTTTAAGTTTGATGGAAATATCAACCAATTAAAGCTACAAGAAGAAGAAGTCCAAAAAGTGCAATTTTTCTCGGTTGATCAAATTAAAGAGGGATTGAAAACAGACCCCAATAGATATGTTCCTCATGGAGATTACTGGTTCGAAGTTTTTAATGAAGTTGAAAAGAAGCTTGCATCATAGAACCCGATAACGACCACTGAAATTATCTTATGGCTTCGTTTAAATTAACTGCATCGCCTAATTAGCCGTTTATCTGTTTACCACCATGTTGATTATCGTTTGTGGCCTACAAGGAACCGGGAAGTCAACCGTTGCTAAAAAAATTACTGAAAAAATAAATTCTGTTTTATTGCGGACTGATGTTATCAGGAGAGAATTGGTTAAAAATCCTCAATATACTAAAGAAGAAATAGAAAAGACATACAATGAAATGTTTTCTAGAACACAAAAGTTCTTATCGGAAAACAAAAATGTTATTTTAGACGCCACCTTTGCCAAGCAAGAAAATAGATCTCGGGCAAAGGAAATAGCAAAGAAAGTTGATATAAATTTAAAAATCGTAGAAGTCATATGCGCCGAAGATATTATTAAAAAAAGAATTGGAAAACGACTTGGAGATGCAAGTCGAGCTCAATTCAAAAATTATCTGGAATACAAAAAAATATTTGAACCAATCAAAGGACAACACACCGTCATTGATAATTCTGGGACAATCGCCAAAACAAATGAACAATTAATATCAAAAATTTAATTTAGGCGCACTGAAGTTTGATGGAAATATTAAAAAATTAATCATAAAATGGACAAAGTAAAATTGAATTATATTGTTGATGCTTTAATGGCGGTTTCTTTTACCGTAGCAACTATGGCCGGACTAATCCTCTTCTTCTTTTTACCTAGCGGTTTAAAACAAGGAGGATCTCAGGAAGTATTGGGCATTGCCAAGCAAGGATGGATTCAAGTTCATAATTGGTCAGGAATCATTTTAATAGTTTTCGTATTAACGCACTTGACACTTCATTGGAGATGGATCGCGCTTTTAACTAAAAATATATTTAAGAAAAATAAATTGTAATCTATTGAGAAATTCAAAGCAAAAAAGAGAAACAACTGCCTATAATTGTAATAATTCAACCGCCGTGGTAATATATGATAGAAAAGAAATCATTTTGTTTTCTTAAAGAAATTAGTTTTAATTTTTTACTTATTCAAAAAACACCTGTTAACAATCAAATAAAAGCCGAACGATTAAGAGTGATAGACGAGGAAGGGAAATCCTTAGGGATTGTTACCATTCAAGAAGCTTTGGAAAAAGCAAAAATAGCACATCTTGATTTGGTTTTAGTTTCGGCTAAAACTAATCCACCTATTTCCAAAATCACTGATGCCGGAAAATATTTTTACCAGCAACACAAGAAATTCAAATCTAATAAAATGGGCGGGGACGTTAAAGTTATTAAAATTAAATTTAATACTTCTCCCCATGACCTTGAAGTAAAGTTAAAACACGCTAAGGCTTTTCTCGAAAAAAAACACCAAGTTCAAGTGGTTATGTCTTTGCGAGGAAGAGAAAATGCTTTGCGAACTCAAGCTCAAGAGAAATTGACGCACTTCATTGAAATGATCCAACAAGAAATATCCGTGAAGGTCCAGAATCAATCTCAATCCAAATCTCATCAATTAAAAGTAAGTTTATCAAGATAATGGCCGGAAAAGCTAAAACAAGAAAATCCATCAGCAAGCGATTCAAGATTACCAGAACTGGAAAAGTTCTTCGCCGTTTAAGCGGAATGGATCATCTTCGAACAAGAAAATCGAAAAGGACTAAAGCGAATCAAAAAAAATGGGTATTGGTTCCTGGTCCATTAGCTAAAAAAATTAAATCAAGCGCTAAATATTAATGACTAGAGTAAAGCGAGGAACTCTCGCACACAAAAGACGCAAAAATATTCTGCAAGCAGCCAAGGGTTTCCAATGGGGGCGAAAATCTAAATTCAAACTAGCTAAGGATGCTCTTCGTCATGCTTGGGTTCATGCTTATCGTGACCGACGTAGAAAAAAACGTGACTTTAGGCGACTTTGGCAAATTAAAATTAATGCCGCTAGCCGAAAAAACGGACTGTCGTATTCTCGTTTTATCCATCAATTAAAGGAAAAAGGTGTTGGACTAGACCGAAAAATTCTTGCTAATTTAGCTGAAAACTATCCCAATGTTTTCAAAAAAATAGTTGAAAAAGTAAAAGAATAAATCTTCTATTGAAAAACATTAATGTCTAGAGCTCAGGAATTCCTGAGCTTTTTGCAATAAAAGCCTCGTGTTTTTAAAGTTTAGCTGCTCTTGAGCTTCTTTATAAAGGAGCCACCGAAAATCAGTATGCTCAGAAGATAAAATCACTTTGTCGGTCATTGCTTCCCCTAAAAAGAAACAAACTAATTTAAATATTTTTTGGTTTCTTCGCTGGAAAATATAGCGAATCCATTTTTTAAATCCCGGCTGAATCCGAATATTCTTTAGCGCTGTTTCCTCGGCTAATTCCCGGGAGGCAGTTTCTTGTAGTGTTTCCCCTATTTCTATGTGCCCTTTAGAAAAACCCCAATACCCTAAACCGTCGCGCAATAAAAGATAATAAATCTTGCCTTGACGTTTTCGAACAATAATGATGCCTGAGGATTTTTCAACCTTCATGATTTGAAAGATATAAGGAAATTTCTGGCCAGGACTTGGTGTTTAAAATATCTTTTTTTTCCGCCCATCCTCTTCTAGCTTGAGCTAAACCAAATTCATTCCAGGCTAAATCCCGAGGGTGTTTGGCTCCCGAGCAAACAACCATTTTCACGCCCTTGTCCTTGGCTTGTCTAATCTTTTCATCAGCTAAATCTAAACGAGCAGGCTGGGAATTAATCTCCAAAAGCACGTGAGTTTGGTTAGCTTTTTTAAAAACCTTGTCCCAATCTAAGTCGCTTGGTTCTCTTTCATAAAATATCTGGTTAGATGGATGAGCCAAAAGACTAACAAAAGGATAGTCCATAGCCCGAAGGATTCGTTGAGTCATTTTCGGTCGGGGAAGTTGAAAAAATGATTGCACGCTAATAACAACTATATCTAGTTTTTCTAAAATTTTATCTTCAAAATCTAACTCTCCATTTTTCCGAATAGCAATTTCCAGTCCTTTAAGAATCTTAATACCCTTAATCCTACTATTTGCTTTATCGATAGCTTTCATCTGACGAATAATTTTCTTTCTTAACCGATCTTGATTTTCAGCTTTCAATCGATCAGTGATAGCTAAATAATGATATCCCTGTTTTTTAGCGGCTTGAGCCATCTCTTCAATACTCGCCTTGCCCTCTCCCCAGCGGCTACAAACGCGAAGATCTCCTCGAAGGTCTTGATAATTAATTAACCGGGGCAATTGATGTTTCAAAGATGCTTCAATTTCCCCGTGATTCGTCCTTATCTCCGGCGGAATCCAATCCATTCCTAAAGCACGATAGAATTTCTCCTCTGTCGTTCCGGCTAAAGACCGCGCTCCCTTAAAAACTCCATACTCATTCAGCTTCAGTCCCTGTTTCATTGCCGATTTCCGTAAAACGATATTATGCTGTTTAGACCCGGTGAAATATTGGAGAGCGGCCCCCCAACAATTCTTTTTAACAACCCGAAGATCGATATCAAAACCGGCCTTGAGACGAACTGAAGATTTAGTCAATCCTGTTCCCCAAACTTTCACCACTGAATCCAAAGAAGTAAATGCGGCCATAACCTTTTTGGGTTTATTGCTAGCCACCAGAATGTCAACATCTCCAATAGTCGCTTTTCTCCTTCGGATAGACCCCGCGAGGTTAATTTTTTGCACCTCTTTTAGTTCTTGTAATTTCTCTTTCACCTTTTGGGCCAAAGGAAGCATTTCTCCCAAGAGAAATCTTTGGTGCTGTTTCTGGAAAATAGCAATTTCTCGAAGGATATTTTTCTCGCTTAGGACACCAAAACCTGATAAATTTCTAATTTTGTGTTCGCGGGCGGATTTTATTAGATCAGCAATACTCTTTACTCCCAAGGATTGATATAATCTTTTTACAGTTTTGGGTCCAATGCCCTCAATTTGAGTAATTTGATAAAGATCAACGGGTAATTGTTTCCGCAGTTGATCATAGTACCTAACACGCCCTGTTTTTAAATATTCTTCGATTTTCCTAGCTAAACTTTTCCCAACTCCTGAAATTTCCTCTAATCCTTCCACCCCTTTTTCTTTATATATCTCTTGAATATCAACCGGCAAAATCTCTAAAGCGGCTGCTGCTTTTTGATAAGCCTGAGGCTTAAAAGCCACATTTTGAATAATTAAATATTGACTGATAGAAGAAAAAATTCTAGCTATCTTTTGATTTTCCATAAAGATAGAGATCTTGAACTTTTTTAAGTTTTTCTCGAGCTAAATTTCGCGTCAGCCAAAGAAAAATTACTCCTCCAAAAAAGCAGACGACAAGGCGTATTCCCCGCCAAAGCAAACTAAAGGTAAGGGCTAATCCCAGGCTTAGACCCAAAGCTTGAAACGCAAAACCCTCCATCATTTCCAAACTTCCCAAACTAGCCGGCAATAGCATTAGAGAGCCAAGAGTACTAAAGGCTTGGACAATTAACCCTCCGACCAACATCCAGTGTCCAGAAAGCAGGTAAACAAGAAAAAAAGACTGAAAGAAATAAAAAAGATAAGCCAGAGCCGTAAATCCTGTCGCTCGCCAAAAGTCGTGGCGGCGGCTATTAAAGAAACGAAGACCTTCCTGTTCATAATTTAAAACAGTTTTCATTTGCTCTGTCTCCAAAATCTGCTCCAATCCAATCAATCGAATAAGGCCGCCAATCAGACTGCGATGCTTACTGGATTTTGTCAAAATGGAAAAGAAGAACAAGAAAATAGCAAAAAGAATGATAACCATCAATAGTCCTAATTTTTTAGACAACCGTCCTCCTAAGAAAAAGAAAGCGCCCAGTCCAATAGTAAGCACCATCACCAAAATTAAAAAATCTATTATCTCTTGAATAACAATAGAGACGATGCTCTTTTTCCAACTAATTTTCAACTTTTGATGCAAAAGGTAGGCTTTAAGCGCCTCACCTCCAATTAAGGAAATGGGTGTTAAATAACCCAAAGTAAAACCAACGGTATAAATTTTTAACAAATTTAAAAATGAAATTGAGTCTTTTTTCTTTCCCAAAATAGTTTTCCAACAGAGTGTCGTAAATATCATACTACTCGCCATTAACAAAAAGAGGATGAGTGCTTGCCACCAACGAATTATAGAAAGACTTTTCCAAACATCATCCCATTGCACTTCCCCGCTCATTAAGCTAAAAACGGCCAATCCTATGGCTAGGGTAATAAAAAAAATTAAAGCTTTTTTAATTTTCATATTTTATCTTCTTGATTTTCATAATTTCCGGAGGAATAACTTTGACTCTGACCTCCTCCCCAACTATCCGCCCCATCAAAGCTTTCGCTACCGGAGAAAGATAGCTAATCTTCCCTTGATCGGGATCAGCTTCAGGAGAATCAACAATATGTAATCTTCGAACATGCTGATTCATTTCAACCAGGATGGTTGCTCCTAATCCTACTTTATCCTTTTTATCTCCGCGAGGCGAAGCAATTAATCGATAATGTTGAAGAATAAACTCGTATTCTGCAATTTGTCCTCTCAATATTTCCTTCTCCGTCACCACGTCCAAATCAGAATCATCCGCTTCGTTTTCTAGAAAAGAGGAAATTCCCGATCGCTTTTTTTTATTTTGATTGTCGCGGCGATCGCAAAGTTGCTGATAAAACTTTTGAGTTTTCTTCAACCCCGGAAGAGTAAGATATATGTGTTCTGTTTTCATGTGTCTTAAATATAATGCTAATTCTTCTTGAAACAATCGTCAACTTGACAAACTACCCCCTAAGCAGAGAAATAATTTGGAGGACTGTCACTGCTATTAAAGTAAATACCATATAGCCAGCCGCCAGCCGGGGGTTTCTTAAGCAATATTCCGGAGGACGATTTCCTCTCTTTCTGGCTTTCAAAAAAATTAAAAGAATAATTCCTCCTTGAAGCGATCCTAAAAAAGCACCAACGATACCCATTAAACTTAATAAATGCCCTGATCCCAATAAAAGATAAAGAAGCAATGGAGAAAGAATAGTCGCTCCTATGGCTAACCGATTAGGGAAATGATAATCAACCACTAAACTGTTTTTCAAATAATTCCCTAAGCTGAAAAAAGAAGCCGCTCCGGCTATGAGACCAATAAGGGCCAAAACTTTGACTAAATAAAAACTGGAGACAGAAAGATAATCAATTTGGCTCCAATTAATAATATCAACCCCCAGACTAGTCAAGGCCAGACTAAATAAAAAATAAAGCAAAGCGACTCCTCCCAAAGAAAAAAGAATAATGGCTCCCATCTTTTTTTTATTTTCTGGAGTAGTGAGAATCCTAGCCATCATTGGGAGTGCGTTCCACCCCGTCAAGCTAAAGAAAATGATTCCCGGCAAGCCAAGAGGAAAAGATTTGCCAAAAGCGATTAGTGAATCCGGGTTAATTTTAAAAGCAGCATAACCAATAGTCGCTAATAAAATAACAGCAAGAAAAAAAGATGATGCTGATTGCGTTTTAAGCAACATTTTCTCTTTTCGGAAAACAAGAAGGGAAGCAAAGACCAGAAGAGCCAGACTGCCGTAAAAAGGAGGAATTTTTAACCATGGCTGACCAAAAAGAAACAAGAATTGCCCGACCATTAACATATAGACAAGCAAAGCACCAACTAATCCAGGAAAGAGGTAAAGAAAAGAAAGCCGCCTTGCTCTTTCTCCTAAATATTTCCCGACATAACCGGTAAAATATTTTCTTTTTTTCGTGCGAAGAATAATTTCCGCTAGCAATAAATGGCAAAGTATCATTCCTCCGCCAAAAATAATGAGACAAATTAAAAACGTTAACCATCCTCCCTCTTTTAGAAAATGCGGAAGAACAAAAAGACCGGCTCCAATAACCGCTCCTATTAAACTAGCAGTTGCTGAAATAATCTTTTTGTTCATCTATTCCCAAATTCTTTTTTCAATATGTCGGAAACCCGACAAAACTATTATAACGATAAGGGTAACAAGTGCCGCTAAAAAATAAAATTTTAAACCCACGCTAATACCAATAGCGGCGGTAATCCACAAAGCAACCGCTGTTGTAAATCCTTCTAATTGAAAACGCCGGTAGATAATAATTCCTCCTCCCAAAAATCCAAATCCAATAGCAATAGATTGAACAATCCTGATCGGATCAAAACTTACGGGTTGAGAATAGGAAAGATCCATGAGCCCCAAAGAGAGAATAGTAAAAAGGGCACAAGCCAACGAGACCAAAGCAAAAGTCCTCAAGCCAGCCATTCTTCCTTGCTGTTTTCTTTCAATACCAATTAATCCTCCCAAAGCGACAGCGAGCAATAATTGGAAAACCACTTGAAGATTTACTTCACCTAAGCAGACCCCTGTCATAATTAAAAAGTAATTAAATTTTGAAAACCTTATAGCCGGGATGAACTTTTGCCTCTACTTTCATACCAACAGACTGACCCGCCTTTGCTTTCTTCACTTTCTGATGATCCATCTCCATAGATTTCACCTTCTGAGTGAAGTCAACCTCTCCGCCTTGGATTCTAATCTCGTCTCCCATTTCTAAGCTTTTAGAAAGCTTAAGGACAGCCACCATAATCTTTTGAAAGAAGTGAGTGATTTTCCCGACTAAAATTTCTTCTTTTTGATTAGACATAGCTAGATTTAAACTTTCTTTATTTTATCAAATTTCACTCAGAGGTCAAAGGGAAAGCTCTCCGTAAATTGACCTCTTACGGAGAGCCCATTGATTGGGGTTTTCAACCCTTAGGAAAAGTAGCTTTTGAGGCAATTTTTGCCAGAAGAAAGCTAGTTAAGGCAACAAATAATAAAACGCCGGCGATAATCCATTGCCCTCCTATAAGGCCGATGAGTCCTGCAAAAAGAGTTAAGACCGATAATGCTACGAAAGATGTCTTAGCTCGAGAAAACCTGCTTAAACGAGAAATCATAATTCTCACCTCCTTGGCTTTGAGTTTAAAAGAGCAGATGTTTTTTATTCTCTATATTAATGTTTTCAATAGATGTTTACTCTTTCTAGTAGTGCCCCTAGAAGGACTCGAACCTTCACCTCAACCTCCGGAGGGTTGCGCTCTATCCATTTGAGCCATAAGGGCCTAGATTTTCTGGGCCAAGAGATAAAAATTCTTTTGAACCGCTTTTTCTCCCAATTCCCCGTGCTGAACAATGCTTAAACCTGCTTTCTGCGTCAGATGAATAATTTCTTTAGGCTTAAAAAAATGACAGTAAAGATCTGTTTGTTTCCCCCAAGGGCGAATGATATCTCTTGATTTTAGAATTTTAGATTTTTGAAATAACGGAGAGAGAACTGCTTTAGCGGGAGTCCAAACCGTTAAAAAAAGGATACCTTCCGGCTTTAAAATTCTTCTCGCTTCCGCTAGAATATTAAGACGCATAACCTCAGAAGGAATATGATGGAGAAAAGCAATCGCAAAAGCTTTATCAAAAGTATCGCTTGGAAAAGTCACCTCTAAAAAATCTCCTACAATAAATTCACGCCCCGGATGATCTTGCTGAGCCAACTTTACCAAACGAGAAGAACTATCTAGTCCAATATAGGAAACGTCTTTGTCAGAAAAGAGATTGAGAAGCCGGCCGTTGCCACAACCAATATCAAGAATCCGGTCTCCTTCTTCCACCCAAGAACTGAATTGTTGCAACTCGGGCCAAAGAGAAGAGCGCGTGCTCGAGAAATCTTCAGCAATCAAGTCGTAATTCTCTTTATTCTTTTTTAGAAGATATTGAGCAAAATTATCTTTCATTTTATGAATACTTATCCTTGGTTAGAAATTATTAATTATCTCCGGCAATATCCAGTAGAAACCCCCGCTGATTTTGAAATACTCAAGAGAAAGGCGACTCGCCTTTATCATTGTCCTCTTTTGAAGAATTCTATCTTACTCCAAGTTTATCACAAACTCGTAGATGAGAAAAGAATTCAGCCAGATCTCCGACTTGAGGAAAATCTCAAAATTCATCGAGTGAGGTCTTGGTCAGGCGTCGCCGTCATTGCCGTTTTAACGCACCCCTTCCCTTGTCCGGGACAGTGTTTGTTTTGTCCTCGCCAAGACAATTTACCCGTCAGCTATTTAGACAATGAGCCAGCGGTAATGAGGGCTATTCGTTCCCGTTATTCCGCTAAAGCCCAATTCTTAAATCGCCTTCATTCTTTGACCGCTACTGGACACCCAACTGATAAGATTGAGCTCATTATTCTCGGAGGAACCTGGAGCGCTTTGCCTAAGAATTACCAAGAAAAATTTGTCAAAGAATGTTTCGAAGCCGCTAATGGTCAAAAAAGTTCTTCCCTAAAAGATGCTCAAAAACTTAATGAGACTGCTCATCATCGGATTATTGGTATTAATGTTGAAACCAGACCAGATTTTATTAACCCCGAAGAATTAAAACAATTAAGAAAACTTGGGATTACCAAAGTTGAAATAGGCGTTCAAAGTTTAGATAATCAAATCCTGCGATTAAATCACCGTGGTCATGATGTCGAAGCAACCGTTAAAGCCACCCAACTCTTAAAAGACGCTGGCTTTAAAATCGGCTATCATCTTATGCCCAACCTTTATGGTTCTACGTCTGAGAAAGATAGAAAAATATTTCAGCAACTATTTGCTGACGAGCGTTTCCGCCCTGACTTTTTAAAAATTTATCCAACCGCTATTGTCAAAGAAGCCCCTCTCTACCAACTTTGGCTAGCTAAAAAATACCATCCGTACAGCACTCGAGTAATGATCGATTTACTCAAGGAGGCTAAGAGAAATGTTCCTATTTATTGCCGTATAGAAAGAATTATCCGCGATATTCCCTCCAACCGCATTGTCGCTGGTCCCGCCAAAATTTCCAATCTCAGAGAAATTATTATGCAAGAATTAAAAGAAGAAGGACATCCTTGCCAGTGCATTCGCTGTCGAGAAATCAAACAATCCTATTCCTCGCAAATTAAGCTCAAACTTTTTCGCCTTGATTATCAATCTTCTCAAGGAAAAGAAATTTTCTTGACTTTTGAAGACAGCCGTCGAGAACACCTCTACGCTCTTCTTCGCCTGCGCATTCCCTCTTCTTTTTATCACCAGACTCCCGTTCTTTTTCCTGTTCTTGAAAAAGAGGCTTTAATCAGGCAATTGCGCACTTATGGATTACAGCTCCCACTAAAAATCAGAAAATCAACATCAGCTCAGCATCGAGGACTGGGAAAGAAATTAATGGCTGAGGCGGAAAAAATTGTCCGCCAAGAATTTCCCTCTCTTCACGGTTTAGCCGTTATTAGTGGTATCGGCGTGCGAGAATACTATCGCCACCTCGGCTATCGCCTCAAGGGGACCTATATGATTAAAAATTTTTAAGCTTCTCCATTATTCCCTGAACTATTTTCTTATCGCTCCATGGAATTTTTTGCCCCCGAGCCAAGCACATTAGTGATTCTGACCCTTTTCCCGTAATGACAACCGTGTCTCCGGGCTGGGCTATTCTTAAAACTTTTTCTATAGCTTGTCTCCGGTCCAGAAAAGTCAAAAGACGATCTCGGGGGAAATTTTTATCAATCCCTTCTTTGACTTGGTTGATAATTTGCCAAGGATCTTCGTCATAAGGGTCTTCATTGGTCAGAACCACCCACTGACAAAATTGAGAAGCTATCTTCCCTAAAACCGGACGTTTCCATTTATCTCGGCCACCGCCACAGGACCCTAAAAGGCAGATCATCTTTCCTTCCGGCCTTTGGAGTGTTTGATAAACTTTTTTTAAAGCAACCGGAGTATGAGCATAATCAACAAAAACGCGGAAAGGTTGAGCAATAACTAATTCTAATCGGCCGGGCAGGTTTTTGATTTGAGCTAAGGCTTGAGCCATCACTGAAAAATGAATATCCTGAGTGTCACCCACCGCTATGGCAGCCAAAGCATTGCTGATATTAAATTTTCCGGGTAAATTAAGAGAGAATCTTGTTCCTCTCGCCCTGAAGCTTGATCCCTGATCGGTTAAAACAATATCTTCCGCTTCAATGGTCCCTGCCTTATCTGGGTAGGACCGCAACCCATAACCTATTTTTTTATCCGCTGGAAAAGACAAAAAATAAGAAGCCGCTGAATCATCTAAATTAATAATCATGGTTTTATCTAAGCACCGCCTGTTCTTAATCAAGCTGGCTTTGCTTAATCCTTGGAATAATTTCCCCTTGGTCTTTTTGTAATTCTCAAATCCGCCATGACGCTCAATATGTTCCGGAGAAAGATTCGTAAAAACCAAAACATTAAAATCAATGCCTCGGTGGCGATGCTGAAGAATACCTTCGGAGGTCACTTCAATAACTACATATTGACATTGATTCTTCCAGGATCGAAAAAGAAACTTTTGGAGACGAAACCGGCCGGGCATTGTCATTTTAAGATTATTAAACCAGAACTTGCCTCCTAGATGGAAACCAATGGAAGAAAGAGCCGCTGTTTTCAAACCAGCAGAATCAAGAATATGATAAATCATTTCTACCACCGTGGATTTTCCGCTCGTCCCGGTAACGCCAATAATAATCATTTTCCTAGAGGGAAAGCGATAAATAATCGCGCCCAACCAGGCTAGAACAAAATGATAAGCCTGAAGAAATGTAGGGGAAATAATTTTTTTAAGTTGTTCTTTGACTCTCATGGAATTTTAGTTTAGAATAAAGTATTCAAATTTAGAAACTATGCCTATTACTAAATCTGCCAAAAAATCGATGCTCCAAAGTCTTAAGCGCCAAAAGCAAAATCTTCATTACAAAAAAAAGATGAAGGAAGTTCGTAAAGAAATTACGCGCTTAGCCGAAAACAAAAAATTTGAAGATGCAAAAGCTTTACTTGGTCAATATTATAAAGCCATAGACAAAGCAGCTAAAGTCAACATTCTGAAAAAAAATACCGCTAGCCGGAAAAAATCTCGCCTTAGCGCTTGGTTAAATCTTCAAAGCGTAAAAGAAAATCATTAATCGCTTCGCGACGTTCTATTCGTCCCGTTTTGAGTCCAATATCTGTTTTAAAAAGATATTGGATTTTAGCATTGATGTCTTCTTGTGAAAATCTCTGAGCCGGGCCTATTAGGTGGCTAACGGCCCAGGGATTAAAAGTAACCTCTTGCTTTATTTGAGTTTGATTTTTCCCCTCGTCTAGGAGAATGCGAATCGTCAGGAGATGTATCAAAAAGGAATTAAGCTGTCCAATAATAAGCTCCACCGCTCCCCCTTGGTCAAGATAGGAATTCACGGCTGACAAAGCTTTAGATAATTGATTGTTCTGCAGAGCGTTAACCATTGCGAAAACATTAATAGCGTTGGTTGTCTCTATTAATTTTTCCACTGTTTCTACATCGACTTCTTTTTTTTCTCCCCCCAGGTAAGCCGCAATCTTTTCCAAAGCCAAATGTCCCTTCCAAAGATCGCTATGAATAAGATTTGCTAAACAAGAACAAGCTTCCGGCTGAAGAACCAAGGAATAACGATTGGCTTCTTGAGTCAGCCAAATTAGAATTCCTCTCGGCGGCAAAGAAGAAAATTCTTGAACCCGCGCATATTTTTTTAAAGATTCTAAGAGGCGTTTGTGATTTTTAATTGGCCCAACTTGATAAAATAGAAAAATAGTTGAAGACTGGCTTAAATTAGCCATTTCTTTTTGAAGCTTTGTTTGAAAAATAGCCGGTGTTTGGAAAATATTTCTTATAATCACCAATCGGTGCTTAACAAACATTGAAGGCTGTTGATAAATATCCTTCAGGCGGGCAAAAGAAATACCCTCTCCTTCAATTTCAACAGGATTCGTCACCCCGCTATGAATAGCCTGGTAGCGATGAGTTATTTCTCTTACTTTCGTTAATAATCGATACCGGTCTGGACCATAGAGAAAATAAATCATAGTTTTATTTAAACGTTTTCCGTTTAGATCAGAAGTTTGAGAAAACATTTTCATTATCGCTTTTTGGTTGACAAAGGGGACAATAATAGACGGAACGACCTCTCATTTCTCTTTTTTCAATTGGGTGACCACAACACGGGCAAGGCTTTCCTATTCGGCGATAAACCTTAAGACGAGAAAGGTACCGGCCGGGCTGATTATCCAATCCTCTGAAATCACTAACACTGGTTCCTTCTAATTCCACCGCTTCTTTTAATATCTTTCGCATCGCCTGATAAATTTTCTTTCCCTCTTCTCGAGTAAGCAAAAAGGATTTCCGACCCGGATAAATCTTAGCCGCCCATAAAATTTCATTTGCGTAAATATTGCCGATGCCTCCTATGAGAGATTGATCCATTAAGACAACCTTAATCGGTCTTTGAGTCTTTCCGAGAAGTTGCTGCAATTTTAGAAATGAAAATTCAACGGAGAGTGGATCCGGTCCGATATTTTTTAATAAAGGAGTCTTTTCAATTTCTTGAAGGGGTTGAATTTCTATTCGAGAAAATTTTCTTAGGTCTGACCAAGCTAACATTTCTTGATTGTCTAGCCAGAACATTAAATGGATATATTGATCTGGCAAATTTGGCTCCCATTTCTGACGTTTATAAACCCAGTGGCCCAAAATAAAATGCCCGGTTAATTTAGGATGAACTAAAAGAACTTTCTCCTGAGTTAAGTAAAGGACAAGAACCTTGCCTTTTCTTTCCACTTTCTGAATTCTTAGATTCTTGATTTCTCTCTTAAATGCCAGAAAAGAAGAAGGATGGTAAACTAATTTTGGCGTATCGGTCCAAACATCAAGAAAGGCCCTCCCTTGGACCTTTTTCTGCAATTCTCTCTTCATTGTTTCTACTTCGGGTAGTTCAGGCATGAGCCTCCAACGGTTTCTTAACTCTCTCTACGATTTCATCCGGAGTAAACTGCGCTTTGACTAAGTAATCTTGCGCCCCCAAGTCAAAACCCCTTTCGATATCCTCTCTCTGTCCAAGATTAGAGAGAATAATAACCGGAATAGAACTTATTTGGGCGTTGTCTTTAATCCGTTTCAAAACCTCAAAACCGTCCAAACCTGGCAAAATCAAATCTAGAAGAATCAAATCGGGCTTAGTTGAAACTGCTTTTTCTAAACCTTCCTGCCCATCGATAGCTTTAATGACATTAAATCCCGAATCTTCCAATTTCTTAGCCATAAGCTCGCTTAGAAAAATATCGTCTTCGATAATGAGGACTTTCTTCACTGAAGAAAGAACTGTTTTTGAAGAATCTTGAAAAGAATTTAGGCTTGCCATGATTTTAAAAATTAACTAGTTGCTTTAATTGATTTAAAAATATTCTTTACTTTTTGGGCAATTTCTCCAGGGTCAAACTCCGTTTTGAGAACCCAATCTGTTGCTCCTAATTCCTGCGCTTGGCTTAATTCTCCAATTTGTCCAGCATTAGAAATAACTAAAACAGGAATTTTTTTAAGATCTGAATCACTTTTCTTTTTGACTAAAAAACTAAAAGCGGTTAAGTCAGAAAGATCCAAATCAAGAACAATCAAATTAATCTTCTCCCGGATAATGATCACTAATGCTTTTTCAGGATCATCACTAATAACAACCTGATAGTCTTCATCGGATAATCTTTTTTTCAAAAGATTAGAAACTAACTTTTCTTCTGTTAAGACAAGAATCCTTTTTACCATTATAGCAAATTTTTTCTAAAAAATAAACACTTTCCCCTAAAAAAATAATAGTCCAAAATTAATTGTATCATTTCTCTCAACCTAATCAACTCTGGGAGCTAGGGATAGTCAGATAAAAAGTAGTTCCTTTCCCTAATTCAGATTCAAACCAGATTTTTCCACGATGGGCTTGGACAATATTTTTGGTGATAAATAGACCCAACCCGGTCCCGTTAGCTCGTACTTGAATTGCATTACGAGCCCGAAAAAATCTATGGAAGAGCTTCTTTTGATCCTCTTTTGAAATACCAATGCCGGTATCTTTCACTTTTACCAAAACATCCCTACCCTTCTGATCAAGAGTAATAACGACTTTTCCCCCAGCCGGAGTATAATCAATGGCGTTAGTCACTAAATTCTGAATTGCTAACTGAATTTTCTCAACATCAACTTTCACCTTGGGGATTTCCTTGTTTTCCCCTTGAAAAGAAACCGTCATCTTTTTTCTTTTAATAATTTCTTCGTCATTATGAAGAACATTCTGAATAACACTTCTTAAATCTATTTCTTGGACATCATAAAGAAACTTTCCTTCTTCAATGCGGCTCACGTTTAAAAGATCATTAACCAGGGCAATCATACGTTCGTTGCTTTGATAGGTTTTATTAAGCCAATCTTTTTGTTTAGCTGAGATTTTTCCGGCCTCTCCGTCTAAAATCATTTTAATACTCCATTTGATGGCTGAAAGTGGCGTTCTTAATTGATGAGCCGCAATAGAAACAAAATCCGTTTTCATCTTTTGAATATTTTTTTCCCGGGATACATCATGGAAAACAGCGAGATAACCCAGGCGGCGCTCTTTGCCTTGCAAAGCAATGATACTGACCGTCATCGTCATGGCGGGTTGTGGAGAAAATTCTTTTTCTTTCACTAATTGAACATGATTATCGTGAATCATGATTTTCACCGCGGGGGCAATCAGAGAATATTTTTGAAGAATAGCCAATGGTTGTTTCTGAACGTCATTTTCTTGAATATGAAAAACGTGCTGGGCCTGCTTATTAACTTCTTGAATAATTCCTTGAGGATCAAAAATAATGAGCCCGTCCACAAAATTATTAATAATCGTTGTTGTTAATTCCTCTTCTTGCATTAGTTTCTCTCTGTCTTTTTCGTTATCCTCAAGAACGTTGAGAAGGGCTTTTGTTGTTTCCTGGGCTTCTTGAATCTTGTTTCGTCTTTCGTCTTCCGCTTGCAGGTTGTCTTTTTGCTTACTGAGCATTTTCTGAAAATTCTTAGTCAGGTTCTTCAATTCTTTGCCTCTGGCCAGAGTTCTAATCTGAAGAATTTCTCTGGTTTCTCGCAATTCTCTTCTAAGTTGAAATATCGATTCATCTTTCTCTTCTAGTTTATTCTGAAGTTTTTGATTAACTTTTCTTAACCCACCGCTTTGCCAATGAGATTGATCTTGAGTAGAACTAATAATAATTCTTACTCCAAAAATAGCTATTCCGGCTAAGACAATGGAAACAAGACTCGAAGAACTAATAATATCTGTATTAAACTTACGAGCACTCACCGATTCTACAAACGAAGAATGATTGAGAAGAATAAGAAAAGTTAATCCTAACCAACTGATTAGGTAGAAAAAAGTTCGATATAGGTCTTCCAAAAGAGGAGAAATCAAAACAAGATAAAAAATACTCAACAATGAAGCTGGAAAAGCAATAGGAATAAGCCAGCTGTTAACTACAAAGCTAAAAAAATAGAAACCAGCCCAAGCCGCCAATAATTCTAAAAAGATAATGTTCACTAAAATTTGACGGATGGCTGATAGGCTTAAAGAGGGCGTCTTTTTTACATAGAGGGCCGCGAAGAAAAACAGGCTAAAAGAAAAGAGAACTAAAATACTGCCAAGAACAGTGGAAGCCACTGGCGGAGAAAAAACATTAAAAAACAACAGAACAATAGCTAATAAGGGAAGAATAAGTTTCCTCATCCGGACTTGAAGAGCAATGTTCTTGAGAAGAATCTGCTTCTCGAGTCTTGTTTTATTTTCTTCTTCCATCCTTTAGTTTTTCAATTTCTTGCTGAAGTTGATTAATCTCTTTTTTAAAATCTATCATCTTCAGCTCTCGTCCAACAGTTACCTGGCGCAATCTCTCTAAGGTCTGAACTCTTTCTCGAAGGGCCTGAGTTTTTAAAGCGCTGTCTTGCCTTAAATCTTCCGTTTGCTGTCGCAACTCTTTGGTTTTAGCCCGAATACGAATTCTCAAAACCTTAGCTGTTTCTTCTAAATTCTGTTTCTCTCGATAAACGTTCCCTAAAGATTCCGTTTCTCTCCAGGTGTTCCAAACCGATGTCGTAATAATCGTAACCGCAAAAATAAAAGACAAAAGTAAACTAAGAACGGCAGACGAGGAGTCAAAGAACAATGAATAATTCTGACCCAAAAAAACAGAAGAACCAACCAGCACTAGCACTAGAGGAAATAAAATATCGACAATTGAAAAAAAACAAGCACTGGCCCAAATTAAAATCAAAAAAAGCAGAAGATTGTACTCAAAAAAAATCAAGAACCAGCTTTCTGGCTGGCTAAGCATCATAAAGAAAATTATAAAAGCGAAAAATAAATGATTACTGTACCAGATAATTTTCTGGTATCGAGGCTTTGACCCTAGCCAGAAACTAATAGCAATCCAGGCTAGCCACAATAAAAGATAGCGTCCTACGCTTTGCCAAGATCCAAAATTAAGAATGCCAAAATAGACAGATGTCCCATAACAAGCCAACCAACTTCCCAATAAAATCAAAAGAAAAGTAGAATAAGAAAGTTGTTTTCTCCGAAGGAACTCTCGGAAATCTTTGTTTTGTTGAGAAAAACTATTTAAAAATTTCATTAAGGTAATCGAGCAATAAGAGTATTAAAACCTAAGCCCTCAAGAATTTCCACAACCTTTGTCTTATTATAGCCCGCCCGAGAACATTTTGCCACGGACAAATCTAGCTTCATATCTGTTTTTAAAGTCGCCAATTTCTTGCTTAAAAAAGCCTGGTCTCTAAACTTTTGAAGCTTGATCTTAAGCGATGGTTTAATTTCTTCTGTCTTTTTGTCCATTTGAGTATAAATTTCTTCCAAGCTCCCAAATTTTTGCAAGAGAGTCAGGGTTGTTTTAGGACCAACCCCCGGAACGCCAGGAATATTATCCGAGGAATCGCCGGCTAATCCCTTAAAATCTAAGATTTTCTTAGGGGCCAGCCCTCCTAGTTTTTCTCTTGTTTTATTCGTATTATACAAAGCCGTTTGACTAACTCCTTTTCTCAGCAAAAGGACATTCACTTGAGTATTCACTAGTTGAAGAAGATCAAAATCTCCCGTTAGAATAAGGACTTTTGTTTTTGGGTCTTTAACTTTGTGAGCCATGGCTCCGATAAGATCGTCAGCTTCATAGCCTATCTTTTCTAAAACGGGAATACCAAGGAATTTTAGAATCTCTTTGGTTTCAGGAAATTGAGCATAGAATTCATCTGGTGTTTTCGTGCGTGTTGCTTTATATAAGGGATATTCCAGATGACGAAAAGTTTTACCCGGGGAATCAAAAACAGCAACAACATACTGAGGATTTTGATCCCTAAGAATTTTCAAAAGACAAGCCAAGAAGCCATAAATGGCATTCACTAATTTTCCCTGTTTGTCCTTTAATCTCGGCAAAGCATAATAGGCCCGATGCATAAGAGCATTCGCATCGATAATCAGGCATTTCTTGTCATTGCCTAGATTTAACGGAACATTAATCATTGATCATTGATCATTTTCAGAGAAAGAGGAGGGAGTTTGAATGGTAATCTCTCTTTCTTTTAATTGAGTTAATTTAAATTTCACTTGGATTCTTTTTTTAGGAATTAGAGCAGGGAATTTATCTCCCCACTCGACAGCAATAATATTCTGGGGATCAGCTAGCTTTTCCGGCCAACCTAATTGTTGAACTTGAGATGCTTCTTGAAGGCGATAAAAATCAAAATGATAAAATTTTCGGAAGGGCAACCCCTTTAAGCGATATTCTCGATAGATAATAAAAGTCGGACTAAGAATTTTTTCAATTTGAAAAACTTTAGCTAGTCCCTGTAAAAAAGTAGTTTTGCCTCCGCCTAAATTTCCTTCTAAAGTGATAACGAGGGCTTTAGAAAGCGAAAGTCGTTTTTGTAATAAAAGTCGAGCTAATTTCTCTCCGGCTTTTTTAGTTTCTGAAGAAGAATGAGTTATAAATTTGACTAACACGCTAAAATCAGCTTAAATTACCTTAAGAGTTATGGAAGAAAAACAAATTGCATCTCTTCAATCTTTGTTAAACGAAAAAGAGAATATTTTTATTTTCCCTTTTCTCAAAGAAAAAGAAGATAGCCTTTTGGCTAGTTTAGCTCTTTTCTATAGTTTAGAAAATTCTGGACAAAAAGCAAATCTTATTCTCGGCACTCTCCCCTGGTCGGTTCAACCTTTTGCCGTTAAAAGCTTTTCTACCTTTCAGCCCAAAATTATTATCCGACCCCCATCTTCCACTCAAATCAAGCAATTACGCTACGAAGAAAAAAACCGACAAATCATTATTTATCTAGACGCCGAAGAACATTTACTCGATCAAAAAAATTTTGATTTTATTTTATCTCCTCAACCTCAACCCGATTTACTGATTACCCTTAATGCTCAAAAAACAAAAGATATTGTTTCCCCTGTTTTTCAAAATAATTTTAATTCCCAGCCTTTGGTTAATATTGACCATCATCCCTCAAATCAACAATTTGGTCAGATTAATTTAGTCCAGCCGTCATCCTCTTCTCTTTGTGAGTGGCTGACGGAAATCCTTCGACAAATTAATGAGGATTGGATTGATTCTCACGTCGCGGCTTATCTTCTACAAGGCATCAAGCTCCTCCCTTCAGAGAAACAAAGCAAATCCTCGTTGTCACAAATGCATTATTTAATCGGTAAAGGCGCTTTAGATTTTACCCTTCCTTTTCCGCTTCTAACTTCCCAAAATCAAATTGATTTTCTCCAAAAAATCATAGAAAAAATTCAAGTATCGTTAAAACCTGAATTGGCTTTCGTTCTTTTAGATATCCATGAATTCCATTATGTTTCTCCTCCCTACCTTTCCCTGCTTATCAAAGAATTGAAATCCGGACTTTTCCATTTTGACAATCTGCTTGTCCTTTGGGCCCCAGACCGCCAGACAGTCCAGGGAATTATTTCTCTTAAGAATCAAAAGAAATGGAGCGACATTCTTGAGAAGCTCAACGGAACAAAAAGAGGCAACGTCGGACTCTTTAGAATAACGGGAACCAATTTATCTTCGGTCAAAACCCGAATATGGCAATTATTAAGTGAGGAATCAGTATGAAAGCAATAACGAGCCAAGTCACCATCGACCCCTCTGTCGCCGAGAAAATCTTGCCCAAGGTTAAACATATTCGAGACTTCCAAAAAGCGCTAGAGGCAAATTTTCTAGGACAGACAACCCGCCTGGTTGATGTTGTCCTCGGCGGCGCTATTATTCTCCGGGCTTCAGATATTCATCTCGAACCGGAAGATGAAGAACGCACTCGTTTAAGAATCAGAATTGACGGTGTTTTAGAAATTGTTTCTTTTCTTCCGGCTCAGGTGTACAAATCGATACTTGGTCGAATTAAATTATCATCCGGATTAAAATTAAATATTACCCAACGCTCTCAAGATGGACGTTTTACCATCCGATTTGAAAAAAGAGAAATTGAAATAAGAACTTCCATCCTGCCTTCAGAATACGGCGAGACAATTGTGATGAGGATTTTAGACCCTCGTTCCTTAAAAGATGTTAGCAAGCTGGGAATGCGCCCCGGACTTCTGAAAGTCGTCAATCAAGAGCTAGAACGCCCCAATGGAATGATTCTTCTAACCGGACCCACTGGCTCGGGAAAAACGACGACTCTCTATGCTTTCTTAAATAAAATCAAGAATCCCGGTTCAAAAATTATTACTATTGAAGATCCTATTGAGTATCGATTAGAGGGAATTTCTCAAACTCAAATTGATTCTAAACATGGTTATGATTTTGCGTCTGGTTTGTCAGCGATTGTTCGCCAAGATCCCGATGTTATTTTAGTTGGAGAAATTCGAGACGGAGAAACATCAAGGATTGCTATCCAAGCAGCCATGACGGGGCATTTAGTTTTTTCCACTCTCCATACTAATGATGCCGCGGGAACCATTGCCCGTTTAGAAGCTTTGGGAGTCGGTGGCACCGATATCGCTCCCGCCCTTAATATAGCTATCGCTCAGCGATTGGTTCGGCGCGTTTGTCCCCACTGCTCTCAGCTTTCCAGTCCTACCTTAGAGGAATACAAAGAGATAGAAGAAGCTTATGAGAAAATTCCCTCTTCTGTCCACATTTCTCCTTTTAATAATAAAACAAAAATATTGCACGCTAATCCTAAAGGATGTTCTCTCTGCAATTTTACGGGTTATCAAGATCGAATCGGCATCTTTGAAGCTTTCCGAGTAGATGATGAAATGGAAAATTTAATTATTCAATCTCCTTCTATCCCCGAATTAAAGAAAGCAGCTGTTGAAAGGGGGATGCTTCCTATGTACCTCGACGGTATCGTTAAGGTGCTCGATCACCAAACCACTCTTGATGAAGTTCATCGAGTGACTTAAAGTAATGAAAAAACAAATTTTTCTTTGGCTTGTTTTGTTCTTCTTTGTTTTTCCTCTTTTGCTTTCTTCCGCTCAAACAAAAAACAATCATCTGTTAATCGTTGAAATTCAGATAGCCGGATCGCAGTCTTCCCAAGACTACATAAAAATTTATAATCCAACGGCCGAGACTGTTGATATTCAAAATTTCCGCCTAAGGAAAAGAAGCCGGGAAGGAAAAGAATATTCTCTAAGGGTTTTTCCTTCTGAAAGCCAAATTGAACCGGGGGAATATTTAACTTGGGCTAATTCAAAAGACGAGTTTGCAAAACTTATTCAAGCTCAA
>Ga0307990_1001196_pt1 | contig 22168 bp, 18 predicted proteins | sample EllFjometagen129_FD_203168 | JGI IMG/M metagenome (GOLD analysis project Ga0307990, IMG submission 203168) | Marine microbial communities from Ellis Fjord, Antarctic Ocean - #129 | ecosystem: Environmental > Aquatic > Marine > Unclassified | place: Southern Ocean | collected 2014-10-08
CGGCAACCCATTTTTCTATTAACTCAAATCTGCACAAAGGGAATGGCATGAATTTTACGGGTTAATCTTAAGTTTTTAACAGACAATAATGTGTTTTTTTATTCTTTATAAAAATATTAACAACTTTCACACATATTATCATTATTTTCACGTCAAATTTTAAATGATTATGGATTACATTCTGCGAGCTGAAAATGTGATGAAAGATTATTCTGGTCACAAGGCATTGGACAATGTGAGTTTGTCTGTTCCAAAGGGGAGTATTTATGGGCTGCTTGGTCCCAATGGTGCAGGAAAAACTAGTTTTATTCGCATATTAAATCAGATTACGGCACCCGATGGGGGAAGCATTGAACTGCTTGGTGAGCCCCTGAATAAAAAGCATATCCGAAATATCGGGTATTTGCCTGAAGAACGTGGACTTTACAAAAAGATGAAAGTTGGAGAGCAAGCCATGTATTTGACACAACTCAAAGGGTTAAGTCGTGTTGATGCCGCAAAGCGACTTAAGTACTGGTTTGAAAAATTTGGAATTGAATCATGGTGGAATAAAAAAGTGGAAGAGTTGTCAAAAGGAATGGCACAAAAAGTACAATTTATCACCACTGTTTTACATGAACCAGAATTGCTGATTTTTGATGAGCCTTTTTCCGGATTTGACCCGATTAATGCAAATTTGCTTAAAAATGAAATCCTTGAGTTGCGCAATAAAGGAGCAACCGTAATATTTAGTACACACAATATGTCTTCCGTTGAGGAAATTTGCGACGATATTGCGCTAATTAACAACTCAAAAATTGTTGTTGAGGGAAATATTGATACCATTCGCAAACGGTATGCGCCGGATATTTATGAAATCATATTTGATGGAGAATTTACCAATCCCGATTTGGCGATGACTTCCGATTATGAGATTTTGGAAACAACACCAATGAACGGAGAAACAAGCATACGTTTGAAACGTTTGAATAGTAATTTTTCCGCCAATGAGTTAATTAAATTTTTGTTGCCAAAAGGGGAGTTGAAATCTTTCAGACAGATTATCCCAAGTATGAATACTGTGTTTATCTCTTTAGTTGAAGAAAACGACAAACCAATTAATAATCAGAACCATGGGTAGAACAAGCATTATTATAAGACGTGAATATCTGAGCAGAGTAAAAAAGAAAACTTTTATTATCATGACTATTTTGGGTCCAATTTTATTTGGGGCCTTAATGATTGTGCCGATTTGGTTGGCTCAGATAAAAGATACACAGGACAAAACCATTGCAATTCTGGACGATTCATTCTTGTTTGTTGACCAGTTTGAGGACAGCGAATATTTGAAGTACGAATATCTGGAAAGTATGGATGTGGATGCTGCACTTGAGTTGATGAAACAAAATGACTATTATGCAGTGCTTTATATTCCGAATAACATTATTAGTACCGGACACAGCAGTGCAATGATGTATTCGTACAAGCAACCCGGATTGGCAGTTCAGATGGAAATGCTCAATCACATGGAAAAGTACATAACAGATGCAAAGCTTCAAATCAAAGGAGAAGAGCTCGGTGTTGAGAAAGAAGCACTCCGGAATGTGATTAAAGCGGTAGAAACCAATGTGGATATAAAAACTCGTATCATCAATGATGACGGGGAGCAAAAAAGTACCAGCACTGAAATAGCCATGATTATTGGTTATCTTGCCGGATTCCTGATTTATATGTTCGTATTTATGTATGGTTCTCAGGTAATGCGTGGTGTTATTGAGGAAAAATCCAATCGTATTGTGGAAATTATCGTTTCTTCTGTGCAACCGTTTAAACTAATGATGGGGAAAATTATTGGTATCGCACTGGTTGGTTTAACCCAGTTTGTATTATGGATTATTTTAACCTTTGGAATTGTTACTGCAGCGCAATTTATTTTGCTGGATGATATAAAAGGCTTTCAGCAATCACCACAAATGGAACAACTTGTGTCATCAAATGCACAAATTGGGAACAACCCAATACAGGATGAGTTTTCCGGGAAAATTGAAGAAGCATTAAACGCACTTTCTTCCATTAATTTCCCTTTATTGATAGGCGCATTTTTGTTCTATTTCCTTTTCGGATATCTGTTATATGCCGGAATGTTCGCTGCGGTTGGTGCAGCAGTTGATAACGAGGCAGACACTCAGCAGTTTATGTTGCCAATATCGCTTCCGCTTGTTTTGGGATTGATTGTGATGTTTTCCGTCATTAATAGCCCGGAAAGCAGTTTGGCATGGTGGTTCTCAATTATACCGTTTACCTCGCCAATTGTTATGATGGTACGAATTCCGTTTGGAGTTCCTGTTATCGATTTGGTATTATCCTTTTCGGTCTTAATTCTGAGCTTCATCTTCATGGTGTGGTTATCAGGGAAAATTTATCGGATTGGAATTTTGATGTATGGAAAGAAGGTGAGCTATAAAGAATTATGGAAGTGGATACGTTATAAAAACTAAGATGAGACTAGCCAGTATCGACTTAGGAACGAATACCTGCAATTTAAGCATTGCTGATTGGGCGCCGCATAAATTGCAAGTTCTACATGCCGAAAAGCAACCAATTAAACTTGGTGTAGAAGGTTTTTCTGATGGAAATATTTCTGAACCGGCAATTCAACGTGTTCTGGCAGTATTGACAAAATATCGGAAAATAATTGGGGAATATAATGTTGAAAACACACAGGTGTTTGCAACCTCCGGCGTTCGAAATGCTAAAAACCAACAGGAAATTGTTTCCCGTGTAAAAGCAATTACCAAATATCAACTCAATATTATTTCCGGTGAGCAAGAAGCTGAATTCATTTATCTCGGCGTTAGGCAAGCTGTCCCTATGGATGAAAAACCCTGTCTGCTACTTGATATTGGTGGTGGTAGCAATGAAATTCAAATTGCCAGTATGGAAAAAGTTTATTACAGAAAATCCTTTGATTTGGGAATTGCCCGCTTATTATTAATGTTTCAGCCTTCCGACCCACTTAAAACTCAAAATATCGCTGATATCAGAGATTATCTGTCTGCTGAAATGAAAGAATTAATTCCGATTGTTGAAAAACATCAACCCAAAACCCTTATCGGGTCATCCGGAAGTTTTGACACGTTTGCATCTATGTACATCTATAAAGCCGGATTGGTTGGGACATACAAACATGCTGAGTGGTACGAAATTCCGCGTGATTATTGGTTGGGAATCTATCAGGAATTAACACAAAAAAATCGTGAGGAACGTCTGAAAATACCCGGAATGGATGCCATGCGTGTAGAAATGATTCCTTTGGCTTCGGTTTTTACAGAATTTCTGATAAATTTGTTCCGGATTAAAGTGATAATTCGTTCAGCTTACGCTTTAAAAGAAGGAGTTTTCCAATCCATGGCAAGGAATTTGATTGACAAATAATTAAAATTGAAAATATTTTGCTTATGAAACGCTTATACACTTTTGCAATTGCACTGCTCGCTGTCGTTTTCACATTTAATGTAAACGCTCAGGAAAAGCAATACAAGGTTAGTACAATTGCCTTTTACAACCTCGAAAACTTGTTCGACACAATTAATGATCCGGACATTTTTCTCAACGACGAATTTACACCTGAAGGTGATAAAAATTATAATACAAAAATTTACGAAGAAAAATTGGAGCGATTATCTTCAGTAATTTTGAAAATTGGTGCAGACTTTTCAAAACTTCCGCCTGCTGTTGTTGGAGTTTCTGAGGTTGAAAATGCCACTGTAATTGAGGATCTAATCAATAAAACAGAATTGAAAAATTACGGATATGATTATGTCCATGTTGACGGACCGGATGAACGTGGTGTTGATGTGGGGCTTTTGTATCGTAAATCTGTATTTGAAGTAAGCGATTATAAATCTATTAGCTTGAAATTTGATTTTGATGAGAAAGATAAAACCAGAGATCACTTGTTGGTTTCAGGAAAGTTTGATGGGGAAGAAATGCATTTTATTGTAAATCACTGGCCTTCGCGTCGTGGAGGTGAAAAAGTTAGCCGACCAAAACGTAATGCTGCAGGTGACAGAACCCGTGAAATTGTGGACAGTTTGCTGGATTTGGATAAGGACGCAAAAATTGTTGTTATGGGAGACTTTAATGATGATCCAGTTAATGAATCAGTAAAAGATCATTTACGTACAAAACGTAAAAAATCAGATTTGAGTCCCGGTGATTTATTTAATCCATTCGCTCAACTTTTCCGCGATGGTGTCGGTTCGGGAGCTTATCGTGACAAATGGAATCTTTTTGATCAGTTAATTATTAGTCAGGGTTTAGCCTTAGGTGAGCCTGATACTTATAAATATTATGCGTCACATGTTTATAATAAACCTGAACTCACGCAGCGCGAAGGTCGATTTAAAGGTTACCCATGGAGAACTTATGTCGGCGATACGTATATGGGAGGATATTCTGACCATTTCCCCTCATTTATTTATTTGATTAAGGAAATTAAAAATTAAGTCATGTTCATTATTTACAACCGATTTGTTTTTACAATGGCAGGCATTTTGTCTGCCATTCTTGCCACAGCACAAATACCGGTAGGATACTACGACATTGCTGATGGACTATATGGAGAAGATTTGCAACAAGCGCTGCACAATATTATTGATAATCATAATTCATTAACCTATGATGATTTGTGGGACGCATTTGAAGATACCGACCCCAGACCGGATAACAACAATTTAGTATGGGACATGTATAGTGATGTTCCCGGAGGAACACCAGCTTATTATTATACTTTCGGGAGTGACCAATGTGGAAATTATGAGGGCGAAGGCTTCTGCTACAATCGTGAACATTCCTGGCCAAAATCGTGGTATAATGATGCATCTCCAATGTACACTGATTTAGTTCAGCTTGTTCCTACCGATGGATATACAAATGGGCAACGCAGTAATTTGGTTTATGGAGAAGTAAGCAGTGCAAGTTGGACAAGTATGAATGGTAGCAAAGTTGGTGGCTCTGCTTTGTCATGGACAAATGAAACAGTTTTTGAGCCAATTGATGAATACAAAGGCGATTTTGCACGGATTTATTTTTATATGGCTACTCGTTATTATAGTGAAGACGGAAGCTTTAACAGCAATGATATGGTTGATGGGTCACAGATTAAGCCCGGTGCACTGGAAATGCTTATGACCTGGCATGAAAATGACTCGGTAAGTCAGAAAGAATTGATCCGAAATGATGCCATTTACGATTGGCAGTACAATAGAAACCCATATGTTGATCATCCGGAATATGTGGAATATGTTTGGGGCGATTCACAAAATGTGAGTCAACAGTTAAGCTTGGATGATATAAAAATTAACCCCAATCCGGTAAGCGATATTTTAAATCTTGAAATACCTGTTCAGTCTCCGAAAGGATACCAACTCGTGTTATTTGATTATTGCGGGAAGTCATTATTAAAACAACAGACTACGGGAAATGACATGTCTTTGGATGTTTCCGGACTGCAGTCAGGTATTTACATGGTGTGCATTTTAAATTTGAGTAGCGGCAATATCATTACCCGGAAAATTGTAAAACAATAAAAGATTAACAGAACTTATCGTTGGGTTTTAATCATTGCAAACTTACGTTTCAGTTTGAGAATAGGTCGTTCAATCAGTTCATAACTAATTGCCGGAATAATAAGTGTTAAACCGGTGAGCAGAAGCATGTATATATAAAGGTTATCAATCTCCCATTTCATCATCATTTTTTTCATGATGATAAGCAATAAGATATTTCCATACATATAAATTCCGTAAGATATTTTCCCAAAATAGTGGAAAATGCTGTTCGGCTTTAGTATATGGCGGAATTTCGCATTAAAATTATAATCCAATAAAAGCATGCTGATAATTGCAATGTAGAAGAATTTTTTAAAGCCGCCAAGAAAGACTGATCCCCAGTTGACAACAGGTTCAAGACAAAAGACACTAATCAATACAACCCACAGCAAAATCCTAAAATACCGGCTTAAATTTATTTCAAAAGGTTTTTTGGCATAATAATATGCTCCAATTGCTCCGATAATTAGCACATCCATTCTCGATACAGTATGTAGGTATAATGTAAACCAAGGCTTGTCCATTGACATAACCGTGTACATCCGGAAAGCGATGCTAATTATGATTAAGCTGATAAAGATCTTCATCAGATGTTTGGTCGGAACAAATGCAATAATAAAAGGCCACACTAGGTAGAAATGCTCCTCAATGCAAATTGACCAGAAATGTGCAAATGGGTATGCCCATTTTGTAGTATTTATTGCATGAAAATTATTTACAAAAAGGATGTTCGCCAGATAATTTGGGGTATCTGCGTTAACCCATGAAACAATAAAGGGTGCAATCGCAATCAATAAAAAATACAAAGGCCAAATTCGTAATGTCCGGCGGACGATAAAATTAAAAATATTGATTTTTCCGAATCGTTCTTTTTCTTTAATCAGGATATAAGTAATCAAAAATCCACTTAGAAGAAAAAAGATATCAACGCCAATCTCAAAGTTTTTTAACATTTGATGAATTAATTTTCCTCCCGGAGAAAGTGTGGTATATGTCCCCCCGGATAAAATCCCAATTTCGCCAAACCAACCTCGCCAGGCTTCATAACCGTGGTAAATGATAATCATAAATGCCGCAATAAACCGAACGACATCCAAATATGGAAAGTAAACACGTTTTGATGTGTTTTGTGGAGTTGCCATAATTTTGCTGGTGAAACTTTGCATACAAAGATAGACAAATAAATATCGCAAGAAAATTTTGAAAAAGGGCATTTCCCATTTATTAGATTTTTGTATATTGAGCCTTCAAATGCCTGTGGTAATGCCCATCACAATCACTCAGTGTGAATGTTTGTCCTTAATTTTTTCGAATTAACATATAATTCTGATTTTTTGTGTGCCAGTGATATCCCAAAGAAAATGGTAATTCCTGATGCTCATAGTCTTTATTGCTATAGGCTTGTTTTAAGTCTTCTTGGGTCAGATTTTCGCTGAAATCAGAAATGGGTTTTTCGTATTTACCAAAAAGGATGAAATTGCACTTAGTCTTATCAAAATATTTGAACGGGATTCCGGTGTCATCCTGAAAAAGTGCTTGAGCTTTTTCCAGTAAAAGATTGCGAATTGTACTAAAAGTGCGGTAGTGCATCAGGTAGGATGCGGATTTTACAAAGCCATTCATTTCATCTAGGCCTTCTAAATAGGCTTTCATTTCGGGATTTTTCACTAAACCATCATCGGAAATGTTGCAGTAAAAATACGTGAGTTCTTTGATTTGTTCCTCTCCGTTTTTGCGGAAATAGAATCTTACGCCACGGTATTGATTGTTAGGAATATTGATTGAATCGGGATAGACATATATGCTGCCGTCATCCTGTGATTTAATGGCTTCAACATCCAAAATTTCATGATTTGTTCGTGACAAAAACACGTAAAAAACCGGCAAAACGCCTTCTACCTTTTTACCTCCAATGTCTGTCAACATGTTTTTTGTTATAAAGTAGGAGCGTTTGTAAATGTCACGCAAAAAATAATCAATATTATGAAGATAGCTTATTTGTTCAGTTTCTGTCATGGTTTCAAAATCTGGCATTTGCCCGATTTTTTCGTTTGCAAGAAAAATATATTCCTCTGCATTCGGAAACAGCGTGTAAGCGTGCAGAAAATCCGGACCTGAAAAGGCATATAGTAGTCCAAGACTATCATTAATTTCATTATGAAAGTAATCAGATTCCCATTCACGCATTGGTTGGAGCCGTTTTTCCTCAATCAAATCCCAGTTGTCACTGATTGTTTTGGCGTAGTTATCCCATTTTGTTTCGGAGATTCCGATAGAATCAGTTTCATAATAAAAGGCAGTCCCGCTAAGGTGCTGCGCTATTTTATTGTGGATACTTTCCGTTGTTTCTGTGGTGGATGAGTCCTTCGTAGATTCAACCAGCAAATGCAACTTTCTTATTTACAAATTTATAAAATATATTTTTAGGATTGTCATAATTTAAGTTTTTCCTGAGACGTACATGACACTGCAAGCACAGTGCCCATGATTAAAATTATTAATTGCTTCATGATTTGTTCGTTGAATTATTAATTCGTTTGTTTAGTTTAAAACTGATATAATACACGACTGCTCCTGCAATCAGTGTCAGTAAAATAGCAAGAAGAATGCCTGGTTTCATTTTCAGGAAAAAGACAATCATCCAGCCGGTAAGGATTAAATATATTGCTGGTGTTACTGGGTATCCCCAGGCTTTATACGGACGTTTTAGTTTTGGTTCCCGGATGCGAAGTACAAAAACACCAAGCACTGCCAGAAAGGAGAAAACACTTAATAATACGGATGTAAACTCAATCAAATCGCCAAACGAAACAAAAAGAATCATCGGAATGATAAGTCCAAGTTGAAAGAGAATGGCAATGTAAGGCACTTTATTTTTGTTTCTTGTGTTTAGGAATTTAAACAGGTGCATATCTTCGCCAATTGCGGCACTCACCCGTGGACCTGCCCAAATCATGGAACTGATTGCTGAAATAAGTGCAAAGGCAATTAATCCGGAAACTATGGCTGCTCCCGTATGTCCGAATATATTTTGTGCTGCAATGTTCCCGACATCTTTCTGTAGAACAAGTTCTTGAATCGGAGCGACATAAAGAAACATCATATTTAGTAAAACGTAAAGTACTGCTACCAGCGCTGTTCCAATGAATAATGATTTTGGTAGGTTTTTCCCCGGATTTTTCATGTCGTCAACAATGTAAGCTGCAGCATTCCATCCCGAATATGCCAACATAACCCACACCAAACTGCCGGCAAATGCCATGGTAAACATGTCGTTGATGCTCTGTTTGGTTGGAGCAAAGCTGATTTGAGAACCATCTGTTAAGGCAAATCCTAAAATAATCAGTACAATGATTAGAATAATTTTGAAAATGGTAAAAAACTTCTGAAAGCGTGATATTGCCCGTAAATTTTGAAGATGAATTGCGGATATTATGATGGAAACACTAATCGCAATGATTTTTTCTTTGATTTGATTCGGGTCTTCGCCGCCCAGCATGCCAATTGAGTAGTCTCCCATAGCTAATGCTGCTGCTGCAATAGGGGCCGCAAATCCAATCATAATTGATACCCAACCTGCAAGAAATCCCAGTAACGGGTGATAAATCCGGGAGAGAAAATTGTATTCGCCACCGTTTCGGGGCAAACTTGCGCCAAGCTCGCCGTATGCAAAACTGCCAAAAAGCGCAAGCATTCCGCCAACTACCCATAGCATGACAATTGTAAAGCCATACTTAAGGTCGATGACCTGATATCCGAGACTGGTAAAAACGCCCGTCCCTACCATATTTGCAACAACCACAGCAATTGCAGTTGACAGTCCTATTTTGTATAGATTTTGTTTATTCATTCCACACGATTTAAACTACTCGCTTCGCAATAAATGAATGCCAAAGATACGATTTGGATGAAATTTGGCAAGTAGTAGAAATGTGTTTCTTTTTATAACTCACAATTTAGATGTGGTATAAATTAGTCTGATAGAATTTTAGCTATTTCATCCGATTCAAACCCTCGTTGTGCCAAAAAGGCAAAGCACTTTTGTTTTGTAATCCATGGGTCAGATTCTTTTTTGGCAATTTGTTTTTGTTTGTTTTCGGCAAGCTCCTGTAAAATGTTTCGGTATTTATTCATGTCAATTTCAGTTAAGGCTTTATTGATAAGTGCTACCGGAATTTGCTTTCCGGATAATGCATAGCGAATTTTTATTTTTCCCCATTTTGATAAGTAGCACTTGTCGTTTACAAAACTTCGGGCAAATCGTGATTCATCAATAAAACGCTCGTCAATCATTGTGTTAATGATGGTTTCGTGCAATTGGGAGGGAATTTGCCATTGGAATAGTTTTTTTTGTAAATCATTCCGGCATTTTTCTCCACGCAGACAATAGCGCCTGGCTTTTTCGAGCATTGTTTCAAGTTGGGATGTTTCCAAAACTAGTCAATTTTCATTTCAATTTTATACCCATTATGGCGACGAATATTGGTGGCAAATCCTTGCCTGAAAATTAGATATTGTCCGCGAATTGCAATTAAGTTTCCGGAGATTTCCTCGGAATCGTCAAAATGTTGCTGGTAAATTTTATCAAATGCATAGTTTCCCGGATAGATTATTTCAGTAACACGGTTATCCATTGTTACATATTGTGAAAGTTCATCAGGCAGGAGGGAAACCAGTCGTTTTTTTTCTGCTTTTAGGTCAATGCCTGAAGCTTCCGATAAAAGCATTTGTTTCCATTGTGTTTTATCTGATACCTGAGCTTTAAGGAACACTTCAATATCTCCGGCAAGTTTACGGTAAGGCGTTTTCGCAAAGCGGATGGCTTTGGAAGCTCCCTGATCAATCCAGCGTGTAGGAACTTGTTTCGCTCTGGTAACACCAACTTTCAGGTTGCTCGTTATTGCGAGATAGACATATTGATCCACTAATGTATTTTCTTTAGCCCAATTCATATCTCTGGAAATGCCTTCATGCGAACGGTCTTTTTCAGGATGCAAAATTCCGACATCGGTTTGCGGCAGACTCGTAAAACAACTGTAGCAATATCCCTGATGGAAAGATTTATTTGTTTTTGCGCCGCAAGCAATGCAATTAATCTCGTTGAGAAATTTAAAATGGATTTTTCTGCCGATGAGTTCATTCATATGGATTTTCTCCTGCCCTATATGCAAATAGTATTGCACGGGTTTGGCAAAATCAGTTTCCATTTTCAGGATATTTCCGGTGTATTGCATAGTGTTTGGTTTAAATACTCTGCAATTTAATCAAAGTTTATAAGAAATAATTATTTGTCTAAGTATCCGCGGATAATTCCTCGTTTGGAATTTCTTACGAATAAAATAATTTCGTCGCGTTCTTTTGTTGCCGGCATTTCTGCTTCAATGTATTCAATTGCTTGAGAACGGTTCATTCTGTTATGATATAATTTCCGGTATATTTCCTGAATTTCATTGATTTTGTCATTATCAAAATTGCGTCTTCGCAAACCGATGGAATTTACACCGCTAAATGTCAGGGGTTCTCGTCCTGATTTAGTATAAGGTGGAACATCTTTCCCAATTTTTGATCCGCCTTGAATAATACAATGTGATCCGATATGCACAAACTGATGCACAGCAGATGTTCCGCCAATGATTGCAAAATCGTCAACCTGAACTTCACCGGCAAGTTGTACTGCATTTGCTATAATGAGATTATTCCCAAGTTTGCAATCGTGTGCAATATGCGTATATGCCATTAGCAAACAATTATTGCCTACGCTTGTGCGGTTTCGAGCAGCGGTTCCTCTGTTAATGGTAACAAACTCACGAATGGTATTATTATCACCAATTTCAACGAAAGTGTTTTCTCCTTGAAACTTTAAGTCCTGAGGAATTGCACCAATAACGGCTCCTGGGAAAACTTTACAATTTTTACCAATTTTTACATTTTCCATGATGGTAACATTTGGACCAATCCAGGTGCCTTCTCCGATAGAAACATTTTTGCTGATGGTAACAAATGGCTCAATTACAACATTGTCTGCAATTTTCGCGTTGGGATGAACGTATGATAAGGGTTGGTTCATGTTATTTGGGTTTTATAATTTGGGCGGTTAATTCGGCTTCGCACACAAGTTTTTCTCCGACAAAAGACTCTCCTTTCATAATCGCGATTCCGCGGCGGATTGGTTCCAGAAGTGTTAATTTCATTATCAGTGTGTCGCCTGGTACAACTTGTTTTCTGAATTTCACTTTATCAATTTTCAAAAAGAAGGTTAGATAATTTTTTGGTTCATCGACTGTTTCAAGAACCAGAATACCGCCAACCTGAGCCATGGCTTCAACTTGCAGAACGCCTGGCATTACCGGTTCGTCCGGAAAATGTCCAACAAAAAATGGTTCGTCAAGCGTCACATTTTTAATGCCGACAACTTCTTTCTCTGTCAAACTCAAAACTTTATCCACAAAGAGGAACGGAGACCGGTGCGGCAGGCGTTTTTTGATTTCGTTTGTATCAAAAAGCGGAGCTACATCGGGATTGTATTCGGGGATTGCTGGTTTCTTGAGTTCTTTAACAATATGCTTTCTTAAAATCTTGGCAAATTCTGTGTTTGCATAATGTCCGGGGCGTTTTCCTATAATATTCCCTGTAATACGGTATCCGACAAGCGCCAGGTCACCAATCATATCAATGAGTTTATGTCTTGCTGGTTCGTTATTGAATTTTAAATCGATGTGGTTGAGTACTCCTTGAGTTTTGATTTCAATATTGGGTTTCCCAAACAAGACTTTAATCCGATCAAATTCTTCTTTCGTATAGGCTTTGTCAACCATAACGATGGCATTTTCTAAGTCGCCGCCTTTGATTAGTCCGGATTTAAACAGTGGTTCTAGTTCACTAAGAAAGGCAAAGGTTCTGCATGGTGCAAAATGTTCGACAAATTCATTCATATCATTTAAAGTGGCGAACTGATTAACAAGCTGAGTCGATTTATAATCAACAAGCACATTAATGGTGAATTTGTCCTCAGGGTATAGCGTAATCTGAATGTTTTTATCTTCAATATTTAGCTCGTGCTTTTCTTTGAATTTAAATTCAAAACGATCTGCTTCTTGTTCAACAATGCCGGCTTTAAGTATATTGTCAACCCAATGTTTTGAGCTTCCGTCAAGAATGGGAACTTCCGGACCGTCTATTTCAAAAAGCAAATTGTCAAGACCTAAGCCATATACTGCTGCCAGCAAGTGTTCCGCAGTACTTACACTTGCATTACCCTTTGCAATTGTTGTTCCGCGAGATGTGTCAGTTACATTATCTGCAATAGCATCAATCATTGGATGCCCGTCCAAGTCAATTCGACGGAATTTATACCAATGATTTATCGGTGCCGGTTTAATTGTTAGTGTTACAGCATCTCCTGTATGCAACCCAACGCCTGAAAGGCTTACAGGTTTTGCGATTGTTTTTTGTTTTTCGCTCATGATTTTCGAGTAAAAAAGGACTAATTTGTGGCAAAAATAACATTAACAATCAATTAAAAAAAGCAGTTTACTTAAAGTTCAGATAATGAGGTGATTATTTTTTTTCTTTACAAGATGTTTCGCTTATTGATTTAATTGTGATTTTAGTGCATCAATCTCTTTTCTGAGTTTTAATACTTCTTCTCGCATTTCCGGTAAACGTTTTTGAATTATAAAGCTTCGTTTGTAGTCCATAAAAGGGATTGCAGGGCTCCCCAGTAACTTTTCGCCTGATTTTACATCGTTGGGAATACCGGCTTGAGCGCCAAAAACAACATTGTCTCCAATTTTCAGATGTCCGGCTAAACCAACTTGTCCTCCAAACATACAGCGTTCGCCAACTTGCGTTGATCCGCTTATGCCGGTTTGTGCTGCTGCTACAGTGTGTTTTCCAATGATTACATTATGCCCGATTTGAACTAAGTTGTCAAGTTTTACGCCTTCTTTAATGATGGTAGAGCCCATTGTTGCTCTGTCTATACAGGTATTTGCGCCAATTTCAACATATTTTTCGATGATGACATTGCCAATTTGTTGAATTTTGTTGTAATTGCCGTGTTCATTGGGGGCATAACCAAATCCATCGGATCCAATTACTGCTCCGGCATGGATAATACTTTCATCACCAATATTGCAGGCATGGTAAATTTTAACTCCGGCGTAAATCGTTACATTATCTCCAATCGTTACATTATCACCAATGTAGCTGTGAGGATAGATTTTTACATTTTTGCCAATACTTGCACTCTCTCCGATATATGCAAATGCTCCAATATATGCATCTTTACCAATTTTTACCGATTTGCAAACATGTGCAGATGCGTCTATTCCTTTTTTGTCAAGCATTTCTTTATTGACAACATTGAGGAGTTTTGCAAACGCTTCATACGCATTGTCAACGCGAATCAATGTCGCATTTATGGGTTTTTCGGCTTTAAAGTCTTTGTTGACTAATACAATGCTGCTGTTTGTTTTGTAAATATATGCTGTATATTTTGGATTTGCCAAAAAGGATAAGGCTCCCGGTTTCCCTTCTTCAATTTTTGCGACATCGTTGACGTTAACTTTTGGATTACCCTCAATTTTGCCATTGAGAAACTTTGCAATTTGCTTTGCTGTAAACTTCATGAGTTTTATTTTAAATCAACGTTTTTTTCAATTTCTTTTGGGTAACAAATATAGTATTTTATTACATCGTGACTCAGTGCTGCCGGAGATAACATGTCCGAAGCATCAGCAATGTCGGTAAGCTCGCCCCGCCTAAGGATGTTAATTTTCTCATTCATATCACTATATGTTGTATTTACAATGGATTCACTAAACACAAAATATTTCAAATCATTTTCTGAAAGATTGAAATGCCGCATGACACGGATTTTTATTTCATCAATTTCGGATGCTTCGAATGCTTCTTTTTGCAGATAAACGCGAAAAAGTCTTCTGTTCATTAAACCATTGGCAAGAAAGGATAGAATTTTATCTGGATGTTTTGTCCATGATTTTATTGATGCCATGACATCGCTATCATCCAAGATAGAAAATCGTTGAAGCACTTCGTCCGTATTACTGCTGTTTCCATTTTTCAGAAACCAAAGTAAAGCATCGCTGGCTTCTAATTTGACGCCTTGTTTTATGAGGTCTTTTGCACGTTGTAAGGTGGTTTCCAGCATTTTTTCAGCAGCAAGCACGGTTTTATGTAAATAAACTTGCCAATACATTAGGCGACGTGCAATTAGAAATTTCTCGATGCTGTAAATTCCTTTTACTTCTACCACTAATTGGTCGTCCATCACATTGAGCATTTTAATAATACGCTCCGACCCGATAACTCCTTCAGAAACTCCGGTAAAAAAGCTGTCTCTGCGCAAATAATCCAAGCGATCCATGTCTAGTTGGCTGGAAACCAGTTGGTGCAGAAACTTTTTGTGATACTCGTTTTTAAAAATCTTGATTGCTAAACTGAGTTTTCCGTCAAATTCCTCGTTGAGTTTTTCCATGTAAAGCAAGGACAGCGTTTCGTGATCCCAGTTTGTAACAATGTCTTTTTCCAAAGTGTGGGAATAAGGCCCATGTCCAATGTCGTGTAAAAGAATTGCAATATTGACTGCTTCAGATTCTTCGTGAGTTATTTTATGTCCTTTTTGCCTGATGACATCAATTGCAGTGCTCATCAAATGCATAGCACCAATGGCATGATGAAATCGTGTGTGTGTGGCTCCGGGATATACGAGAAAAGTCAATCCTAATTGGGAAATTCTGCGCAAACGCTGGAAATATGGGTGTTCCATTAAATCAAAACAGATGGAATGATTAATGCGGATAAACCCGTGAACAGGGTCGTTAATAATTTTTTTCTTATTTGCTTCTAACATAGTTTTTTATCAACCGAAACAAAATTACAAAATAAAAGCTGTAATCACAAGAATGTCAGGTATAATGGATGACGTGATTTGTTAATTATTTCGGATGTTAATGTTGCATAATTCTGATATGCTATGGTTTAACAGATTTTTATTACTTTGCGAAAGAAAAAGTTATTGAAATCTGGCATAGAAATTGCCAATAAACCTCTGAAAAACCATTGCTATGAAACAAATATTTGTCGGTTTAACTTTAGCCATACTTGTATTTTCAAGTCTTTTGGCATTTCCCCAAACAGAAGATGAGCTTGAAAAGATGCGTCAGGATTTTGAAAATTACAAACAACAAGAAAACGAAAGTTTTAGAAAATTTGTGGAGGAACAGGATAAAGCCTTTGCTGAATTTTTGAAAAAAGACTGGGAGCGTTTCGAATTATTTACAGGACGTGAGCCTGTGCGTGTGCCGGGACCAGAAAAAATTCCGAGATACAAACCGACGATGAATGTTGAGCAAAATACTGCAATTCCGGTTCTTGACCCGCGCGATGATAGTACGCCGGAAATCGCAGAAAGGAAACCCATTGCTATACAGGCGAAACCAATAATTGTTGAGTTGCCAATTCAGGATATTGTAAAACCTGACATTAAGCGAAAAACGGCGATCCTGAATTATTATGGAAAAGATATGCAGTTTTTGTATGACCCTGAATTGCATCAAAACCCAGGGACAGCGAATGGGCCAAATGTCATTTCTGCCTATTTTGAAACATTAAGTAAAACCGATTATTTTTTCTTAATTGAACAGTTGTTACAAATGCAACGTCAATTGCGACTTAATGACTGGGGATATTTATTGCTTGTTGAGGATTTATCAGAGCAAATATGCATTACGGAAAAAGAGCAAGTGCTTTTTCAATGGTTTATTTTATTGAAGTCGGGTTACAAAACCAAGCTTGCATATTATGATGATGCTTTATCGCTTTTGATTCCTTCCCAAACTGCTTTGTACGATGTTTCATATTTAAAAATTGATGAACAACAATATTATGTGCTTAATAAAGACATGGCGCATATTCGTACTTATAACAAAGATTATCCCGGAGCTGAGCGAATTTTTGATGTGCATTTGTCTGAAACTCCAAATCTCCCATTAATAATAGGTTTTCGTGATTTTACGATTGGTGAAAAGGTTGTGAAGGTTGCTTTTAATGAAAACCTCAGGGCTTTTTATCAGGACTTTCCACAGTCGGAAATACGAGTGTTTTTTCAATCTGCGATGACAGCGATAACCCGTGAGTCTTTATTGAATTATTTCGAAAAGGCAATTGATGGGAAAACGGAGCAGGAGGCCGTGAATATCATTTTGCAATTTGTTCAAACGCAATTTGATTATATGACTGATCAGGAGCAATTTGGTTATGAAAAGTTCTTTTTCCCGGATGAATTGTTTATGTATCCGGCAGCTGATTGTGAAGATCGCTCTGTGTTATTTGCATATCTCGTTGAGGAACTAGCCGGTTTGCAAGTTGTTGGACTAGATTATCCTGGACATATTGCAACTGCCGTAAAGTTTAATGACCGAGTAAAGGGGCGCTTTGTAGAGTATCAGGGGGAACGATTTACGGTTTGCGACCCAACATTCATCGGGGCTCCTGTTGGTGCTTGTATGCCACAATATGAGAGGGCTAAAGCAGTCATTGTTCCATTAGATAGTCGGTTGAGTCTTGAAGAAATTGCCGAGCCATTGTGGTCAGATATCTATGAAAATGGAGGGTATCGAAATAATGTTGAGCAAATTGCTGCTCAGGATGCATCGGGAAATCTATATTTATGTGGATCTTTCAATAAGAAAATCCAAATTTCAGGGAAACAACTTACTTCGCATAAACCTCGCAGTGGGTTTGTGGCATCCTTTACTCCAGACAATCAATTACGATATCTAATAAAAATTGACAAGGAAGATTATGTAACACCTGAACATCTTATGGTTTCGGAAGCGCTGTTACTTGTCAGTGGCAAAATCGAGGGGGAGAATTCAACGAGCTATTTTATTAGTAGTTATGATACGCAACAACATGAAAATTGGTTTGTTCGTATTGATGCAGATCAGGAAAAGGCGATACGATCCGGTTACACCGGGTATTTAATCAGTAATTCAGGGGAGCTGATTGAGCAAAAATCGGTTAATGATATGAGTGTTGACGAATCATCTGTTTTAGCAATTTTTCCCGACGGGCTCATACGGTTGAATGCTTATAACCCTGCTCCAGTTTACCATTCGGAAGCCCGAAACCTGAGTTCTATAGAAATGGCAAAGCTTTGGCAAAAAACAAGTGTGGAGTATGAACGTTTGGCTTATCATAAATCCATCGCAGGTATATTGGCATTCTTTAATACATTAGAGGAGTATCGCTTTAATGTTAGTGGAAACGAGATTACAGCAACATTGAATGCATTAAGTCAAAATTTTATTGTAAAAAATGCTAGTTTGCATGAAAACCTGAAACAAATACAGCATATTACCCTTGATCGTGGGGTATTGTCAATCAAATTAAAAGATAATACACGAATTCGTTTGGGAGATGTGTACTTATATGATGGAGCAAAATTACGTATTCATAATTATCAAACAGGAAACCTTAAACTCAGTGTTATTGAAGGTGTCGATTACAAATCCCTTTTTCGTAGTTATAAGGTGAATTATATAAAAATGTTCAAAGTGAACGGTGATGTTTTGATTGATTACAGTTATAAGCATGACCAACGTATTATGTCAGTAAAACCTGACTTTGTGAATTAATATTTTCAGTAAACTTATATTATATTTGAAATGTCGGAAAGATAATTCTAATTTTACGACCATAAAAACTAAGGACTATGAGAAACTTTACCAAATATTTAGTGTTTATATTTATCTTATTACTTGGGGCATCCTGTACTCATAAGCGATTTGCAAAAAAAGCCGCTAAATTTGAGGAGCAAGGGATGTATCAGGAAGCATCCGATTTATATTACCAGTCATTGATTGCAAAGCGATCCTATATTGATGCTCAGGTAGGATTAAAGCGGACAGGACAACGTGTGGTTGATAAAACATACAGTGATTTCATGACGGCATACAATCAGGGAAATAATAAACAAGCGGTTTATTATTATATTGAGGCGGAATCTTTCGAAAACAGACTAAAACAGGTTAGTATAGAGCTGGTTGTTCCACCTTATTATGAGGAGTATTACAGTGAAGTAAAAGGAACTTATCTTGATGATCAATATTTTGAGGGGGTTAAAAAACTCAATAATGAAGATTTCTCCGGCGCAGAGCGGATTTTTGCTGAAATTGTAAAAATTGAACCAGACTATAAAGATAGTAAGGAGCAACTCAATATTACTATTTATGAGCCAAAATATCGTCAGGCAATTCAACACATGGGCAATAAAAAATATAGAAGTGCCTATTATTTGTTTGATGAGATTTCTGTAAATTTCGGAAATTACAAAGAAAGTGTTGATTTGAAAAGTGAATCTCAAAAGGCTGCCACTATTCGCGTTGCGATTCATAATATCGAAAATCATTCGAATAAATCAGAATTAAGTAGTCAGATTAAAAGCAAAATCATTAATGGGTTAAATCAAACAAATGATCCGTTTATCAAAGTGGTTGAATTTGTTGCAGCTAATCGTGGAATTTATGATGCCACTAAAGCCACACAACCGGACGCACTGGTGAAAGGCACCATCCACAGTTTTAATTTTGATTTGGGACGAATTAAAAAAGAAACAAAGCGAGGTTACCTTGAAATAAAAACCAGGTATAAGGACAGTGAAGGGAAAACTAAAACTAAAACAAGTTATAAAAAAGTAGAATATGAAGAACTTTCTATGCAACGTTCTGCAATGATTAAGTTTGACATTAGTATGGTTGATACTCGTACCAATGAGATTTTACTTACGAAGAGTTTTAATTTGAATAATCAGGATCAAATTCATTATGCTAAGTACGATGGCAGAAAAAATGATCTTGTGCCTGGATATTGGAAAAACAAAAGCACAGATTCTGATGAAGATGTTATTCGTACAGGACGGAGTGAGCGCATAGCTTTGCAGGAACTCTTGAATGCAAGAACCAAAATTAAAACCATGGATGCTTTATCTGTAGAATTAATTGATGAAGTTTCAACTCAAACCGTAGTCCGAATTATTAATTATAATCCTGAATAATGCGAAACGTTCTAATTATATCGATAGCACTCAGTTTGGCATTTTTTAGTGGGTGTGATGTTTTGAAAAATACGCAGAAGCCTAAGGAGCCAAAGCCCGAATGGGTAGATAAACGACCTGCATCAGGAATGTATTATATTGGAATTGGTTCTGCACGTAAAGCCGGTTTGTCGCCTGATGCATATAAAGAAAATGCCCGAAACAGTGCGTTAAACGTTTTGTCTTCAGAGATTTCCGTGAATATTTCCTCTACCTCAGTGATTAATACCATTGAAACAGATTATCAGCTTAGCGAAACCTATGAACGCCAGATTCAGACAAGTTCTGATCGCAATATTCAAGGTTATGAAGTTGTCGGCAGCTGGGATGGAGGAGAGATTTTTTGGATGTATTGCCGCCTTTCAAAAGCTGAATATCAAGCACAAAAAGCAAAGAAAAAAACGGCAGACTTGCAACAAGCAAAATCCAAATATATACAAGCTGCTGATTTGCGTACAAAAGGGAATCAATACGAGGCAATAGGATTGTATGTTGAGGCTTTTTCTGATTTGACAGATTATCTTGCCGAGCCGACTGAAGTATTGATAGACAGTAGTAAAGTTGATTTGGGGACAAATATTTACCGCGATTTGATTCAGACTTTTGACGAAGTGCGATTTGAGTCGAAAGAAAATCCTGTGTTTGTAACTAGTGGAATGCACATTGACCCCCAATTAATGGAAATTAGCATTTCAAATAAGGACGGATTCACGGTGCCGAATATGCCAGTAGTTTTAAGTTTTACGGGTTCCGGATTATTGGATAATAAGCTCAGCAGTGACCAAAATGGTGTAGTTCATGTTCCCATCAATAAAGTGATTAGTAAAAACCAAATGGAAACAATTACTGTAGAGCTTGATATGGTCAGTTTGAGCCGGCTAACAAAAGACATTTTTATTCGTACTGTTATCCGCAAAATTCCACCACCGACTTATAAACTTGTTATCAATGTACAATCTCCGTTAATTTTTATTGAATCGTCAGAAAAAAGCTTTGGGAAGAATTTAAATCAGGCTAATTTACAATCAGCATTATTTCAGGCAATGGCAAAAAACAATATGCGTATTTCCAGCAGTGCTGCTAAGGCTGATTTTGTCATTCGTATTGAAAGTGATACTCGAAATGCAGAAGTTAGTTCATATCAAAAATCGGTAAGCCTGCAATATATTGTAAGTGTTTTTGATAATGAAAGACGCCTGATTTACAGTAAAAATGAAAAAGACATTATGGGTTATGGAAATAGTTTAGATGAAGCAAGTGATGAGGCCTATACCGAAGGTGTTAACCGGATGAAGCGTAAAACAGCAAATTCTATTTTTCAAGCAGTTTTTAATTAGAAAGCCCCTATATTGTTATGTCAGTATTAGTTAGTTTCGCCATGTTCCCCACAGATAAGGGAGTAAGTGTAAGCCAATATGTTAGTCGAATATTAAAATTAATCCGCGAAAGTGGCTATGAGTATAAGCTCAGTGCAATGGGAACTATTTTTGAGACTCCTGATATGCCTTCTGCGCTTGCTTTATTGGAGAAAGCCTATGCTCAGCTTTCCGATGATTGCGACCGGGTTTACTCAGTAGTAAATTTTGATATTCAAAAAAACAAACCCATGGGTCGTATTCGAGATAAGATTGAGTCCATTGAAGAAAAAATTGGTCCAGTAAACAATTAATCTCCCTAAATATCAGAAATTTGATGAGTTATTAACCCGGAAAATTCATGCCATTCCCTTTGTGCAGATTTGAATCATCTAAACCCGCAGTCATATTTTTATATTTCAAGGGTTTTACCTGCATTATTCATGGAATTCCCTTTGTGCAGATTTGAATCATCTAAACCCGCAGTCATATTTTTATATTTCAAGGGTTTAGATGGTTTGAAGATGTGCAAAGGGAATGGCAAGCATACCTAAAAATAGATGTAAATTATTAATTGTTTTTAGGCTTTAAAATGTTAGTATATTGATGCAAATACGCTTAATTTTGCGATGAATAATGCAGGCTAGTTCAAATTAGTATAGAATGAATTGTATCGGCAATTTTGATTCACAATCGGTATTAACATCTAACTATTTGCGGTGAATTTTTCGGGTTAATTATTGCACAACTGCTGCCTTACTAAGTTCTTGAAATTGTTTGCTATGTCTGTAAACTTAGATGCCTTGCTGCTGTACAAAGGGAATGGCATGAATTTTCCGGGTTAATGAACCGCTATTTTATGAGGTACATTATCTACGAAAACAATATATAATCCAGTCTTGAGTTTTGAAACATCAATGCTCGTGAGTTCATTCTTCGCTACAAAATAATGTGTTAAACGCCCTGACATTGAATATGGATATTCCGGACTAAACTGACCCCCCTAAACCAGAGTTAAAGAATCATAAAAAAGACTGCCATTCCGGCGGATACTGACCCCCCTCATTTAATAATTGCCATAAGTTTTATTAATTAACAAAAAA
>Ga0307990_1001197_pt1 | contig 22138 bp, 23 predicted proteins | sample EllFjometagen129_FD_203168 | JGI IMG/M metagenome (GOLD analysis project Ga0307990, IMG submission 203168) | Marine microbial communities from Ellis Fjord, Antarctic Ocean - #129 | ecosystem: Environmental > Aquatic > Marine > Unclassified | place: Southern Ocean | collected 2014-10-08
CAATGGCTCCGTCGGGCAGGTTGATGTGCTGACAGACGGCCAGTGGTTCATCGCCGGTGCCGGGCGGGCAGTCGATGATCAGATAGTCGAGTTCGCCCCAGTCGACATCGCCAAGCATTTGTCCCAACAGTTTGTTTTTCATCGGGCCGCGTACAATCACCGCTTGATCGGGGTCGGCGATCAAAAACCCGGAGGACATCAGCTTGATCCCATCGGCCTCAATCGGCAGGATTTCGTTGCCGATCTGCTTCGCGGTGCTGTCCGCACGGTTGAACAGAGTGGGAACACTCGGGCCGTGGATGTCGGCATCGAGTAGGCCGACCGTGAAGCCTTTGGTCTTCAGCGCGCGTGCCAGATTGGCGGCCACCGTGCTTTTGCCGACGCCGCCTTTTCCGGAGAGGACGACTAGTTTGTATTTGATCTGCTGCATGCGCAGGGCGATGGCGGAGGGTTCGCTGGTTACTTCACATTCTGACATAATTTCTCCCACAGGGTTCTAATTGAGGTTGCTGCGGCTCCGTCGTTTAGTTCCACCACGCTTTTGCCCTGGATCTGGGCTTCGGTAATCGATGCATCGTATGGAATTCTTTCTAAAACGGTCGCCCCGGCTTTGCTGGCCGCTTCTTCGATCCGCGCGGTCATTTCTGAATTAATATCCCATTTATTGACGCTGATGAAAGCAGGAATTTCAAAATGACGTGCCAACTGTAGAACGCGCAGTAGATCGTGTTCGCCGGAAAGCGTTGGTTCGGTCACTACCAGCACCGCATCGGTTCCGGTAATCGAGGCGATCACCGGACAGCCGGTTCCGGGAGGCCCGTCAATAATTAGCCAATCCGCCTGGATCGCATCTGCAAATTGTTTGGCTTGGGCACGCACGGTGCTAACCAGTTTGCCCGAGTTTTCCGCAGCGATTTCTAGACGAGCATGGAACATCGGTCCAAAACGGGTTTGCGAAAAAAACCATTTGCCGCACAGACATTCCGGAAAATCGATCGCTTTTTTTGGACAGAATTCGACACAGACTCCGCAGCCTTCGCAGGCAAACGGGTCGATGCGAAAAGCCGATCCGTCAACAGAAACGGAATCGAAGCGGCAGAGTTCTAGGCATTTTCCGCATCCAGTGCAGTCATCCTGACGGATGATCGCTTGATGTCCGCTAAAAAATTCGTGGGTTTTTCGTACATCAGGATTTAAGAGAAGATGCAGGTCCGCCGCATCCACATCACAGTCGGCCAGTACGGCGTTCTTCGCCAGCGCGGCGAAGGAACCCGTTACACTGGTTTTGCCGGTGCCGCCTTTTCCGCTGATTACTACTAATTCTTTCATTGTTCCGTCTCCAATTTGATTTCGCGGATCATTTCGCGGAAGCGGTCTGTCAGCTCCGGTTCGGCGGTCAGCAGGCCGTCGCCGCGCGAATAGGCCTCGGCAATTTTTCTCGATTCGGGAATCTGTAGCAGAATTCGAATCTTTTCTTCTTCGCAGTAGCGGACAACCCGGTCGTCGCCGGAATCGGACCGGTTGATTACCACGCCGCATTTAAGTCCGAGAGTCCGAACCGTTTCCACGGCCAAAATTAAATCGTTAAGTCCAAACGGGGTCGGCTCGGTGACAAGTACGACGAAGTCAGTTCCCGACACCGCGGTGATCATCGGGCAGGACGTTCCGGGCGGTGCATCGATCAGTACCGGCATACCGGGCGGGGCAGCTTTTTTGGCGGCGCGGATCAGCGGCGGCGCCATGGCGTTGCCTATTTTCAGCCGGCCCTCAAGGGTCGTGATGCTGCCGTTTGTTCCTCGGTTGATTTCACCGATCTCCTCCGGCTCTTCGGTGATGGCGTTTTCTGGGCAAATCATTACGCACCCGCCGCAGCTATGGCACAGCTCCGGAAAGACCATGGCGGTCTCTCCAGCGACGGCGAGGGCGTTGAATACGCAGAATTCGCTACACGCGCCACAGGCGGTGCAGATGTCGGCATTGATCTGAGGGACCGGCACGGTGACGACCTGCTGGGACTCGGGTTTGGGTTTCAAAAAGAACGCGCTGTTGGGCTCTTCCACGTCACAGTCAATCAGGCAGACGGGCGTTTCAAACGCCTGAGCCAGAGCGACCGAAACCGTGGTTTTGCCGGTTCCTCCTTTTCCGGATGCTATCGCAATTTTCATTTTTTTGGTTTCTCCATTAAAACATGAGCGTTGAGCGGCCGTCTGGAGACGTCCGCGATGACAGGGCATTTTACTTTAAATAGGAAAAAGATGCGGCGCGGGTTGTTGCTGAGCGTTTCAAAATTTCCCTGTCCCTTTGAAATAATTAGATCGGCGGAATTGAACAAGGCGCAAAACTCTTCGCTGCATTGGTCAATATCTGTTCCCGGCACGTCGTTTCCTTTTCCGTTTCCAATGATTGGAACCAGCTTATCCAGCCCCGCGGCGCGGGCGTCCTCTTCCAACGCATCGTTCAGAATCGGTGCTCCTCTGACCGCCAGTGTGACGCGTTCCGGCCCAAGTTGTTCAACCAGTAGTCGATCAAAAATAATTTCTCCCGCGTTGTCCGCGATATAGAGAATGGATTTTGCTTCGCGAACGGCCTTTCGGAACGAGTCGATATCGCCTTCGAGCGGTTCTTCGGTGGCGTGTTCAATGGCGTTGAGCACGTCGGATTCATTCAGTCCGCTTTTTGCGCCAAGGTCAATAATGTTGCCGGCGATGGCAAAATGGGCGGCGCTAATAAGCGGATCATCCGATTTTTCAACATCCTTCCGCAGGTTGGGCAACAGACGCAGAGCCAGCTGGTTGTGGTCTTGTTTTTGCTGCTTATACGGGTCATCAATACCGGTTTCTTCGCGCAGTTTGCGGTGGATTTTTTGGGCCAGGATCGGTGGAGAGTTGCTCCAGTCGGAATCAGCCAGATTACGGAACAGGTCGCGCACCATTTTTTCGTGGAAGGCGACATCGTTCGATACCTGACGACTCGCGTCGAGGGTCTGACGTATAAAACAGGGAAGGCAGTCGAGACAGGTTTGCATAGGCTTGTTCTTATCCATTTTCAAAATGAAGGGATTGATTCGTGTTGATATGACATTGTCGATTGAAGTGCAGAAGTCCTCCACTTGCTAATCAGCAATCTCAAATCGGCAATCAACAATTCTTTTAGGCCCAGTGTCCTTCGACGTCTGCCCCTTTGATTTCGGTTAGACCGTTCTTCTCGAACAGGTCGAGTGCGTTTTGGACACTGCCGGCTTCGGCCAGATAAACCGTAATTTTCGACGCGCTCAGAATTCGGAACGCCTTGGGGCCGCAGTGGCCAGTAATGACGATTTTGGTGCCGGTTGCGGCAACATTCTGCGCGGTCTGGATGCCCGCGCCCTGCGCTGCATTCAAATTCTGAGTGTTATCAGCGGTTTCAAACGCTTTGGTTTCGGTATCGTAAACAATAAAGCCGGCGGCGCGTCCAAAGCGCGTATCAACGGCGGCGTTCAGGTCGGTTCCTGATGTAGTGATGGCAATTTTCATAATTCAATTTCCTTGTTATGGAGTTTATCCAACAGTCCGGCGGCCAATCCAACGCAGTCAACACAGGGCAGTATCCGGTTTTTGCGAATATCGCGGCAAGCCGTATAGCCGCTGGCCTTTTCTTTGAAGAGAGTTGTTATTTGATCCTTGTGGTGTTCACCCGCCAGCTCGCGGGCAGCGTGTAGGGCGCCACACAAACCTTCTGGAGCCCGGCCGCCGCCAGCCGAGGCAAATGCCTCGGCGTGCTGCGACTCGGGTTCCTTTTTCTCCTTCCACGCCAGGGCAACGGACTGTGCGCAATTGCCCCGGCGCGATTTGAAGTGATCGGAAGCGGCTTCTTTCACTCACCGTCTCCGAGCGCTTCGATCTGTTGTTGGATGAGGTTCATCTGCGCTTTAAGCGCGTTGAGTTGTTCGGCGGAACTAGCCTGCGGGACGGGTGCTGCGGGTATCGGGGCGGGGAATCCGAATCCTCGTCCAAAGCCGCGTCCCATGCCCATTCCGCGTCCCATGCCACGGCCAAAGCCGCCGCCGCCGGACATATAACCGGGTGCGTTAATTCCGGCGCAGTAGCCTGCACCGCGTCCTGTCATTGGGCCTGCGCCCGTGGGTCCTGTTCTGTCTCCTCTTGGCATAATATGCCTCCTTTTCTTAATATTACATTCTTCCGCGTCCGCCGCGCCCGTGTCCGCCCCGTCCACGTCCGCCCCGAAGGGGCATCATCGCGGCTTGCGGCGGGATTTCATTCGACTGCGGCATTGCATCCGGTTGCGGTGGGTGAGCAGTTTCCAGCTGAATCGCTTTGCCCTGAATCAGTGCTTCCGCAATTTTTTTATGCGCCCGTTTCAGAATATTTCCGAGCGTCTGGCGCGAAACGCCCATTTGCTCGGCGGCCTGTTCCTGATAATGCCCTTCCAGATCGGTCAGCCGGATCGCTTCGAGTTCATCCTTTGCCAGTTCGACTGTTTCGAGCATACGCATGGGAATTCCCTGCGGCTTAAAATGAGTCGCGTTTAGGCGGTATCCGATTTGTCGCTGGATTTGGGGTCTAGGCATGGTTTGTTTCTGGCATATGCCATAAACCGTGTCCACTGTTTTTTCGGGATTTTTTTGCAATGTTTGGAACATTTTCTTCCGAACCTTGGAAGAATCTTCACCACGGAACACACTGAATACACGGAAAGTTCCAGGCATTGGGAGATGGTTTCGTCTAGTACGCCGTCAGGGATTAAATGTTGGGTGTGTGACCGCAAAGACGCGAAGACGCAAAGGAAGAAAAAATTAAATTAAAAAACTGACTTTCCGATGTTCGTAACGAATCAGGTTGTTTGTTTCCAAGGTTTGGAAGCTGGCTCTTTCCCTTTGCGTCTTCGCGTCTTTGCGGTCAAAAAAAATATAGTGTTGGAATCCTGTTCGACAGGACAAATATTTCGTGACGCAGTACTGGTCCTGCGTGTTCTGGAGCGAAGAGGATAAAGCCTATCTGGCCGAAGTGCCGGAATTTCTCGGATGTATGGCGGACGGCTCCACGCCGCAAAAGGTACTGGCGAACGCCGAAAAGATCATTGCCGAATGGATCGAAACCGCCAAAGAGATGGGTCGCACCATTCCTGAACCGCGCGGACGTCTGGCCTATGCGTAAACAAACAGCTGAGACTTGGACACGTTGGCTACGATTGCACTGCGTCTAGTTCCATCCCAAGTCTATCCTCACTCAGCACGGCGCGCAGCTCCTCCAGAACTTTTTCGATCTGTAAAAATTTCGGAGCACTGGCTTCAGCAGGATGGACTTTCATGCCCTCTGCGGATGATATTCAGTATTTAGTCCAGGCAGGCTGGAAGCCTGCGGTACGTATCGCAGGCTTCCAGCCTGCCTTATTTTTAAGCCGAGAGGGGGTCGAGCAGGAACGGGTTTGGATCACGAATCGCACAAATCTACACGAATGGGGACATTTTCGGACAGGATTGCAAGGTCGACAAGATAAGTTTGAAAGTAGGGCAAGCGTCCCGCTTACTGAAATAGATGAACGTGAAGAAGACATAAAGAATTCGTGAGATTCGTGATCAAAAAAAATGCGGCATCAGCGCAAGTGCGAAATCAGTTGATTTATAAGAGAGTTGTCTGGTTTGGTTTTGATTGCAAATTGGCGAGTTTTTCAACTGACAGAATGAATCCGTAGCCCTAGGCTGTGTCCTATGAAAGGCATGGGTTATGGAAAGCATTGTAAAAGAAAGCGCGCGACAGGTGATTGAGAGCATGCAGGAGTCGTGTACATGGGATGATTTGATGTATGAGCTGTATGTGCGTCAGAAGATCGATCAGGGCCTGGATGATCTAGACAACGGACGTGTGGTGTCGCACGAGGAAGTCCGGCGCATGATGGTACGACCATGAAGATTATCTGGTCTGAACGCGCACTGACAGATCTGCGCGAAATCAAGGCTTGGATTGTCGCTGATTCGCCCTGTTACGCTCTGCGGGTGATGGAACGTATTGTTCAACAGGCGGAATTGCTTGAAACCATGCCGCGCCGAGGACATGCGGTTCCCGAGGCTCAGCACACCGATATTCTTGAGGTACATGCAGAGCCGTATCGAATCATTTATAAGGTTTCTGCGGAATCTGTCGGCATTCTTACCCTTGTGCATATGGCGCGGAATCTGGGGTTATTCAACAGTGATGAAAAAGGGTAACGCGGTTATGCGGCCGAAGGTTGAGGCGGTCTGCCGTCATCATGGATATGAACCGCCGGTTATTTGCACGCCGCAGGCCTTGGGATGATCGCGAATGAGGAATTTTCACCGCAACCAGCCGTCGCCGAAGGCTATGGCGGTCAAGAAAGTTCACCAGCATTCCCACGGGCTTTTTGGTGAACTTCAACCCGTTCCTCCTGTCTCTCCGTTGTTTTAGTCTTTTTCTTCTCCCTTTGCGTCTTTGCGGTCAAAAAATGATCCGGCTGGTTGTTATTTCGGCAGCAGAGATACGGATCTGGAGGCAGGGTCCGTCCGAGAATTCGGGAATATGTTGCTTTTATTTTTTCCAATGCTCGGAACTTTTGATCCGAATTCTTCCAATGGTGAACCACTTCCCGTAGGTCGTTATTTTTCTTTCAGAAAAATTATCTATCGCTGCGCTTTCGGGGAACCATCTGCGCCGATCTGCGGATACACCATCATGACCAATGAACAGCTCGTTGAGATCGTGAAGCAGAAGATCACGGATGTTGGGGGTTCATCGCATTCTGGAGCAGAGCGATGACGGCTTGGGTTCGGAAGAGGCGGAACGCGAGTGGGATGGGGTGATCCGCGAGCGGATGGAGCGCTATGACTGCGGAAAAGCAAAAGCCCGTCCGGCTTCGGAGGTCCCTCTGGCGCCGAGCGAAGCGCAGATAATTTTGCATCGCAAAGCAACAGATTAATTACTCAAAAAAAGATATAGTCAGAATAATTACAGTCAGAATGATTTTTTCTTATATGCATTTGGATTCTCGTCCCATTATTCTGACCTTAATTATTTTGAGACAATCAGCCCCGGTTCAGCTGCTGTTCAAATAGACATTAAATAGCGGATTGTGTGGTAGCTCAATTCGCTGCTTTTTGTCATTTGCCGGAATCCGATCATTTGGATCGCTGGAAAAACAGGAGGATGCCGGAATTTCCGGCTTCCAATGGTTGGAACTTTACGCTTCACTGCCCGCCCTATGAGAAAACCAAACAGTCGATATGTCGCCGCCGGGATTATTGCCCGCTGGATGGAGACCGGGGATTTTCCCGACCGCTTGATCGCGGACGTGAAGGATGATCGCGCCTTTATTATGGAGCTGGTCTATGGCGTGGTGCGCCGCAAACTGACCCTCGAATATATTTTGCAGAAGTTTGTGAACCGTCGTCCAGAGGATTTCATTCTCGCTGCGATGCAGATCGGGGTCTACCAGCTTTGCTTTATGGATCACGTCGAAGAGTTTGCCGCTATCAACGAAAGTGTCGGCGCGGTGAAAGAGAGCCGCCATAAAGATGCTCTCCGCGCGTCCGGGATGGTCAATGCCGTCTTGCGCAATGTGCAGGAGGAAAAAGAGGCGATTCTTAAAAATTTGGCGCGTCAGTCGGATGAGATCCGCACCTCGCATCCGGAACAGTTGGTGTGTCGCTGGCAGAAGCAATACGGCGAGCGCGACACCCGTCAACTGTGCGAATGGAACAATGTGCCACCAGAAACCATCTTGCGCGTTGAAACCACCAAAGTAACGCCCTCCAATTTCATGAAGGAACTCGAGCTGGCGGGCATTGATGCCACACTGCATCCGTACAAATGTCTGGAAACATTTATCACCCTTCCGCGCGGTGTGCCGGTGCCGAAGGTGCCTGGCTATTCAGAGGGCTGGTTCACAGTTCAGGATCCGGCCACCTCCGCTTCGGTCGAGTTGCTCGACCCGGAGCCCGGCGAGAGTGTGCTCGACGCCTGCGCTTCGCCCGGCGGCAAAACCACCATGATCGCCGGCATGATGGAAGGCGAGGGCGAGCTGGTCGCTATGGATGTGCACGCAGACCGCCTCGACATCCTGCTCGATACCGTCAAACGCACCGGCTGGGATTTTATTGAAATCGTCAAAGGCGATGCGACCAAGGGGTTTCCCAACATTGAAAAAAAATTCGATGCCGTTTTGGTCGATGTGCCCTGCATGAACACTGGCGTACTGCGTCGCCGCGCCGATGCGCGCTGGCGCTTCACCCGCGATCGCATCGAAATGCTCAAAAAGACGCAGTGGCAGATTCTCACCGCCATGTCCAAATGCGTGAAACCCGGTGGGCGGATCGTTTACAGCACCTGTAGTTTGGAGCCAGAAGAGAACGAAGAGCTCGTCGGTCGCTGGGTGCGCGAGCACAATCATTTCCGCCTCGCGAAAGCCAAACGTCTCTTTCCGCCGAAATCGGGAACCGACGGCGCGTATGCCGCATTACTGCGTCGGACAAAATAGGTGCACAGGCGGACGATACACCGCTTTTTTGGTGTCTTTTCGCCTTTCTCATGGTTAGGCTCTATCCCGTCGAAAAGAAGGACTCAATTTTATGGAACCAAAAACAAAAACACCCGTACCGTCGAAAAAAGAGACCCGCAAGAAGTCGCAGCAGGTGAAACCGCCCAAACCTATGAAGGGGTTTGCCATGTGGTTTCTCATGATGGCGCTGGTCTTTATGGTTATAAACTCGTTCAAACAGCAGCAGGTCGAGGATAAGAAGCTGGATTACAGTCCCGGTTTCATTCAGCTCGTTAAGACCGGAAGAATCAATAAGTGTGAAATTGTCCGGGGTGCCAATGGCGACCATGTCAGTGGGGATCTGACGGACATTGACACGGTAACCGGCAAACCGGAACAATTTGAAGTGGATGTGGTGATCACCGAAGAACTGCTCAAATTGCTTCAGGACAATGAAGTCACCTTCAAATTTACGCCGCCGTCCACTTTCTGGCCGATCTTCTGGAACGTGGTGCCGTTCGCTGTCATTTTCATCGTGATCTATTTCTTCCTTTCCCGTCAAATGAGGAACGCTGGGGGCCGGGCGATGAGCTTTGGTAAGAGTCGCGCCAAGCTGATGAAAAAAGATGAGGACAATAAAATCACCTTTGCCAACGTGGCTGGGGTTGACGAGGCCAAAGATGAGCTTCAGGAAGTGGTCGAGTTTCTCAAAAATCCGAAGCAGTTCCAGCGTCTCGGTGGCAAAATGCCCAAAGGGGTTCTGCTGGCGGGTGCTCCCGGAACCGGAAAAACCCTGATTGCTAAAGCCGTTGCCGGCGAGGCCGACGTGCCATTTTTCAATATCAGCGGCTCGGATTTTGTTGAAATGTTTGTCGGGGTTGGTGCTAGCCGAGTGCGCGATATGTTCGAGCAGGGCCGCAAAAATGCGCCGTGTATCATTTTTGTTGATGAAATCGACGCTGTGGGCCGCAGCCGCTTTTCCGGTATGGGTGGCGGGCACGACGAGCGCGAACAAACGCTCAACGCCTTGCTTGTCGAAATGGACGGGTTTGAAACCGAAGAGGGGATCATCATTATTGCCGCCACCAACCGGCCCGACGTGCTCGACCCCGCGCTGATGCGCCCCGGTCGTTTCGACCGTCAGGTATTCATCGACCTGCCGAACCTGAAAGGCCGTGAAGAGATTCTCCAAATACATGTCAAGCGCGTCACGCTGGCCGATGATGTGGATCTGAAAAAAGTTGCCCGCGGAACCCCCGGCTTTTCCGGTGCCGACATCATGAACCTCGTCAATGAGGCTGCGCTGCTTGGCGCGCGCCGCGGCGCGGATGCTGTCGAACTTTCCGACTTCGAAGAGGCGCGCGATAAAGTGTCGTGGGGTCGTGAACGCCGCAGTCACATGCTCGACGACGAAGAGAAGAAACTGACGGCCTACCACGAGGCCGGTCACGCCATTGTGATCGCCAAAACCGAACAGACCGAGCCGTTGCATAAAGTGACCGTCATTCCGCGTGGACGCGCACTCGGCGCCACCATGCAGTTGCCGGAAAAAGACCGTTATACGCAGGGTCGCACCCGCCTGATGGGCATGCTGATCGGTCTCATGGGCGGACGCGTCGCTGAGGAGCTGATCTTTAATGATGTGACCACCGGTGCGCAAAACGATATTGAACGCGCCACCCGCATCGCCCGTGCGATGGTTTGTGAGTTCGGCATGAGCGATCAGCTGGGCCCGCGCGACTATGGCTCTGGAGAGCAGCAGATGTTCCTCGGCCGCGAAATCCACCGCAATGAAGTCCACAGCGATAGAATTACGCAGCTGATCGATGCAGAGATCGACAAAATCCTGAAGGAGGCTCACGACACCGCTCGCGCTATCCTCGAAAAGCATCGTGACAAGTTGGAACTAATTTCCGAAGTGCTCATCACCTATGAAACGCTCGCCGGTGATCAGGTGATGCAGATGCTTGAAACCGGCGAAATTCCCGACGAACTAAAAAACGGAAAAACGCCGGCGGAAGTGCGGGCGGAAGAAGAAGTCGCGAAAAAAAAAGCCGCTGAACCCGACGAAGCGGAAGCGCCCGCCGGGGACGAATCGGCTGAGAAATCAGCCGAAACCGACGAGCCTGCTCCGGATGCTGAAACCTCGGAAGTTGAAAAACCGGCAGAAGAATCGCCCGCCGACGAGACGCAGGACAAGCCCGCCGAATAACGTTTCCAAACTATGGAGCGGTAATGCCCCGATTTTCCAACCCTTGGAAAACGGGGCTTTTCTTTTTCCAAGGATTGGAAAATGAATCGTTTGGAAAAAGCTGAAAAACCAGATGGCGAAATAACCGGCCTGATTCGAATGGCGCGAAGTTAAGGGCTTTTAATAGCGGGTTGATCCACGGGTTTTGCGGGATATATTTGAATCTTTTCAAAGTGGGACAGGCTTCCAGCCTGTCTATATATGCAAAGAGCCGAACATCTGCAGACAGGCTGGAAGCCTGTCCCACTTTCTATTCATTCGCGGGTTGGAGTTTATTTTTCTGGTTCCTCTTCGGACTCAATCTCAAGGCGAATAAACTCCTTGAGTCCACCATAAACAGACGTATTCAAATTCGTATCAACAGAAAGTGCTGGGCAGTAATTTTGTCGTACCTCTTCAAGAGGGAATGTCATGGGTTGCCGCGAATTCGCTACAGTTTCCATTAAGTATTGTTCACCACTAAGTTCTAAATGAATCCATGCATGAGCATGATTTCCTTTGGCTGAGGCTGGGCCGCTCCTCCCGCAAACAAATTCAGCAGGAATACCTAATTTTTTGAGTTTGTGCCAAGCCCACAAAGCATGGTCTTCGCAATCACCTTTTCGCATATTTTCGAATGTAACAGGGTGTTGCCAGAAATCTTTCTCATTAAAAAGAACGCGATCGCCTACATACTTACAACCACGCAACCAATCTACAATATCCTTGGCTGATTTGACCTCAACGGTACTTCGTCCCTCAAGATACCATTCCCAGTCATGAAGGTTGCCGTGCCCAAATGCTTTTTTTGGGAGTCTCTTTTTTGTTTTTTTTCACACATCGTCATCTGTCATATTTTTAGTGGCATGACGAAGGAGTGGTTTTAATACGCTCTTAATTGCTTTGTTCATTCTATATTTTATTCAGATCTAACGTTCCGCGACACTCTGAGCGAGCGGAGCCAGCGATAGAGTGCAAGCGGTTGGAGTATTTTAGTACCCTTTAATATATTTAATCTCACAACTATGCTTATTTTTTAAATCAGCATGAATGCCTTTCATATTTTCATAATCACGAAGCTCGAATAGCTTCTCTCTATTTATTTTCCCAACAAACCTAACAGGTATGTTGTTTTTCATGACAACTTCGATATGGGTCAGAGCTGACAAGGCGATTTCTAAGGCTTTTGGGGGATCTGACAAAACAATCGTTCCATCAGCAATCTTGACAGTATGCTTCTGCAGGTCAGCTTTTCTCTTTTTCCATGTACCTCGAAGCGCTATCGCACACATAAAGAAAAATACAGGATATGACAGCCAAGGTAAATTCATGAAGATGTCGTATTTTATTACGAGTATAAAGCATAGCACCAAGAACGTGACAAAACACCGCTCTATAGGGTTTCTCTTAAGGTGTTTTTTGGAGAATCGGTATTCCATTTTTTTAGTTCCAACGTTTAATGAGCGCACTTCGCTTTTTGAGGGTTCAGTCTAACAGCGGTTAGGGTGTTTGAAAACCGAAAACACTTTGCGGCACTGAATCTAGAAGAAAGATGTAGGGCGGGGGCCGCCTGTCCTGAGCGAAGTCGAAGGGAGACCCCGCATCCGTCCTGAAGTTTCGGGGCGGCTACAAAGGGTTTTTCGTGTTCTCTGCGAACTCTGCGCCTTTGCGTGGAATAATCTTTTGCTGATGAAGTGCGAAGTTTCCGGATTTTTAGATAGTTGATCCGTCTTTTGTGTCTCTGTGCCTTTGCCCCTTTGTTCTTTCCCTCCAACGTTTGCAGTGACGGAAATGTGTCTGGTGTTTAATTCCTGAAAGTGCAAAATCAGGCTGTGAAACGGTGGTGGAAAACAGACGAAATGGATGCACGTTGCGAACAGCCGGTTCGGGCGGCTCTGAAGCGCAGGATGGTTCTCTGTTCTTTTGAGGCGGCCGCTCTCAGCATTCTGATTCATCTGCTGCTGCTTATTTTTGCCGGCACAACCGTTTTTATGAGCGTGGCGATCAAAGATTCCGTTTGGTTCAAAGGGGAGAAGGTTAAGCGGACGCAATTGGAAAAACGCGCCGAGATACCGGTGTTAATTAAACAGATGTCGCGCAAAGGGCCGCGCCCGTTGATGGTCAAACAGGTGGTTCGCCCAGCGGCAAACCGGGTTAGAATCCCAGTGCCGCCGCCGACCGACATCGGATTTAATCTGACCGGCATGACGCTTAATCGCGAAAGTTTCAGCAAAATTTCTATGCCCGGTAGGCTGGATATAGGCGTTTCCAAAATCAATTTCTTTGGCACCCGTGCCAAAGGCGAAAAGATCATCTTCATTTTGGATGCTTCCAAACAAATGATGGAGGACTCCAAAGGCGGCTACGCCACCTATAAATACGCCAAAGATGAAGTCCACCAACTGGTGAATTCTATGCCCTCCGCCACGTTGATCAATGTGATGGTCTACAGCGGGTCGAACCTCGACATGTTTAAGCCGCAGGTGGTGCCCGCCACCCCGGGTAACCGTGCCGCGCTCAAAGAGTGGCTCGAACCGATCAATAGCGACCCCTACAACGTCGGGCGGGTCTCTCGGAACTACCGGTCGGAAACGGAATACGACTCGTTGCTCGACGGGCGGGTGCAATACTGGCTGCAGGCGGCTCAGGCGGCCATGGAGCAGCGCGCCGACAGCATCTTTGTGCTGTGCGGCGGAATGGGCAGATACACGCTTCCTGGCGAAGGGGGCGGCGGCGGCAGTGGGCTCGACCCGGAGGAGATGGCGGAGTATCGGGCGAAACGCGAGGTGGTGGACGAAAAAGCGCGGCGCATGCTCGAAAAAGAGAATGTAGCGCGTAAAAAACGGGGGCTGCCACCCAAAATTATTTATAGCTGGTACAACTATGTCACCGACGATCTCCGGTTGGAGTATCCGACGCCGCCATCCCGCCAGCGCCGCGGAAGCGGGTTCGTGCCCACGCCGCCCGAAGAACTGGTGCTCGATCACATGGAGGAGGTGTGCATCCGCCAGTACTCGCCGTACGAACTAAAGAACCCGGCCGTAAACTTTGTCTACTTGATGGCCCGCGACGGCGTGGCGTATAAGGAGTATCAGTCGGTTACTGGCCTGCGGGAAATCGCCCGCGAGTATCGCGGCGACTTCAAATTCATCTACGGCGCCAAAACTATGCACAACCTCACGTATTGATTTTCCTAAACATGAACCGTGCTTATGTTGCGTAGTTCATTATGTTGCGACGTGCAACATTGCTCCCGTTTCCAAAGAGAACGCACCAAAACACGCAACAGTTCGCTTTTATCAAATGGATATTTCTCCTGTTGGAATAACGCATAGCGGGATTTTCTTTGTAGGACGAGGTTGCCACTCCTGCGTCGTTGCTTCGTAATAACAAAGCCTCTCTTCGAGTCTCTGTATTCAGAGAGCTTGTGTCCCTCGCACGGGCAGGAGCACACACGCTCCCGAATACGGGAAGTGCGTACTACAAGCTTGCCTATGACGTACTATTGCGAACTCTACCTAAAATATTGAAATTCATTCAGAAAACGCACATGTCGCAACATAATGAACTACGCAACATAACCACTCCTTTCGGTCGTTATTTTTATTTCGGGAAAAAACTCTATCGTTGCGCTTGCGGGGAGACCAACTGCGGTGGGCATAGAATGAAAAAAGCCGCCCAGTAAGGGGCGGCTTTTGTCTGTGCGCGTCTATGCAATAGACCTAGCGGCGCGGGCCAGAGCGTCCGCGGGGAGGGCCGCCGCGGCTCGGTCCGCCACGGCTTCCGCCTCCACCACTACGACCTGCCGGGCCGGAGGGTTTGCGCGGACGCGGTTTGCGCACCGGCGCCGGTAGGCTCAACATGCCTTCTTCAGGATGTGTGCAGGCCAGACGTTCGCCGAGCAGTTCTTCAATCGCGGGCAGCTCGAACGATTCGCGTTCGCAGGCGAAGGTCACCGAAATGCCTTTTTTGCCAGCGCGACCGGTGCGGCCGATGCGATGGACGTAGTCGTCGGGCCGCTCCGGAATATTGAAGTTGACGACGTGAGTGATGTCGTCGACATGGATTCCGCGGCCCGCGACATCCGTAGCGACTACCAGTTTGCAGCGTCCTTCTTTGAAGTCGGCCAGAATGCGTTGGCGTTTGTTCTGGGCGACGGCACCGGAGAGGATTTCGCAATCGATTCCGTAGCGGTAGAGGGCGTCTGCAAGACGTTCCGTTTGATCGCGGCGGTTGGTGAAGATGAGTACCGATCCGACCCCAGTTTCTGCTTTGAGGAGGTTGTAGAGTAACGGGAATTTTTCTTTGTCGGTGACGAGGTAAACTCGCTGTTCGACGAGTTCGGTGGCGGCGTGGTCGGGCTCAATTTCGATTTTGCCGGGGTCAACCATCCAGTCGGAGGCGAGGCGCATGACGGCGTCGTCGAGCGTGGCGCTGAAGAGCAGGGTCTGGCGTTTTTCTTTCGGTGGCGTTTTGTAGATGATGCGGCGGACGTCGGGAATGAAGCCCATGTCGAGCATGCGGTCGGCTTCGTCGATGACGAGTACATCGACCTCTTGCAGGTTGATGACGTTCTGTTGAACAAAGTCAATCAGGCGTCCGGGGGTGGCAACAACGATGTCGACGGAGTCGTCGAATAGGCGGCGCTGTTTGTCGTAGTCGATTCCGCCATAGACGGCGACGGTGCGGCAGGGGGTGTATTTGCCGAGCTTTTCGGCGTCGTCGCGGATCTGCATAGCCAGCTCGCGGGTCGGGGCGAGGATCAGCGCACGCGGCTTGCCGAGTGCGGGGCGTCCTTTTCCGTTCCGGAAAAACTGGGTGAAGATGCCGAGCAGGAAGGCGGCGGTTTTGCCGGTTCCGGTCTGCGCGTTACCGGCCATATCTTTTCCTTCGAGCGTCAGCGGAAGGATTTCCGCCTGAATCGGGGTGCAGAATTTAAAGTTGAGGTCGGCGATGGCGTGCATGATGTCTTCCGGCAGACCCATGTCGTGGAAGCGGGTTTTTCCCTCTTCAGGTTCCACTTGAAAGCTGGCGGGATCCCACGGCTTAGCTGGTTGTTTGGGAGCCTGTGGTTTTTTCGGCGGACGGGGGGCGCCTTGCGGACGCGGTTCGCCCTGAGGACGGGGTTTGCGGCCTTGCGGTTTGCGCCGACGGGGGGCATCGCTTGGCTGTTTCGGTTCCTGCGGCTGTTGGGTGTCGGCCTTTTTTTGCGCGGCCTTTTTGGACTCTGACGGCTTGTAGGTTTCCTGCTTTTTAAACAGTTTTCCGACTTTTTCGATGAATGATGGCATGATGATTCTTCCGGTTTAATGTTTCCGCTCAGGGCGGGCCCGCCAGCGGCGGGCAGGGTATCCGGCGGTTTTTTGTTAAGCCGGATAATTTTTGAACGGCGCATTAAAGGGGTTTCGCCCTCAGATAGCCAACACTAAATTGTAATTAAACGGCGCGTAGTCAGCAGGTTATCTTCATAGCGGTGGTTCCTGTCGTACTACATAAACGCGAAAACATGACCTCTTTTTATTGCCATCGGTATTCATCAATTTAGAATGGGACCCTTTTCAGGAGGAAGAGACGGCTTATGCAAATTGCTTGTTTAGATTTAGAAGGGGTGCTGGTTCCGGAAATCTGGATCAATGTGGCGGAGCGTACCGGCATTGATGCACTGCGCGCCACAACCCGTGATATTCCCGATTACGATGTCCTAATGCGTCAGCGCCTTGCCCTTCTCGATGAACATAACCTGAAATTGGCTGACATCCAGAACGTCATCGATGGGATGGGCCCGATGGAGGGTGCGCGTGAATTCCTCGACGGACTGCGGCACAATTTCCAGGTCATCATTCTTTCGGATACGTTTTACGATTTCGCCGCGCCACTCATGAAGCAACTCGGCTACCCGACTCTTCTCTGTCACCGCCTGCATATCGATGAAGACGGTCGTGTGGCGGATTACAAGCTGCGTATGCCCGACCAGAAGCGCGAAGCGGTTATGTCGTTGCACCATCTGCGCTTCAAAGTCATCGCCGCCGGCGACTCCTATAACGACACCTCTATGCTCGGCGAAGCCGATGCCGGCATTCTCTTCAGCCCGCCGCAGAATGTCATCGACGAATTTCCGCAATTTCCTGTCACCCTCACTTACGACGAACTGGCTGCCGCTTTCAAAAAAGCTTCCGCTGAAATTTAAAAGGAGAATCACCATGGTACGCAAAGAGCATCATCTCGTTAAGCATCTCATCCAACTGCAGGATCTCATCGCAGCCCGCGCCCAGCAGCAGGCCGCTCATCCGAAACAGAAACTCGTTGAACTCGATAAACACATTAAGACCATGAGCGACGAGTTGATCCCCGAACTGCGCATAAACTTTCAGCGGTTAGTTCATAAAAACCTTGAGGCGCTCGCTCCGATCACCGGCGACAACTGTTCCGGCTGCGGCTTTGCGCTCACCAAGACCATGGTGAACAACATTAACGGCGGAGCAGTAGAGATGAGCCGCTGCCCCAACTGCACCCGTATTCTTTATGCGCCCGACGTGCCGCTCATCCGCCACACGCCGCGCCGTCGCTGGGGCGATCCCATTAAGCGGGGTATCGAGCGCTTCACCGCACCCGAACTGATGCTTCACAAGCTGAAGGGAAACACCGATGAAGAAATCTTGATGGAAATCTGCGAAAACATGTGCGCAGAGGGTTATGTGGAAGATTGCACCGACCTGCATGACGCCGCTATGCGCCGCGAAGCCATCATCTCCACCGCCGTTGGCGGGGCGATGGCCTTCCCGCACATCCGCGGTGTTGAGGGGGGCGGACTGACCCTGTCGGTCGGCATCAGTAAAAAAGGCATCGACTTCGGCGGAGCCACCAAAACCAAAATTTTCTTCTACATGGTCATCCCGACCGCCGCCAGTGCCTTCTACATCAAGCTGCTCGCTGACTTGACCCAGAGCTTTTCAACGGCCGCGTCTCGCGAGCCGCTGCTCAAAGCCAAATCGAAGGACGACCTGTGGAATGCCCTCATTAAAGGCACCCGCAAAATGGTCAAGTAATCACGAACGGCTTTTGCGGCATCTTTTTCGAACCAGCGGATTTGCGGTATTGCAATACCGCTTTATCCGCGGTGCTTCGAATCTACGACAAAAGCCGTCCGTGATTTGTGCGGCAGGTTTTCCAGACATTGGGAAAATCCCCTCCGGCGGAGGGGTGCCCAACGGGCGGGGAGGGTAAAAGTTCCAAACATTGGAACCCCCGTTCTGTTTTTTTACAGGCCTTGGAAAATCATTCATTTTGGCGAAATTCAATAGGAGTTAGGCTCAAATTATCCCGAACCTATATAGGTTCGGGATTTCTGAATTATTAAAATGCTAATGGATAACAGTTTACATAGATAAAACCCCATTTTAACCCCGGTTGCGGGCCGCAAATAGGAGCGTTGCCCAAATGACAACGGCGGCACAGGAAATGCCGAAGACGGGCGCGGCGCCGACCGCAGCGATCAACGGAATCGCCATGCCCGTCCAGAGTCCGCCGCCCATGAAGGGTTCGTGCAGCAGCTGCTTGCAGGCGAAGGCTTCGGCGGCCGGTGTTTTGTAGTCCGGATCGACCACGCGTAGCAAAAGCAGGCCGGTGGCCGTCACACCCATCGACTGACCCATTTCGGCGATGGCTCGCTCGAACCATGCATTTTTGAAAACGCGCCGGGCGAGGAATAGCACACAGAAAACATTCCACAGAATTCCCGCGACGATCAGAATGATGAGCGGAACCCAGCCCTTGGCGACGACATCGAGTCGGATGGTGGCGATCGCCGCGACCACGAGAAAGTCGAGCGCGCAGTTTTGGATGCGGCGCATCAGTCCGGAATCGATGTGGTCGTTGGGGTCAAAGCGATCGGCGAAGAGCTGGACGAGCAGGCCACCGAGCATACAGAGTGGAAAGAGCGGAAACCCGCCGAGTAGATTGTGTTTTTGTGCGAATGGGATCCCTGCCTGCAGCAGCAGGAGCAGTTCTTTAATTCCGTACCCGATCAGGCAGGCGGCGGCCACAATCACCAGATGTAGGCTGAGCGATTCGATGACATCGCTCGAAACGGTCAGCTTACCTGCTTTGGGGCGCAGGCCGTGCGGAATGCTTCCGGTCCAGTCTTCTTCCTCAATATGTTCATGCGGTGGCTTTTTCTCCGTCACATAGCCTTTGCGTACCGCCCAGTTGACCAGGGCCATGCCGACGATGATCGCGCCGAGAATACCGGCGGTGGCGCTGGCGAGTGCGAAATCTTTCCCCGCGCTCCAGTCGAGCTCGTCGAAGACCGGCCCGAGGCCGCCGGCGGTTCCATGGCCGCCTTCAAACCCGACGGGAAGCACCGCACCAAAAAGTTCGTTCAAATGAAAGATTGGGCCGAGCAGGAAGAGAACTAAACCGATGCCAACCACATATTGCCCCCACGCCACAATCTGTCCGTAGGCGAGCTGGCGTCCCGCACTTTTCCAAACCTTGGAAATTCCGGGAATCTCCACACCGAGAAACAGGCAGGCGAAAACGAGGTTAATCAGAATGCCTGGCAGTTTGCTCCAGCCGGCAGTCCACGCATCCGGCAGGGGCAGCCCCCCGCCCTTAAAGGAATGGATGAGGATCAGCCCAAGCAATCCGGCGATTACCGACGCGGGCAGGTAGAGCCGTTGAAGAATAACCAGTTTGCGACGAATCCAGTAGCCGAGACCGAGCAGAACCGCGAGACAGACAAAGGACAGCATGGGAACCTCCGTGGAGTGTTGGATTAGTGGATAACAGGATTAATGAATTTTGTTTTTCTGGATGCAATCATTCAACGCTCCTTCACTCCATTACTCCTCTTCATATGACGGTGATTTTCTCGCCGTTATATGAAACGGTTTGGCCGCATCGGATTTTTTTTCGTTTGCGGGTTTCGACCTCGCCGTCGACAACCACGTGGCCTTCGGAGATCATAATTTTGGCTTCGCCGCCTGTTCCGCACAGGTGCGCGGCTTTTAGCAGCTGAAACAGGTCGATGGTTTCGCCGGTCAGATTGAAATCAGCCATGCTCTTTCCTCATTTTCTTGACCATTTCCCAGTCGCGCAGTGCCGCACGGCGCCGGTGATAAAGTGCGTCGACTTTTTCTTCGAGCGTTTTCCAATCCTCGGGACTCGCGGGAGAGTCATAGTCCCACAGTTCCTCGTCGGAGCGTTTAAACTGCCATTTAACCTGTCCGCCGCCGGGGAATTTTACGCGCACAATTCGCCTCACGCCGTCGTCCAGTCGTTCTTTCCATTCAATATCTCGTTTCATAGGGCAGAGCCTACCTGCGACCCGCTCTAAATCAAATATTTTTCCATATTTCAGTCCTTTCTTTGTTGGCTACTACCCCATACCTCTACAGGTATGGGTAATGATATTTGTAATATCATTATATTCAGTAGTTTATAAAATATTTGCTCTGATTTCTATTAAAATTCCCGGGCGGACCGGCTAGAGCATGCCGAGCCCTGCGGCAGCGAGCATGCCGGTCAGCACGCCGCAAATGGCGTGTTGATATTTCCCGTAGACGCGCGCGGCGGGCAGCAATCCATCGAGTGCAATAAAGACCATCACGCCTGCGGCTGCGGCGGTGAGTGCGCCCAGTGCAAAACCGCTCATGAAGCGGTGGAACAGTGTGTAGGCAATCAGCGCCCCGAGCGGTTCGGCCAGTCCGGTGAGCGCGGAAAAGCCGCAGGCTTTTGCACGGCTGCCGGTCGCGTGATACATCGGCAGAGCCGTGGCGATGCCTTCCGGAATGTTGTGCAACGCTAGCGCAACTGCCGCGCCGATCGCGATCGGTGCAGGGGTGTGCAATGCCGCGACAAAAATGGCGAGCCCTTCAGGGAAGCTATGCGCGACGATCGCCAGCGCGGCGGGCATCCCGGTACGGCGGAAGTCGGGATCGGGTTGCAGCTCCTCAATGCGGTGCGGCTTGTGCGGGTTTCCAAAATCTGGAACAAGTCGGTTGATCAGTGCGCTGATCAGAACCCCGCCAAAGAACGCGATGGTTGGGGTTTTCAATCCGCCCAGATCGATTATGGCGATCGGCATCAGTTGCCGGAATGCGGTCCAGAGTAGCAGGCCGGTGGAGATGCCTAGGAAAAATGAGAAACGCCGTTTGGCGGTCTGGCGCGCGAAGAGGGTAATCAGGCTGCCGATTCCGGTCGCTAGCCCGGCGGCCAGCGTCAGGCCGAACGCGAACCAAACGGTCTGCGAACCGGCGAACATTTCGTGATGTTCAATCAGATGTTCCAGTAACATTTGGGTGCCGAGTCCAATCAGTACTAGTCCGCCGGCCACCTCCATCTTTTTCTCATTCAGGTGGCCGAATAGCCGTCCGCAGTAAACACCCGCGAATGACAACACGAAGGTGACCAGTCCGATGATTACCACCGGCGTCAGAATCGAAACGCGCAGCATCGACAGGCTGATGCCGATAGCGAAGGCGTCAATGCTGGTCGCGACGGCGAGCGCCAGCAGGGTCGGCAGGTGCAATGGGTTTTTCGGGTGTTCATCGTCGTTCGGCTGCATGGCCTGGATAATCATATGCCCGCCAACAAACAGAAGCAGACCGAATGCAATCCAGTAATCCACTGTCGAGATCCACTGGGTTGTCCATTGCCCGAGCCACCAGCCAAGCAGAGGCATCATGGCTTGAAACAGCCCGAAGGCGGCGCCGATCAGTAGGGCGTGGCGTGCCTTTAGGTTTTTAATGCTAATTCCGCTGGTGATGGAAACCGCAAAAGCGTCCATCGCCAGCCCCAGTGCAATCAGTAGAATGGAAAGAATCGGCATAACGTAGGTATTCTATTGGCTTTTCCAATGATTGGAAAATGTTTTTTCAATGGTTTGGAAAGCGGTCGAGTTGATGTTCAGCAAGCGGCTTGTAAGAGATGTGTCCGGTCGTTCTGGATGAGGTTTTTTGCAAATGACTTCTCTTGAAAAATACGCGAAGTCAAAATAGCCGCAATCCCCTTGTTAGCGATTTGTATAGTTACTTAGCATGTGTTTGTAGCTTATTATTCTTCATGTCGATAAACGACTGTTAGTTCTTGTTCATGGCTAATGTGCAACTGTCACGACGATTTGGGTTTACGCTTCTGTTCTTCTTTTCGTTCACGGAATCGACCAAGAAACATATCCCTTAGATCTCGCCCTAATCGCGACATTCGAGTTCCGAGTTGCGGCAGTTCGCCCTTTGTCTCAGGGGCAGAAATTCCGAATTCGAGTATTCCAGAGGCAACAGCAATACCTGTATTTCTGCCTCTTCAGCAGAATCTGTGGGTTGATTCAGGCTCAGGCAACCCTCCCATCGTGTGAAGTAGGGCGATTTTGAGCACTTCATAGCTCCGAAAACCGAAGGCTTTTCTCGTTACGAGATTCACCTT
>Ga0307990_1001198_pt1 | contig 22121 bp, 14 predicted proteins | sample EllFjometagen129_FD_203168 | JGI IMG/M metagenome (GOLD analysis project Ga0307990, IMG submission 203168) | Marine microbial communities from Ellis Fjord, Antarctic Ocean - #129 | ecosystem: Environmental > Aquatic > Marine > Unclassified | place: Southern Ocean | collected 2014-10-08
CTTAGTGAGGTTACCTTCATCAGTGGTGTTGCCAGCCTGGATTTGCATTAACCGGGCCAGGTTCCGGGTCAGGGTTTGCTGGTTCTTTAAATAATCCTGATGGCTTTGTGCTAGGTCCATTGAGATCTGGTCCATATTCTCAAAATATGACCTGATCAGATGATCAGGTATGATGTCCGGGGACTGGTTATCAATTTTACGATCCGGTTCTCCAAGTATCTCAGATGATGTATTTTGCAGTGGGAGGGCTTGGCTTTTGGCATCTACTGCCGCTGGATAGAGAACTGAAAGGTCTAAATCCACCCGGTGGCTGAGGAGCAAAGCGATTACCTTAAGAACACCATGAAGATCTTCTTGATATCTTTTATTGATGGAAATGGCTGCGTGTGGTTTGTCCTTCAGTATTTTTTCGATCCATCTGGAACAGGTTTTCTGGGGACCAACCTCCAGGAAGATCCTTGCTCCATCTTGGTATACCTGGTTGACCAGGCGTGGAAAATCTACTGGATTACAAGTCATCTTCGCCATATCTTCAGCAAGAACATTCTCTTCTTGAACCAATTTTTGATATGATGATGCTGAATAGAAATTGATACCAGAGTTGGGAACTGTTGAGATGCGGTAGAGTTCAACAAAAGATGGGTAGGTGGACTGCATGGTAGGGTTGTGGATGACTGCATTAAATGGCATGGGCAAAGCGCGACAATCCAATTCTTCGATTACGCGTTGACAGGCTTCTCGCTCTCCAACGATAACGACCTCAGAGGTTGTATTAATAATCGATAGATAGGCCATCTCTTCGTTTGCGCAAGCTTTCTTTACCAGCTCACGATCTGCCTTGAGGATATAGGATCTCCAGAAATCATATGCCAGATCTTTATCGTTCCAATAACTGCGAACGGCTTTCATTTCCCCAAAGAGATCATTTTTGAACAAGCTTGATCTTTTCCAAATATCGGAACTATTTTTTACGTTCTGCCAGATCCCGTTGGCCCAAAGCATACTTGCTTCACCCAGGCTGTAGCCCAAAGCTGCAGTAGGTTTGATGCCAAAGAGTTGGTCCAGGACCGTAGTGTGTAAAACCGAAAGGCTGATCCCGGATTCTATTAATTGGTTTGGATGTTGATAAAATTCGGCCATAATCCGTTCTGGATCATTATCTGATCCAGATTTGGAAGATCGCAAATAAAGGAAATCATCTGCCAGGGAATGGCTCAGATTAGGAAAGACCTGTTTGGCAGCATCCTGCAAGCCAGGGAACGAGAAGAACAAACCGCGCCCCATACCTGGATAAGAATTGAAAGCTCCCGGATATACAAAAGCAATTCCTGCTGATCCCAAGGGATTCGCAGTGAAATAGCTGCCGTTAGGGCTGGTCCAGCTCTGTCCTGAGTTAAACGATTTGGAGAGGCCGGTTTTTGCATGGGCTAATTCTTTATTAAGTTGATCTCGATCAGCAGCCAGCAGAGAAAGAACAAAATCATTATCATTGGAATAGTATTTCGTATAGGCAATATATGATATAGATTTCAGAGATTCCTGACCCGCAGAGAGTGTTTCTAGCAAAGCTAGTTTATCGAGTAATTCGACTGCATCGCTGCCTGATACTGGAATTAAATATGGATCAGAATCGGACACAATGCGAACTGATGGAGGAGTGTCTGGATGGTCAATTTCCTCCAAAACAATATATGGAGGAATATCTGATTTATGCCTTTGAAAGAATAACAGCGCAGATCGTTTGTATTCAGGACCGCGTGATAACCAGGGGCGGAATTCCTTGATTGGATATAGAGGACTTTCAGCCAACCCAATTTCCATTTGATCAATGTCGGAACTGCAGGCTGGAATGAACTTATTGCTAATCGATAACACTGTTTGGATAAAGGTAATAAGTTCGGAAGAAAGGGCAGTTGCTTCGCTGCTGCATCCCAGGGCGACAGGATATTTATCTGTTCTATCTTGGAAAAGAACCTTAAGCTGGGATGTTGTATCTTCTTGCGCAAATGAGTTAGGATCATTTAATACTACATAATCAGCTAGTGAAGGTTCAAGGCCAGGATAATCAGCAAACTTCAATCTCGAATAAGCTGGCCCCGCATATTCGGAAGAAGAAAAAACCAATGCAGCAGAACCAGTTGAAGTTATCTCGCAAATGACTACCTGGTGGCGAATGTCTGATTGGATCAGATCAGCAGCCTGCTTGATTGTGGAAAACAAGTTTGTTGATGCCGGTTTTACCTGATCCACAGTATTGAAGTCTTTCTTCAATAAGAACAGGTAATGGCCAAGTTCAACCTGGTTTGGATCGAAAATTATGGATAGTTTTGATCCAGGTTCTGGCTGGAATTTTGACACAGCCTGATAGATCACTTCTCCAGCCTGTTCTACCATAGCTGGGGAAGGTGTTCTTTTCTCAGCGAGGCTTTCTTCAAAATGAGTTATCGATGGCCACCACTGATAGGAGAGCGCCATTCCTGATACGATCAGATTCATACCGGCTCGTTCTCCAACTGACTCTCTTTGAATAAGTCAAATAATTTCTCGTTAAGAGTTATTTCAGCATCAACTACTTGAGAGAATATAAGGCCATCTTGATCATGGCTGGTCACATCTGCCACGAGTTTATGTGGTGTGGAAGATTTCACAGTCATCGTGGCGTACGTGGTGATATTAAATGGAATGGGATGATATTGTGTTCCGCCAGCAATCTGGAGTGGTAAACCTATCGAACCTATTTGTGAATTGGCCCAGATCAACAAACTTTGCAAATGAATATCGGCCAGATAGGGATTAAATGTATTTACCGGGAATTGCCCCATTTCTTCGATTGGCATGTGAGGAAGCAGGCATTCAGTAGTTAATCCAGCTGCTGATATGTTCAGTACTTGGCGAATGCCCTGGAATCTGGGTCCATGGAATAAGACTTTGGATTCATACAGTGTTGCCCCGTCAATCGGATTTTCCTTTTTAAGGTTAAATGCAGCTATCCGGGGTCTTTCAGGAAGGGTTTTGCGCAGTTCGATTTGGGCTTGGTAATGGAATCTGATCTTACCATCGGGCAGTTCGCTGCTGATCTTCCCGCCAATGATCAATGCATCAGGAGATTTTTCCAGTTCCTGAAGTTCCATAGAATACTCTTCTGGTGATTGGTCATCAAATACGATTCCCTTAAAAACACGATAATCACTCACGGAATAAAATTGATAATCAGGGTTAAGGGATTCGCAAGTATTGATGAACCAGGCGACAGCACAAACCGTTGGCAAGACGGCACTTCCACCGATAACGTGATCAGCCAAAAAAGGGTTTGCCTCCAGTGATAATCTGCGATAGATCCGATATTTCTGAAGTTCTGGGGTGAGCTTTCGGACAGGAAACGGTAAAGGGTTTCCAATCACGTGCTGGGGCATTACTTGGGGTTTATCCATCAAACCCAGTAAAGCTTGAGTGCCCTCGTCAATAGAAATCAGAGGAACATTTCTTCGGCTCAAGATCTTTTTTAATTGCGGTGTAACCATCCCACCATCCCACGGTCCCCAGCCAATTGAAAGAACCTGGCAGCTCGGATGAGATAGTTTTAAATGGTGGGCGAGTTTATTAAGTATTTCATTGCTGATGCTGTAATCTGCCTGTCCTGCATTTCCATAATAACCCGCAACGGATGAAAAGAGGATCAGGAAATCCAGCTGCTGCGGGGGAACGATCTCCAGTAAATTCCTAAGTCCAATAACCTTAACTCCATAAACGAGGTCAAAATCATCTTCTCTCTTGTCCTGGATGAATTTATCAGCCAATGCGCCAGCGCCATGAAGTAGGCCGGTTATTCCCCGGATCACACTTGAGAGCTTCACGCTGAGATCATCTAGATCGGTTATATCTACCTGGATGTAATCAGCTTTACCGCCGGCATTATCAATTGTCTCCAGGGTTTGTTGAATCTCCCTGCTGGATAGGATGGATTTCACTTCCCTACCTATTTCCTTGGGAGTGGGTTTTTGGCCTGCAGAAAGGTAATGATCGAGGGCAGCCTGTTTTAGCGCAGGTTCATCTTCCAAACCCTTCGCCCAGATAGGTTCGGTTTTGATCAGATCTGATCTACCCAATAAGGTAAACCTGGATTGATATGCCTTTGCTAAAGCGATCGTATTCGCGGCAGTGATACCTTTTCCGCCGCCGCTAACTAAAAAATGAGAATTTTCAGTTGGGGGTGAGTAATCATATTTGCTCATAAAAATTATTCTTCCCGATTAAGGGTGACCCGGGCAGGCGGATTGAGACCGACTTCGAGTAGACCCAGATCCGGATCATGGATTTCCTGGAGAATTAATCTGCCGGCGACTTCAGGGTCAATTTCGCGATTGAGGTCAACCGCCCTGCAGAATACATCAGGCCATTCCCAATTCAAGGATTTAACCAGGCCTGTGAGCCCGCTGCCTTCCTGGAAAGAGTCTGTATTATTTAGACCCAGGACACCATCAGTTCTGGTCACAATCATGAAGATGTTCCTGTTGTCGGGATCAACTATTTCGAGATCGTTTTTTATAGACCCCGCAATCAGGAATACCTGTTTTACTAACTCACTTTCCTGATCAGAAAATAAATCTTTTCCCCTGGAAAGAGGGTGTAAATGGATAAAACCTGCAGCTTTTCCATGCTTAGATCTAAAGGTCGCAAGGGTAGAATCGATGGACTGTTTTCCAATTGATTCCTGGTTTAGGCGATGAACCTCTTTGGGAAACTCCTGTTTTTCAACCGATACCAAATTGCTGGGAAAATCCCAGACTGCAACTTTCCAACCGTCTGTAATTAGTTCTTTAGCAATCTGCTCTGTATAGGTAGTGCCGTCATTCGTGACTAGTACGGAATGATCTGTTGGAATTGAAAAATCCAATCTATCAGGAGTAGGTAGAGAGACCAAGTCTACTGGTGTATTTTGAAGTTCTATTCCCTTAACTTTTTTTTTCTCTTCCTGCTCGGCTGGTTTTCTTTCTTCAGCATGCGGTTGCGATGCACTCATGAGATCAGCAATCTGCCCAAGGGTTCTGAGTTTAGCTAACGATTCCGTTTCTACTGCCGGTAATCCGGGCACTCGTTCTTCCATCACTCCCAGAATCTCAACCCGTTTGATGGAATCGATTCCCAGATCTGCTTCCATATCCATATCCGCCTCAAGCATCTCAGCGGGATAACCGGTCTTTTCGGCTACGATTTCCAGCAGAATGGCAGTTAAATCGCTGGCGGATAGGGATGGGCCGTTATTTTCGGTCATAGTGGTGCTGGTATTGATATCCTCGTTGGTTTGAGATTTTGGGCTCATTGGTTGAGGATCAATGATTACGTCAGCTGGCTCAATTGACAAAGATGGCGCGCTGCTTTCGCTTTCCATATAGTCAACGATTTCTTGCAGTGTTCGAGTTTGTCCCAACACTTCAGTATCTGCTGGGGGTAAGGATGGATACTGATCTTCGAGAGTGCCCAGGATCTCAACCCGCTTGATGGAATCGATACCGAGATCTGCTTCCATGTCCATATTCAGCTCGAGCATCTCCGGTGGATAGCCGGTCTTTTCAGCAACGATTTTTATCAGGGCTTTTGAAAGTTCTTCGTTAGTGATGCCCGCAGCACTTGGTGGATCCTGTAAATTTACCTCGCGAACTGGTTCTGTTTGTGGATTCTCTACTTGTTTTTTTTGATTGGGTGCAATCTTTTCATCCAGAACAATTGGAGGCACATGGACTACCCATTCTGCCGGAGGGGCGGACGGTTGTTCAGGAACTGAATTAGTTTTTAAAACTGGCCTCTCATTATTTTCTATAAATGAAAGATACCGTTCAGAGAACTCAGCTTGCTGAACGAGGAATTCCTGATGGACGGATAGACCTCGTTCGCGGATAACATGAAAATTATCCAGTGTGCGCTGGAATGTCTCGATGATCTTGGCCTGGGGAGTGCTGTTGCTGGAATCAAGGACTTTGCCTTGCTGCGTGAGTACTGCAGTGATCAGCTGAATATTCTCGGCCTGCTGGGCCAGATATTGCTGGTGGATTTCCATCGTCCTGGCTTGATGTGTATAAGTATGATCCAGAGCGTTATCAAGTCCGCTAAGCCCGGTTGTAGCGGTAGAAGGTTCAATCGCCGTTGTTGTGGTGCGGGGCTGGACATACTCTTTTATGTTCACGTTGTCTGGCACAGAATTTGACCTTCCGGTCTCGGATACTTTTATTTGATCCTCGTCCTGGCAATCAATTCGGTGCTGATTTTCCAGGGCATCCTGAAAAGCTTGCTGACGGTCTTTATTGATAAAATTGCTGCCGTTTAGTGGTATTTGAAAGTTAGCCATAATTTATTCCTCTAATGATCCTTGTCCTGGTTTGAATTCTGTACCGGTTTCACTTGGTATGGATCAATATCCTTGATCGGTAAACCTAAGACCTTTAATACAACTGAAGCTTCGCGAAGCTGCCGGTCGCTTGATTTATCCCTGCTGGGATTGACGGAAACGACGGAATGGTCCTTCCCTTCGAGAATATCTTTTACTAAATTCCCGAGGATCTGTCTGGGTCCGATTTCGACAAAGACGCGTCCCCCGTTTTCGTATATCTTCTCAATCTGGGTTTTGAAAATAACTGGATGGAGGATATGGTCAGATAATATATCTTGCCCTTTTTTCGTATCAGATGGATATGCCTTTCCTGTCGTGTTGGAATAGACCGGGATCCTTGACTTTGTGAAAATTTCCTGTTTTACAGCTTTGGCAAATGGTTTGGAGGCATGTTCTACAAGTGGTGTGTGAAAAGCCGCCGAAACAGGAAGTTGAGTGACCTTAAAACCGGCTTTGCTTAAAACATCATCGGCTTGTTGGATTTTTTCCCGGGGTCCTGCCAGAACAAATTGAGACGGTGAATTTTCGTTGGCGATAATAACATCATCCAATTCTTCAAGGATCTTCTCGATTTCAGGTAGTGAACCTTTGACAGCAGCCATCGTCCCGCTGTCAAAATTATCATATTCTGGCGGACTCATGGCTGAACCGCGTGCTTTCACTAATCGTAGGAATTCCTTGTCGCCCAGGGATCCGCCTGCCCAGAGTGCAGTGAGTTCTCCAAAACTGTGACCAGCAGCCATATCTGGCTTGAATCCAGCCTGTTTCAGGATTTTGTATATACCGTAGCTGACAACACCAATACCTGCCTGGGCGTAATCAGTCTCTCGCAAGGCGAGCTGCTGTTCTGTTCTTGTTTGGTCAGAAAATGCTGGCGGAGGAAACACTACCCTGGAGAGAGGGGTTTGTCCCTGTTCTTGGAAAAGAGTATCCATTAATTCAAATGCTTCCATGACAGGGGGGAAGTTCATTGCCAAATCACTGGCCATATTCAAGTATTGAGAACCCTGACCGGGAAATAAAGCAACCACTTTGTCATCAGAAGATATTCCCTCGGATCGGTATGTAATGCCCCGGGGATGATTCCAAGCATATGCCTCGGGCTGATTTTCAAGCAGTTTTAGCGAATCCTTGATGAACTTTCGGGCTTCTTCCAGGGAATCGGATACAAAACCCAAACGAGGATGATCCTGCTGGGGGATACTGGATTTGGAATCATTGATCAATTCCTGATAGGTTTCCAGCGCTGTATCAGTACCAAATTCGTTATCAATTTCCCTCAGGATCTTTATCAAGGATTCTGGTGTTTCTGAGCTGATGAGGATCGGTTGGGAAACAGACTGTAACCGTTGGTAGGTTTGGGCAGCTGAATCGTATTCTTCCAGGACAATATGAAAGTTTGTACCCCCAAAACCAAATGCACTGACAGCTGCTTTCCGGGTATCATCGAGGGACCTTTTGAACCAGGGTCGGGTTTCAGTATTGATATAAAAATGGGACTTTTCAATTTCGAGTGCCTCGGATGGCTGAGTGACATTTAGAGTAGGAGGTAAAATCTTATGGTGAAGTGCCAGAGCAGTTTTTATCATTCCCGCAGCTCCCGCTGCAGCCTTGGTATGCCCGATCTGGGATTTTACAGATCCAAGAGCAATACTTTGTTTGTTCCCATTGGGCGTACCAAAAACAGATTTGAGCCCATTAAACTCGGCCGGATCTCCGGCTTTAGTACCGGTCCCATGGGCTTCCAAGAGGCTAATAGCATCCGGAGAGAAACCTGCATCCTGGTAGGCACGATTTATTGCTAATGCTTGGCCCGCAGGACGAGGTGCATAAATGCTTTTATATTTTCCGTCGCTGGAGCTGCCAATACCACGGATGATCGCGTAGATCCGGTCATTATCTCTCTCAGCATCTTCCAACCTTTTCAGGACCAGCATGCCCAACCCTTCGCCTATTATCATCCCATCCGATTCCTGATCGAAAGGCCGAATCTTCTGAGAAGGAGAAAAAGCTGGAGTTTTACTGAAACATAAATAAGTAAAAGGAGAGTTATCAGCATCAACGCCGCCAGTTATCATCATATTTGCCCGGCCTTCAATCAGCTCGCTAACAGAAGATTTCACGGCTGCCAGGCTGCTGGCACAGGCAGCGTCAATGACACTATTCATTCCACCCAAATCGAGGCGGTTGGCAATCCGTCCCGCGATCACATTTCCAAGCAGTCCTGGAAATGAATTCTCGTTCCAGGGGGCATAAGCCATTTTCATCTTTTCGATGATGATCTCGGTATCTTGGGGAGAGATACCGCTGCTTTCTAAAACTCTCTGCCAGATCGGATACTGTAGCCTGGATGTGAGATCGGTGATCAGTTTTTGTCCCCCTGCGACACCCAGAACTACACCGGTATTTTCCCGGTCGAAATCAGCTTCAGTACCGTAGCCAGCGTCTATCATCGCATCCCGGGCGACGACCAATCCTAACAGTTGGCTGGAGTCTGTTACTTCAAGAAGATTTGGCGGAAGGCCGAATTCGAGGGGATTAAAATCAATATCAGGGATAAATCCACCAACTTTGCAGTAAGTTTTATCTTCCGCTTTTGGATCAGGATCGTAATAATCTGCCGGATCCCAACGAGATGGCGGGACATCTGTGATCCCGTCGATTTTATTGAGGATGTTATCCCAATATTCAGTAAGGGTAGACGCTTTGGCAAAAATAGCTGCTTGACCAATAATGGCAATCGGAGTTTTTTGTAGTAAATTCAAATTCATTAAATTAAGCTCCTGGGAAGCTGAATTGAACAACAATAGTTGTTAATCCTGGTTTCCTGTGGGTTTGTTTTGAGATAACAGAACACTGCTCCCGCCTACCAGGACAATGCCTAAGAAGATTTTTAGCAGATCGCCTATCAGGAATGGATAAAGGCCTAATTGGAGCACCTGGGATTCTCCTACAAAACGGACAAGCCAAAATAGCCCGAAAACATAAATTATTATGTTTCCAAGAATTAAAGTGCTGGCTGCCTGAAAAATCGACCTCTTAAATCTGAGTTCGGATAACATGCCAACAATATACACAGCAGCAAGAAAACCAAACAGGTAACCTCCCGTAGGACCGAGTAAAGTGGTTAGGCCTGATTTTCCTCCAGCAAAGAGTGGCAAACCGGCAGCACCCTGGGCCAGATAAGCAGCAATGGCTGCTGTGCCACGCGTTCTGCCTAATATTATTCCGGCAAGCAGAACAACCAGGGTCTGACCAGTGATCGGAACTGGGCTGAAAGGCAGGGAAATTGAGATCTGGGCGCTGAGGGCGATCCCCCAGGACGCTCCTAGGATTATGGCAGCGTTAACAACGCGGATCGGTAATGTTCTTTCTGGCATTAAAATATCTGAATAATTCATAACTACCTCACTCAAAGATAATATTTATGAAGTACTTCCTCACCCGCTGGGAGTGAGGGATATAAGCAGGATCCCTTTTTCAACCTGGCTCCCAGGTGAAGTTGAGATGAACTTTACAACACCGGATGAAGGAGCCCGCAATTTCATTTGCATTTTCATGGCTTCCTGAATTAGCAAGGTTTGCCCCTTCTTTACCCGATCGCCAATTTTAACTAAAACATCAATAATTAAACCAGGCATCGGGGAAAGGACACTGCCAGTATCTCTTCTCTTCTTTCTTCTAGATGAATTAAAACCAGTTAGAACCTCAGCGCTCAAATGGTTCCCCTCGATCTGAATATCATAGATGCCTTTTTGATTGGCTTCGAGGATTGCTTCTGTATTCTTATTTGGTTGTCTGAGGATATGCAAACCTTTTTCATTGATAGAATCCATATCACATGAAATTCGATCACCGTTAACTATCAGCTGATCATCCTCAATGCTGACATCGTAGGTGCGGTTCGCTATAGTTACTCTATAATCGGCCATAAAATCCTTCCTGAAAACTTCTTAAACCCTGGAGATTTGTTCTCTCCAGGCTGTCTGTTGCCAAAGGTTCCCGGTCTGACAATTGGCCGGGTTTGGCTGGTTCTTTATTTGATGGATGTGGAGGGCAGCTGCAACTGCGGCGTCCCTGGTGACTGATTCGGCTGGACCATTGTCATCAGGTGTAAAATCATCCAGGAATGATGTGGTAATTTCCCCTGATTGATACGGATGTGATTCCAGTATTTGGTTTAAGAAAACCAGATCCGTTTTTAATCCTCCGATTTGATATTCTCGTAATCCACGCTGTAAACGATTTATTGCCGATTTTCGATCGTTCCCCCAGGCTATTAATTTGGATATCATCGAATCATATTCAGCCGTGACCACCATACCCTGGTAAAGAGCACTATCAACCCTGATACCTGGCCCTCCCGGTTCCTTGAGATAGGAAATTTCACCGGATGTGGGCAGGAAACCTTCGTCCGGGTCTTCGGCCAGGATGCGAGCTTCAATTGCCGCTCCTTTTATTCGAACATGAGATTGTTCCAGCTCGAGATTTCCTGTGATTGCCAGCAGGATCTGCTCCCTGATCAGGTCATACCCAGTAACCATTTCTGTAACTGGATGCTCTACCTGGATTCTGGGATTAACTTCGATAAAGAAAAATTGGCTATTTTCATCCATTAGGAACTCAACTGTGCCGAGACTTCGGTATAAAAGAGATCGTCCCAGATCCCGGGCTGATTCTGTAATGCATTTCCGTTCTGATGCCGATAGGTTTGGGGCAGGGGCCTCTTCAATTAGTTTTTGATGCCGTCTTTGTATTGAACATTCCCGTTCACCGAAACTGATTACTTTGCCTCTGCCATCGCCGAGGATTTGGACTTCGATATGGCGGGCTTTTTGGACCAGGGGTTCCAAATATATTGTGCCGTCACCAAAAGCTGCCTTGGCTTCATCTCGCGCTAGGCCTACAACTTCATTCAATTCGTTTTCTGATCGGGCTAATCGAATACCTTTTCCTCCACCACCTGCGGCTGCTTTTACGAGAACCGGGAAAGATAAGGAATCGTTCATATAATCAGATTGATTTTCTTTTAAGGGCTGATCCGGTCCTGGCAGGACCAATAAACCCGCATCTCTGGCAGCTTTGCGGGCTGATAATTTATCCCCAAAGATGGCCATGGTTTCGGGCCTGGGTCCGACAAATATCAAGCCTGAATCCTCTACAGCTTGACCAAAGTTGGGATTCTCTGATAGGAAACCATAACCGGGGTGGATTGAATCAGCTTTAATCTCACGGGCTGCTTCCAGGATATGCTCAATATTGAGGTAGCTGTCTGAAGCTTTTGCAGCGCCAATACAAACTGCTTCGTCAGCATATCTGGTGTGAAGAGCATTTTGATCGGCTTCAGAATAAACAGCCACGGTCGATATGCTGAGCTCCCGGCAGGTTCGCATGATCCTGATTGCAATTTCACCCCTGTTGGCGATAAGAATTTTCATAATTACTCAGTTGTTATAAAGGAATGTTCCCGTGTTTCCTGTTTGGTGTTGCCGCTCGTTTATCCCTAAAAGTATGCAGCGACTGTATGATCCTAGTTCTGGTTTCGGAGGGGAAGATGATGTCATCCAGGTGACCTTCTCCAGCTGCCAGGAAAGGTGATGCCAATTTTTCTCTATAAGCATCTGATAATTCGGCCCGGAGAGAATCTGGATCTTCAGCATCAGCCAATTCCTTATGATGCAGGATCTTCACTGCTGCTTGAGGACCCATCACCGCAATCTCGGCATTTGGCCAGGCAAAGTTCTGATCACCATTGAGATGTTTTGAGCCCATTACTATATATGCACCACCGTAGGCTTTTCTCAGGACAAGGGTTATTTTTGGTACTGTAGCTTCAGCATACGCAAAGATCATTTTGGCTCCGTGACGAATAATGCCATTATGTTCCTGCTCAATTCCAGGAAGGAATCCGGGTGTGTCAACCAGAGTTACTAGCGGGATATGAAAAGAATCACAAAATCGAATGAATCTTGCCCCTTTATCTGAGCCATTTATATCAAGTACTCCCGCCAGGTGATCAGGTTGGTTGGCAACAAATCCAACCACCTGGCCATCCATTCTCGCAAAACCTACCACGATATTTTTGGCATAGTCTTCCTGGATCTGAATAAATTCTGCTCCGTCCGCCAGGATGGCAATAACTTCTTGAATATCATAGGGCTCATCAGCTTGACTGGGGACTATTTGGGCTAACTCCGGGGTTTCCCTTGATGGATCATCTAATGATTGGGACGCCGGTGGCGGTGTCAGGTTGTTAGCTGGCAAATAGCTTAGTAAAGAACGAACCTGGTGAAAAACCTCACTCTCGTCGTCTGCTTTAAAATGCACCACGCCACTTGCGTTATGGTGAATATCTGCTCCCCCCAGGGAATTCAGATCTATATCTTCCTGGGTTACTTCCTTAATGACTTCCGGTCCGGTGATAAACATTTGGGATGTGCCATCGACCATAAATATGAAATCTGTGATTGCAGGAGAATATACAGCTCCACCTGCACACGGACCAAGGATAATAGAAATCTGAGGAATCACACCGGAAGCCCTTACATTACGGAAGAAAATATCGCCATAGGCAGCCAGTGAATTGACTCCTTCCTGGATACGTGCGCCCCCAGAGTCATTTAATCCGATCAATGGGGCTCCATTCTGGTATGCGAGGTCCATGATATTGGCAATTTTTTTACCGTGAACTCTGCCAACTGATCCTCCAAATACTGTAAAATCCTGGGCAAAGATATAGACGGGCCTGCCATCGATCATCCCTTTCCCGGTGATAACGCCATCACCAAAACTGATTGGATTTCCATTTGAACTCTGGTCTAGAGTTTGGGCAGCAAAGATCCCGATTTCCTGGAATGAACCAGAATCGAGCAGTGAAGAAATTCTTTCGCGAGCGGTTTGTTTTCCCTTGAGGTGTTGTTTTTTGATACGAACATCACCACCACCAAGCAAAGCTTCTTTTCTTAAACGGGTAAGGGAACCATTAAAATCTGCCATAAACACTACTATCCTTGTTTTTTCTCTTCAGACACATGCAACCTACAACACAAGGTTTCTGTTAGTGTTACGTCAAATATAATTTACGTTTTATTGAAAAAAATTACAGCTAGAGGGGAATTCCCTTTAGAAAAAACCGAATTAAACGATCCGAATCGTCTTAAAATGTTAAGATTCCAACAAACAAGATGAGAATCATTCTATTAATACCTAATAAGAATTCGGAATGTAAATAATTATTTAGGGGGCGGTGATCTATAATACACGGAAAAATCTATTTAAAGGTAAACATGAATAACAAACGACTATTTAATATTTTCATTATTGTATTTATTGATTTGCTTGGTTTCGGGCTTATTCTTCCCCTTCTGCCATTTTATGCAGATGAATTTGGTGCTACACCTTTTGTGGTGGGTTTACTGACAGCGATCTATGCCGCAGCCCAATTGATCGGCGCCCCGTTGTTGGGAAGGCTCTCCGATCGGTTCGGACGCAGACCGATCCTTATTATCAGCATCTTTGGCACTTTCCTCGGGTTTTTGTTGTTTGGCGTTGCTGGGCCGGTAGGGCAGAAACTGAGCGTTTTATTTGGGGTACCAGCCAACCAAATGATATTGGCAATTTTATTCATCAGCCGAGCTTTGGATGGATTTACTGGAGGTAACATCTCTGTTGCCCAAGCGTATATTACTGATGTGACAACCGATGAGACGCGCGCTAAGGGACTCGGGTTAGTAGGTGCTGCGTTTGGATTGGGATTTGTATTTGGGCCGGCAATGGGCGGTTTTCTAAGCAGCTATGGTTTTGCCGTTCCTGCATTTGCGGCGGCAGCTTTGTCTGCTATCAATCTGGTCATGGTTATGCTTTGGCTTCCCGAATCCCTTCCGAAAGAGGAAAGAGACATAGCTGCGTTAGAGAAGAAACCTAAAGTAAATTTGTTCGCTTTGATAGATGCGTTGAGAAGTCCCAAGGTTGGACCGATTCTGAGTGTGAGCTTTTTTTATGGATTGGCCTTTGCGTTATTCTCTACAATGTTTTCACTATTTGCTCAATACCGATTGGATCTGGATGCCCGCCAAACAGGATTTGTACTCGCTTATGTTGGCGTGTTAATCGCCCTTGTCCAGGGAGTAGGTGTTGGTCCTATTTCAAAACGATTTTCTGATCGATGGATCATATTAACGACAACCATAGTGTTGACGATAACTTTATTTATCTGGGCTTTTACGGGTAGTGTTGTTCTTTTATTGATCATTATGATTCCGCTTGCTGGAACCAGTGGTTTGCTGAACACAGTGCTGCGCAGCTCTTTAACGAAGGTTGTAGATAAAGAAGAAGTCGGGGGAATTTTGGGAATATCTACTTCATTCGAGAGTATGACAAGAGTAATTGCCCCCAGCTTGGGTGGGTTCTTACTGGGATCTTTAGGGACTTGGGCTCCCGGTGTGGTAGCTGCTGTGATCATGTTTGGCGTGATCATTCTTGTCTGGGTCACCATCTTTAATAGGTCAGATGATCCGGAGATCGCAGCGGCCGAGAATAGTTCAGGATAGAGCTCAGTCAGCAGAAAAATTAGGATTGATCAGGCCTGGCATTTAGCTGTTTAGCTATGGTGCGGTCTAGTTTGCCCATGGGGTAGGTTTCCATAGAATCAGGTGTGACCCAGGCCAGGTCTGTGTGGTAAATCATTCTCAATTCTTCTGAAACCAGGTGACAGCGAAAGGCGTGCAAAGTAACTTTATAATGCGTATAGGCATGATGGTATGTGCCAAGGTGATCTTCGATCTCAATAGACGCATCAAGTTCTTCTTTGATCTCCCGTTCTAAGGTAAGGGGAAGGGTTTCTCCTTTTTCCTGTTTTCCGCCGGGAAATTCCCACATCCCACCTAACAAGCCTTCAAGCGGCCTTTTTGCCAGAAGAAATTTACCATCTTTTTCAATTACTGCTGCGGTAACTTGAAGATGAGGGAGGGGGGATTTCAGTTTCCGGACCGGGCGATCATTCTGGAGATTGTATTTAAACGCCAGGCAATCCGCTTGCAAGGGGCAGCGATCACAATCAGGAATTTTTGGAAGACAGACGAGAGCTCCCAATTCCATTAAGGCTTGATTGAACTCACCCGGGTCGTCAGCAGGCAATAGGTCTTCAGCTATTCGCCAAAGCTCTTTTTCGGTCTCTGATGTCTTAATGGGTGTTGAGATGTCGAATAGGCGTGAAAAAACCCGTTTGATATTTCCATCAAGGATTGGTGAACGATGGTTAAATGCAATCGACGATATAGCGCCAGCTGTATAGCGCCCGATGCCGGGTAAGGATTCAAGGGATTTGATATCTTCCGGTAATTTTCCATCAAAACCCTCCACAATCAAGTTTGCGGCTTTGTGTAAATTTAGGACCCGGCTGTAATAACCCAAACCTTCCCAAAGCTTTAAAACCTGATCCTGACCAGCCAATACCAGGGCCTGAAGAGTTGGCAGGTCAGACATCCAGCGCTTGTAGTAGGGGATAACAGTCTCCACTCTGGTTTGTTGGAGCATAATCTCTGATACCCAGATAGCATACGGATCAGATGTACGGCGCCATGGTAGGTCCCTGGCATTATTTTTATACCAATTTCTGATTCCGGTTATGATATGTAGCCTGGTTTCCGGGTTTATCATAATGGACAAAGTGTACCATTATTGAAGCGTGTCTTGGATTTATTTGGCAGCCTTTCGGTAGGAGAAAGAATCTTATGGTATTTCAACATTTCCGGCCTGGAGATCCAGAGAAATAACAACCTTGTATTCCAGGCGGGATCCTGTAAAAAGAACGGACATCAGTTCTTTGAGATACTGTTTTTCCTCATGCTCCTGAATTGGTATTGGTGAGAGTCATACCTACAAGATAATCCAAAAAGGGACTTTGGAGAAAAATCCAGGAATAGTGTAATTTGATGTGTCAATTTACCTATCAACGTTGTATAATTGGCAACGTTGAATGAATGATAATATTAATCAGCTACTTGTTTCTAATGGCTGGAGGATTCAATAAATAATGCGCAAAACCATCTTGATCTGGGCGGCGGTAATGCTGCTTTTTATACTGGGATTAGTTGGATGCAACTACGGTGGTGAGAGCGGCCCACTAACGCTTGAGGAAGCTGTTCAGGTTGGTGTCCAGGCGACACTGACCAAAGAAGCTTGGTTGGACGGTGTTGAATCGGCTCGGAAAACCGCCATCGCATCAGAAACTACTGGTGGTTCTGACGGTGCGGGAGAGACGATCAGTACACCCACGCCCACTATCCGCCCGACCCTGGAACCATCACTAACTCCAACATTGAAACCAGCCAGTGAACACATGGTATTCCCCGGCAGCATCAAGGGTTGGGTAGATACTTTCCTGGTGGATTACAACTCGATTGATTTTGCCGATGAACATATTACCTATGGGGATCAGTTCAAGGCTAATGTCTTCGAACGACCTTTTACTGCTGATGATATGATCTACCAGAGTTCTATTGATATTATCCGTGTTAACCTGAAGGTTAGTAATAATTGGACTTACGCAATTTTGTATTTTGCGGAAAAATTACCAGATACCGGAATGATGAAATATGGTCTGGAGATCGATCTGGACGAAAATGGCCGAGGTGACCTTTTGATTCAGACCGGGATGCCGGCCAGTATTGATTGGAGTGTCAGGGATGTCCAAGTTTACGAGGACGTGGACGGAGATGTTGGCGGCAAAAACCCAATGATGAACGATCATCCTGTAGAGGGATTTAACGGATACGAAGTGTTGTTATTCGATAGTGGAGAAGGTGAAGACCCGGACCTTGTATGGGTGCGCAGAAACCCGGATGACCCCACAAGCATTCAAATCGCCTATAAAACGGATCTAGTTGGTCCAATTGGTTATATGTGGAGTGCCTGGGCGGATGATGGTTTGCAAGCGCTTGATCAAAGAGATTATAATGATCGGGTTACTGAAGAATCTGCCGGCAGCCCCTATCCGGGAAGTCCGCTGTACCCGATCAAATCGATCTATCTTTATGATTCGACCTGCCGCTCATTTTATGGATTTACGCCTGTTGGAAATGAACCGGGATTATGTCCTTAATAAGACATAAAAAAAATAGAAAAGACCTGCTTTTACTTGAGCAGGTCTTTTTGGTTAAGGATTCTTTTTATTGATCGCTGGTTTCGGAACACCAGCAGCGGTAGGTCATATCCATCCAGGGAGGAGGAGCGGGATATCCCGGGGGAACTGAGGCGGTACAGGTGCACCATTCGATATCCTCATCATCCTCATCATCTTCATCTACCCCATACAGATCCTTGTAGTAGGACATCAGCTGATCCCAATAAACTTTATTGTAGAATTGAGCCACTGTACCGGGTTCATTAGGATTATAAAGCGGCTGCCCGGCTAGCTCTGTATTCTGAACTAGCTCCAGGGGTATGGAGTAGGTGGCTGTGTTCTCGGGTTGACCGTCTTCGCCAGTCTGGGAATCTGTACCAGTATCGGAATCAGCATCGGCATCGGCATCTGTATCGGCGCTGGCGCCGGTATCTGCCGGACCACTTACTTCACCAAGTCCTGCTAACAGGGCTAGGTTGGAGTTCAAATATTCGTCGCAATCATTAGGGATGTTGGGATCACAGTATTTCCTGACTCTGGGCCTGCAGGACCACATAACCATAGGCCGTCTGCTGCAGTCTGCCCAATCACAGTTGGAATAGCCGATGCAGCTGAGTTTGGCTTTATCACAACCCTCCCGGGTGATAGCATTGCAGCCCGAACTGAGTTCACAACCTTCGCCGGTCTCCTTGTTGCATTCGCTGGGTAATGGACAACCCAGCCCGGATCGGATATCACAACCCAGGTTATATTTTTCAATCATCAATAAGATATCTGCAGCAAATATATCTGGTATGGTTTTATAGTAGCGGTAATGCAGCTGGTAGCGTTTATATGCTGGCATTTTCTTGACGTAATTTACAAATTCCTGTTTCTCTTCAGAGTCATCCGCTTCTTCCAGAAATTCTGCTAATTCCGTTACGGGAAATACAGAGTACAAGGTCTGGTTATCGCTCAGCTCACCTTCTTCAATCATCGAGAAACCAAAGAAATCGAGTTCTGTGATCGATTCAACAGATCTGCTCAACTCTAAGATACCGGATGCAATATCCAGGAGGCCTTCTAGCTCGAATTCGTGTTCGATATTATCTCGAAAGGGGATGTCTAATTGGGAGTACTGCCCGTCCAGTGGTTTGGTCTTGATCATCACATATTCACCCTCAATTATTTCCAGGACATAAAAATCAACCAGAGAGGAGTAGCTGAAGAGGGTTTCCCCATCAAAATCTTCCCGCATTGTCGCGCCAAAAGCGATCCGTTCATCCTCTGGCACCAATTCTGATTGATCAAGAGGAACCGCCAGGGCAGGATCAAAAGTCAGGTCGATCAGGCTGGTCAGTACCCAAAGTTGGAAAATTGAACCGGCATTGGGAAGTGGCATTGTAGTTACCATCGCAGATCCTTCCAGGACCTTGCCAATGATCCGTTTTGTACCACTTTCAAAATCGAACTCGCATAGAATGAGTTCAAAATCAGTAAAGCCTTCCAGTCGGATTAGCGAGCCGTCTGGAAACAGGATCAAGGCTATACTCCCTGGAGTGATTTGGAGCCTATCGCCACTTTCTAACCACAGGCCGGTATCTGCCAGTCCCCAGGTTTCTCCACCATCGCGTGAGAAGCGAGCGTCTCCGGTATAGACTAGGAGCGTTGTCTTGGTCTCTTCGACCTCAAATGCGTTCTCTTTTGCTTCTGTTTCTTCAGCCTCGGCTGTTATAGTTGGCGCTGCTTCAATTAGCTCCGGTGTAGGTTCCGGCGTATCAGGGATGGGTACAGCAGTTGGTTCAGTAGAGCAAGCGGTAAGCAAGAAAAATATTACAAAAATAATCGCTGTGTAAGATGTTTTTTTCATTAATCCTCGACTTTGTGGAATTGGTGTGGGTCCTATCAAAATCTTACCGCTGATCTACTTAAACGTGCCTTAGAATATTGTAATGTCCCTAGTTGTTATAGATAGTTTTTAAGTGGTGACGATCTAGGAAAAAGAGATACAGTAAACAGAGTTATTAATAACCCCTTATAATGATTTAATGGGCAATAAAAAATAATAAGCACAGGCCAAAGGTAGACCAAGTAGTTCGAGGAGTAAGAAAATGGTCAATCAAATATTAATTAGCTGCCTTATCGGTTATCTGTTAGGTTGTATCCAGGCAGCTTTTTTGATCAGCAAGTTTGTTGGTAAGATCGATATTCGGGAACACGGTTCTGGCAATGCGGGGGCTTCGAACATCACCACCATCATGGGTTTGAAATATGGGGTGATCGTCGGCGTTGTAGATGTTCTCAAAGGGATCTTAGCCGTATTGGTAGTGAAGTGGATCTATCCCGAGAACCCGGATCTGGCTTTTCTTTCAGGACTAATGGCGATTATTGGGCATATTTTCCCCTTCTATATGAAATTCAAAGGAGGAAAGGGGGTCGCTGCATTGGTTGGCATGATGATTGGTTTGAATTGGAAACTCGGTTTGTTGTTTGCTTTGTTGGTGATCATCCCCGCAGCGTTGACGGATTATATCGTTGTCGGTTCCTTCACCACGTTTATCGCCCTGCCTATAGTGACCTATTTGGAAGGTTATCCGCTCGTTTTTGTCCTAATTGGACTTTTCCTCACAGTTCTTGTATTTTACTTGCACCGGTTCAATATCCAGCGCATCATGAATAAAGAAGAAACGAAGATCAGTTCTGTTCTTTTGAAAAAGTAAGTATCGCTCGTAGTGGAAAATTTATTGCTAGACATAATTAAACACAACGGCACGCTCATTTGAGTGTGCCTGTTTTGAGTGCCGGGGGGCGGGATTGAACCGCTGTCCACGGGCTTATGAATCCCTTGTCCCTGACATTGAAATTCCAAAAAATAGACTAAGAATTTCTCAGGGAGAACTTGACTAATTGGTGTGCGAGGAATGCATACATGATCTAATTAATTTGATACTCGCATGCTGATTCAAGACATAAGAAAGTCATCAATTAATAAATAAAATGATTAGATTCGCAACAATAAAAGATAATAAGATTGATGATAATGTGCCAATAAGGACGTACTCAGCATATGCTTTATTATCAAGTTCTTTGAATCTTGCAAATGCCTTCGCGGCTAAGATAAAACCAATAATTGAATATTCATTTAGCGCTACCGCAAAATAAACAAATACTCTCTCCATTATTCCGATAACTCTACCAGATTTATATTCATCTATTTTTATATATTTGTCACTTGGGAATACAGCGTCAACATGTTGCTGGTCATCTTCGGGTTCCTTCGGTGTAATTTTTAACCAATCGAAGAGTTGCCTGATGATAATATTTGATTCGTTCAATATGAACAGTAAACCCAACATATAGGTATTAAGCCTCGCTACCTCATTGACGTTATCAAAAAATGAATTGTATACAACTGTTTTTTTGATGTACGAGATGATAATTGGGTTAAATGCTACAGTATCTGATTTAGTAGTGAATATTATGTAAACTAGCGATAGCAATATCAGTGCGGATATTCTTCCAACCCTGATGTGTTTTGATTTTTTTTCCCACAGTATGATAAGCGCATTTGCAACTACGGCAGATAATACCAAGAATATCCAAGCTTTGTTTATTGATAAAAGAGCGAAACCAATTACTTGGACGCAAAGGTAGTAGGGGATTTGTTTGTTTTGTAATTTGTTGTCATCGAATGTGTATATGATCCTGGATAACAACAATGTATTAATTAAGAAAATTGATATCATTTTTGTAATACCTGATCGTTTATCCTTTTGGATAGTGTTTCATTTATTGCAATGAACTCACGCATACTTCCGTCATAAATGTTCATGTAAACGGCTGTCTCAGTTAGTTTTAGTTCCCTGGCAATGTCTTTTACTGATGTTCCTTCCATTGTTTCACGAAGAATGGTATAGCGATTATTCTTCCATTGTTTTAGCAGGTTAGAATATATAAATAATGAATTGTTATAAAGTTTCTCAATTTCTAAATCCTCTAAACCGGATATATTGAATCTGTAGTTTCCTCTTTGTTTTTTGATCTTCGATATACCATCCCGGGCATTGTAAAAAGCGCTGCCGTCCATGCCAATTGATTGCTCTCGATTAATCTCAGTGCTAATCTCGCCAATGCCATAGGAGAATCTAATCTTATGAGGATATATTTTTTCTAGTATATATAGGGAATCCTGGAATAAATTATCCGCCCTCTCATAAACCGCTTGGAATTCATCCCCTAGTGTAATAGTATACGGAGATATTAAATTATTATTAGCTGAATTTAAGGTTTTGAATATTATTATCAACTTATCCTGCAGATCTTTTCTCTTCTCAACTTTTTTTGAGGAGATTACATCACCGATAACTGCAATATACTTTTTGTTATTTAGCATGTTTTTATTCCCAGTAATAAATATCTTCACATACATTTTATCATAATTTAACCTAATAGGTTAAATAGGGCAAGTTTAACCATATAGCTTAAAAACTGACACTTTAACCAATTGGGTTAAGGATTAGCATGTGTTGGTTGATTTGGGAATTCAGAATAAATATAGCAAAAATCAGTTCCGTTCTTAAGGATAAGTAAGTATTACTTGGATGAGGAAATCTGATGCGAGGCATCATTAAACAC
>Ga0307990_1001199_pt1 | contig 22095 bp, 23 predicted proteins | sample EllFjometagen129_FD_203168 | JGI IMG/M metagenome (GOLD analysis project Ga0307990, IMG submission 203168) | Marine microbial communities from Ellis Fjord, Antarctic Ocean - #129 | ecosystem: Environmental > Aquatic > Marine > Unclassified | place: Southern Ocean | collected 2014-10-08
TGCTTTCCTCCAGGAAGGTAGGAAGATGAGAGTAAGCTGCATCATCCCCGCCAGAGATCGAAGAGATATGGTCTTAAAGGCCATAGAGAGTGCGCTGTCCCAGGAAGGATGGGTGCCTGAGGTTGTACAGGTAGCCTATGGTGTGACCAAGACAAAAGACTTGCTGGGCGGAGGCGAGTTCTTCATTCCAGAAAGGGGTAAAGAGATCAGCGGCCAGTGTTTTAGCAGTCTTGCAAGGTGGTGCTTTATGGTCCCTTCTTCTGTAGCTGTAACCCGCAAAGCATTTGAAGATGTTGGCGGCTTTGCTCAAGGAGACATGGGCGAAGACTGGGCCTTTTTTCTCAAGCTCTCTACCCTGTATCCATTTGGCTTCGTACCTGAGGTAATCAGTCACCGTCTTCTCCATGGGGGAAGCCTTTGTTGTCTGACGAAAGGCGGCACGGAGATCCGAAAGGCCCTGGGGCGAATCATGTATGTCTTGCAAACAAGCGACCAGGCCTTGCCGGAAGATTTTGACAGAATACAGAAGATGCGGGTATTTGCCGCAGAGGGGAGACAAAGATGGCGAACAGTTCAGGAGTGGTACATGAGTATGAAAACGCAAGGCCTGGTCTGAGCCCTGAGATTCCTCTTTCAGGACATCAAGCGTGAATTAGCTCCTCCTGGGGCCGAAATGTTTATTTCTCCCTCTTTTTCATTACATATTGAAAATTCTTTGACCTGAAGCCTCCAAATGTGGTGCAGAGGCCTATTTTCGGGTCTTGCTATGGGGCTGGCCGTGGCCATAAGGCTTTTTGGCGGTACCATCCTCGACAGATACAGCAAACTCTTAATCATAAGGATTTGCTTTGTTCTGTTCGGTTTTGGTATCATGTCTTTTTATAGGCTGGATTCGGTCTTATTCTATGTCCTTTCCATCATCCTTTACGGGTCAGGACTGGGATTTATCTTTCCGGCATTAAATGCTATAGGAGCGGAACAGGGCTCTCTCGATCAAAAGGCCGGAATGATGAGTATACTTACTATGGCTATAGACGGAGGTTTTATCCTGGGGAGCATTTTCTCAGGGGGGCTTTCAGACATGATCGGACTTTCCAATACCTTTGTCTTTGCAGGTGCGGTCTCTTTTTTAGGATATTTTGTTACATCGTTTGCCCCTATAAGAGAATATAATTAATCAAGGGTAAACTCCCAGCTTTGCAGTGGGTCTCCAGAGCTTGGCAGTTCCGGAATTATGCTTTTCGAGTTGGCAAGGTGCAGATATGCAGTATGCAAAAGTAGTAGTGATATCGCCCGGCCCATTCGTGAGATACTCCACAAGCAGAAAAATGCGGTGGTGATCATGGGGAAGGTTATCGGCATCGACAAAGATAAGCAGAAAGTCCTATTATCTAACGGTGTTGAATACGACTATGATTATCTTGTTATGGCCGTGGGAAACAGGCATTCCTACTTTGGGAACGATGAGTGGGAGCAATATGCGCCGGGACTGAAGAACTTGAACGATGCGCTCCTTATCAGGGAAAGAATCCTTAAGTCTTTTGAGCGGGCCGAGCGGTGCGACAGAATTTCCGAAGCGGAGAAACACCTGAGGTTCGTGATCGTGGGAGGGGGGCCGACCGGTGTTGAGTTGGCTGGTTCGCTGGCCGAGGTAGCCCATCAAACCATGTTAAAGAATTTCCGGCGTATCAATCCCGATAAGTCGCGTATATATCTGATTGAGTCAGGACCGCGCCTTCTGCCCGAATTTGCCAAGGAGTTAAGTGAGCGCGCACAAAAAGATTTGAGCGAACTTGGAGTGATCGTGTTGACGGATACAAAGGTGACCAGCATCGACGGGACGCGAGTTCAGATTGGTGAGGAGCAGATCGAAACACAAAATGTGATCTGGGCGGCGGGAAATAAAGTCTCTCCTCTTTTGAAAACACTTGGTGCCCCCCTGGATCCACTGGGGCGAGTCATTGTGCAGCCTGATATGAGCATCCCGGACTATCCTATGGTCTTTGTGATCGGCGATGCAGCCCATTGTAAGGGTAAAGACGGGAAGCTATTACCGGCCATGGCACCCGTTGCCATTCAACAGGCCTATTACGTTGCGGAAACCATCAGACAGGGGACTTCTCCTCAAGAACGGAAACCGTTTTCATATTTTGACAAAGGGCAGATGGCTACCATCGGCAAGAAAAAAGCTCTTGTGATGGTTGGAAAGTATAGATTTTCCGGCTATTTTGCATGGCTGGTCTGGTGTGTTATCCATATTATGTATCTTATCGGTTACAAAAATCGCATACGGGTGATGGCGGAGTGGTTTTATCTGTATATGACCGGAGGACGAGGGTCCCGACTGATCAATTCCGAACTGGAATATAAAGAAAAGTGAGGTTCCTGTTTGCATTGGGGGAAGGGGGCGGAATTATGTTTCAAAGTTTTCCCAGAATTAGATATTTCCGGCAAGGCCGTGTGGATATTGTTTCCTATGGCCTTCAAAGCGACCCTGGAGGAAATTCTTGACGCCATTTCGAAGTAGTGGAATTGGTGCAAAACGGTATAGCAACGTAATCGAAAATTAGCATTGCAAATTTTTTTTCTGTTAAATAATTATAGAAAGTTTTTAACGTGTAAAATTTTTATTCTTCATCTGTTATACATACAAATTAGGAGGGACAAAAATGGAGAAAAGTGATCAAAGAGTTCCGTTTACAGTGGAAAATATTAATAAATGTATCTGTATCGACTGTCCAGTCCAGAACACGAGCCAGTGTGTAAAGGAAAAGATGAAAAAAGCAAAAGAATTGATGGAGAATATGGAAAGCGGGTCGATACCAAAGCCAGAAGATATTCCCGCTCTTTACTGCGCGGCTGGTGTTGCTACATGCAAGGACATTAACACCACCCAAATGTGCATTTGTGGTGACTGTCCACTCTGGGAAAAATATAATTTAGCAAGCGGAGAACTACTGGGCTATTACTGCCGGGACGGAAAGGCAAAGCAATAATATGGTACAAGATTCTGAGGAAAATAGAAAAAAATGCATTTGTTTTAATTGCCCTAGTTATACCCACGACTGTAAGGGAGAGGTTTTATATTGTGCTACGGGTAAAAGTAAGTGTGATATTGATGTAAAGGGATGTGTTTGCAATATGTGTCCTGTTTATCATGAAAATAAACTTAAAGGGCTATATTTCTGCGACAAAGAAGAAGTTGGAGAAAGCAGAACACTGATCCGTAAAAAGCGGTCTGATGAAGATGTTTCTTTTTATCAAACCGTCGTGGATATCAAAGATATGGCAGCCACAGGCAATAGCGTTATTCGTTCAATGGGGTCATTAAAAAAACTACCGTTTTCTTTAAACGATCTGCATTTTATTCCTGCACAAGTGTATAAAATTCCTCTTAATAGAGAATATGATGTAAATACCAGCGTGTATATCGGCCCTAACGCCAAAAAGCCATTTAAAGTTTCTTCTCCGATTATGATCTCGGGGATGAGTTACGGTGCGACTTCAAAAAATGTGAAATTGGTTATTTCACACGTGGCCTCGAAATTAAAAATTGCGTTTAATTCTGGTGAAGGGGGTATAGTGCACGATGAGCTCAATGTTGCTTCAGATTATCTTATAGGTCAATATGCCACAGGCAGATTTGGTGTTGACGAGAAGATGCTGAAGCGGGTTGCGGCTGTTGAGATACGTTTTGGACAGGGTGCTTATCCTGGTAAAGGAAGTTACCTGCCTGCCAGTAAAATGCCTCCCGAAGTTGCAGCGGTCAGAGGGTTGAAGGATAGAGAATCCGCATACTCTCCTGCGCATCATCACGATATGACCAATCCGCAAGAAATTAAAGAAAAAGTTTTCTGGTTACGTAAGGTTACAGAGGGTGTTCCAATCGGGGCAAAGATTGGTTGTGGCAACATCGAAAAGGATATTCAGATCTTAGTTGATGCCGGGGTTGACTTCATCGCTCTTGACGGCTTTGGCGGGGGCACAGGAGCAACAAATTCTTTTGTGCGGGAACATGTGGGTATTCCAATTTTTGCAGCGTTGCCTCGGGCTTTCACGTTTCTTACAGACCGTGGCGTTAAAGATAAGATTTCTCTTGTCGCGGGTGGAGGTTTGCGTACCTCTGCTGATTTTGCCAAATGCCTTGCCCTTGGTGCAGATGCTGTGTATATCGGAACACCCGCCTTGATCGCTATCAATTGCGAGCAATATAGAATTTGCCACACAGGCTTGTGTCCCACGGGCGTAACCACTCATAATCCATCATTGGTTAAGCAGCTTGATGTCGAAAAAGGTATTACAAAGCTATCCAATTTTATTACCGCAGCAACCCAGGAAATAGCTCATTTGACCAGGATTGTAGGGAAAGATGATGTTAATAAACTTGATGGCAATGACCTTGTTGCGATGTATAAGGATTTGGCGGTCGTTACGGGAACCAGATGGCTCGATGGTTAACGGGATTTTGTGAAGAACCCGGGGTAAACTTCCAATAACGCCCCGGTTCACCTGGCGCAGGGGTTCCAGAAATTTCTAAATGTCGACACATTTTGTTAACCCAAAAAATTTGAAAGCGACTCGGCCCCTGCGATCTGGTGAAACCGGTTGTTCGCTTTTAATTTCCTGTTAATTTCTTATATGCAAGTTCAAAAAGTGCTTCATATTCTTCGATTTTTGTCTTTCCTGGGACAATGTAATAAACAGCCTGTTTCCATTGAGATTCATACTTGGTCATTTTAATATTTGTACTTTTCGCCTCATCTTCAGAAAGTTTGAAAAAGAAAGCAAAGGTCTTTGTCCCAATCCATTGTATGCCAAAGGCGTTAAAGAACCCAGCCTTGAAACCACAGTAGTGCTTATTGAATTTAAGTTCTAAATTCCAATCTTTTTTCAAGATGAATTTTTCAACTTCTTTGGCGTATTTTATGTACTCAATGGCACTTTTTTTGTTGTATTCTTTTTTATAAAATTCCTCGTCATAGATTTGCATACCGGACGTAGGTTTAATACGAGTTGTTTTTGGATCTGCCTCCAGTTTGTTGACAAGATATAATGAGTTTTTTTCTTCAACCCATCTTTTCACCTCTATTAAATCAACTGGATAATTGATTTTTTCAACAATATCCATAGTTGACCTAAGGATTGATGGGGCAATGACAATAATTCTGACTTGGAAACTGTCCCAGCTTATTGCTATGTCGTCAGGCTTATTGTCGCACTCAAGCCATAATGATTTTATAGAATCAGGATTCGTTTCGGCCCAAAAGGCGTATTGAAGCACTTGAGGGATAATGGAGGCATCAACCGTAACATTTTTCATTTCTATGATACAGATATTCCCGTCGTTGTCTATGCCAACAATGTCAGGTATTCCGGTTTTATTCCCACCACGGATTTGACGTTTGATAAGAAAAATATCCTCAAGAATTTCTTGGGTATTGAAAATTTCTTTCTCAAATTCTTCCTCTGTTTTGAAAGGTGTGGATAAAAGACTTTTTGTTTCTCCGTCCTTTTTCCAGAATAAATTTGCCATGAATTACCTCATTATTTAGAAGCGAACATTATATATTAACCAGACCCTGCCTTTTATAAAAACACTGCAAATCAAGAAATCCATACATGAGTTCAAGAATAAAATCAAGCAAATCATCTTTTTGATTAAATATTAGGATGATACGACCAATAAGGTAAAAAAGGTATGCCCTTCTTGAAGGCGTGCTTTTTATAAATGAAGCCCATAAGTCTGCTTTTTCGTGCTTATTTGAGTATTATGCAGAGTCTATATAATTATGAGGATTTGTTATTTTGAGGGGTACAGTGGAACATTTCAGCTTCTATCTGTTGTCAAAACGAATCGTTCCTGAAAAGAGGTTGAGGTATTATCTCTCGTGGATAACCCAGTTTTATGCTTTTTATGACAAAAGCCTGAGTGATGACGTGTCATCTGAAGAGATCGATGGCTTTCTTGGTCACTTGATGAAGAGCCGTGAGGATTGGCAGGTCAGCCAGGCAAGTGAAGCGATACGGCTTTACATCTGTTACAACCGACGTAAGTGCCAGAGTAAAGCGGACGCAGATATTGATTCCGACACTCAGTGGAAGGGTGTGGTGCAAGGAACTAGGGGATGCCATCTCTGAATGAACTTATAGGCACTTTTGAACCTTTTTGAGTTCTTCAGTCTTAACAGCCCGTACTGTGTGTCTGGCAGTACACGTTTCAGGTAGGTTAAAGTCCCACTCGACCCGAGGCGTCTGGTCGATATCCAACAAGTGGGGGTAATGCCTCACTGGTCGAAGCGATGGAGCCCGGCTGCCATGACGGGGCATTTTGCCACTCCAAGCACGAAAATTTGCCACCCGCTCGCTGTGCTCGCTCGACACACACAGACGAACACAGACTTGGGCCATTTACCAAACCGGCAAATGGCCGGATAGCTACTTTTTGCCATGAGGGGCTTTGTTTCTTCAGTCTGATAGCTTATGTTATCATTAAAAATAGAGTGAGTTGATTATTCTCTTGGTGGAGGTTAGAGATGGGGCGTTACTCTTATTTTATTAAGTCAGCTGTTATCTTCATAATACTCTCTGCGTTTACATATTTCATCCATTTCCTCATCTTCAGAGACCCTCACCACATCTTCATTTACCTGGTTGGGGACCTGGGGTTTCTGCCCCTGGAGGTATTCCTCGTGGTCATCATCATTGAGCGAATCCTCAGCCGACGGGAAAGGCAGATAATGCTGCAGAAGCTAAATATGGTCGTGGGAGCATTTTTCATCGAGGTCGGTAACCGTCTCCTCGGCGACCTGCTCGGGCATTTTGATAATCGTGCGGAGATATCCGGTCACCTCAACGTCACTAAGGACTGGACGTCGGTGGATTTCAAGCGAGCCGCCGCTTATGCCTATAGCCTGCAGATTGACCTTGACTGCCGCAAGATCGACCTTGAAGGGCTGAAGGCCTTCCTCTCCCGGAAGCGGATGTTCGTGCTGGGGCTGCTGGAGAACCCCAACCTTCTGGAGCATGACCGTTTTACCGATTTGCTCTGGGCGGTTACCCACCTTGACGAGGAGCTTCAGGCGAGACCGTCACTGAAAGACCTGCCGGAGAAAGACCTGGAGCATTTGGCCGGTGATATACAGAGGATGTATGACCATCTGTCCAGCGAGTGGTTGGACTATGTGAAGCACCTGAGATCAAATTATCCGTTCCTTTATTCACTCATTTTAAGAATACACCCCTTCCAGGAGCATCCCAGTGCGATACTTGAGAGCTAGCTATATATGTACCTGCGGTTTGACACCCATGCCCATGGTACCCGGTCCTGTTTTTGGGTTAGGTTTTCTACCTTTCAAAGGTGGAAAACCGTTTTTTTAGTGCGCAAATGACTGGCGGCTTTGCGGCGCAGATGCGAGCCCAGTGGGCAACTTCTTCATCGAGTATAATCGAATGTAATGTTTACGTTTTTCATGCCACAAAAATAGTATTACACGAAATTTGTATTAAGGATTTATTGGGGTGAAAACCGGATTCATTATCAGTATTGCTACCATTCAGCTATTGACAATTTCCTTTCTTCGGTAGATAAAAAAAGTGTATCCTAATATTTTAACTGTATTACAAAATGCTCCATAGGGGTCATCCAAAGAATATTTTCATGTAGCAAAGTGGATCTTTTTGGCATCAGTTGATGTGCTGGGTAAAAGCTATAGTGCATTCACCAATAAGTTTGTCTGGGAAAAATTACAGGAGGGTTTAGAGATGAAAAATTACTTTGTATTGGGCATTATTGGTCTGTATCTATTGACCGTGTTTCCGCTGGCTATAGGTGCCGAGGCAGGTAATGGTGAAGCGCTCTATATGAAAAATTGCAAAAGGTGCCACAAGTTGAATAAAAAGGGCATGGGGTCTTCCCTTGAGACCATGGCAAAGAAATATCAGAACGATAGTGCAGGCATTGTAGACTTACTCAATAATCCTACAGGGAAAGCAGCCAGAATGATGAAGAAGTTTATCACCGGTCTTTCCCCACAGGAAAAAGAGGCCATTGCCGACTGGATGATATCCCAAGGCCAAGGTAAGACAAAAGCAAAAACCAACATTGCTCCAATCAGTGAAGATACCGAGGCCTGCCTGAGCTGTCATGAATCCGTTACTCCAGGTATCGTTGCAGATTGGCGTACAAGCAGGCATGCCAAGACAACTCCTGGAATGGCCCTTAACAAACCTGTTTTAGAAAAAAGGGTTTCATCTGAGACCTTTGGTAAAGGTCTTAAATCTTTTGCGGTAGGCTGTTACGAATGCCACAGTCAGAATCCCAAACTTCATTCCGATAACTTCGAGCATAACGGATACCAAATTAATGTGGTGGTTACCCCTAATGACTGTAAGACCTGTCATCCAACCGAGATCAAACAATATGCTCAAAACATAATGTCACATGCCTATGGAAATCTTAATAATAACCCTGTTTATCGCGATCTGGTAGACTCAGTGAACGGCATTCAGTCTTTTAAAGATATGAAGACCGTCTTGGTGCCCCCGGATGAGGAGACTGATGCTGATTCATGCTTTTACTGCCATGGGACATCTATTAAGGCCAAGGGTATGAAGGCCAAAGAGACAGCTATGGGTGAGATGGAGTTTCCTATTCTTTCAGGCTGGCCTAATCAGGGTGTGGGGCGGCTTAATCCTGATGGTACCATGGGCTCATGCACTTCCTGCCATACCAGACATGCATTTTCTATCGCGATGGCAAGAAAACCTTCTACCTGTTCTGAATGCCACAAGGGACCTGATGTTCCGGCATATAAGGTTTATGCGGTCAGTAAGCACGGGAACATCTATTCCTCACTTGGGAAAGAGTGGGATTTTAAGGCCGTACCCTGGACGGTGGGAAAAGATTTCACGGCCCCAACCTGTGCTACCTGCCATGCCAGCTTAATTGTTACTGAAGAGGGTGAAGTCGTCGCGGAAAGGACCCACCGGATGAATGATCGCAGCTCCTGGAGGATCTTTGGGATTTATGCCCACGCCCATCCAAAGTCTCCAGATACCTCAATTATTAAAAACAAGGCTGGATTGCCCTTGCCGACTGAGCTTACCGGAGAGCCGGCAGCAAGCTATCTTATTGACGCCAAGGAGCAGGAAAAGAGGCGCGAGAATATGCAGAAGATATGCCTCACCTGCCATAGCGATGGATGGGTAAAGGGACAATATGCCAGGTTTGAAAACACCATCAAGACCACCAATCAGATGACCTTAGCCGCCACCAAGATTCTTCTTACTGCCTGGGATAAAGGGGCAGCCAAGGGTCTGGCACAGAACGATAGCATTTTCAATGAGGCCATTGAAATTAAGTGGGCGGAACAGTGGCTCTTTTTTGCCAATTCTACCCGTTTTGCCTCCGCTATGGCCGGGGCCGACTACGGTGTTTTCGCTAACGGTCGGTGGTATATGTCAAAAAATATCCAGGAGATGCTTGATTGGTTAGAATTTAAACTCAAGGATAAAAACCAATGAGATTAAGGATCTTAAAGTCCAACTGCGGCATGGTGTAGAAGGTGGCACTATAATGGCCTCAGTGGAAAGAGGAGATGGCGTTTCCTGGCACTCTAGACAAGTAAATTGAATCAAGCAGAGTGTTTTGGTCGGCGAGTGGATCACCTTTGAAAAAATACATGGAGGTTTTTATGAGACGTGTAAGACTGTGTTTAGTTATGGCGATGGCGCTGTTAATTGTACCATTAGTATTGTCTGCGGCCGAGATAGGCAAATTCTCATATGACGATTTCAAGCAGCCCAAGAGGTGTGGGGCCTGTCACAAGGAGATTTATCAAGAATGGCAGCAGAGCCTTATGTCACAGAGTTTTACACATGAATGGGATCAGGTTGAATACTTCAAGCTGGCCCTTCCCCATGCCCTGAAGCTTGAGAAGGTCTCCGGTGTCAAGGCCGGATGCATTGCCTGCCACGGTCCCCTTGCCTTTTTGAGCGGGGATATTCCACCAAAACCTGCTGAAGCCGGGACCAGGGCCAATGAGGGCGTGAGCTGTGAGATCTGTCACAACATAACCGGGACCACTGAAGAAGCCCCCTTTAATTTCAGCTTCATTATCGAACCAGACAGGGTAAAACAAGGACCAAGGGCAGATGCAAAGTCTTCTTATCACGGGGTGAAATACTCCGAGTTTACCATGAGCCCGGAGCTGTGTGCCACGTGCCATGATGAGCAAAGCCCTTACGGGGCCTGGGTAAAGGAAACATATCGTGAGTGGAAGGCGGGGCCTTATGCCAATAAGGGGACACGGTGTCAGGATTGCCATATGTATCATGCACCTGGCAAGTCCGCCTATGGCGGGAAGGAAAGGGCCGACCTTGCCCACCACAACTTTCATGGTTCCCACTTCTCAAGCAAGCTTGCCGGTGCTGTTGACCTGGCCCTCTATACAAAAAAGACAGGGATTTCCCCTGGTTCCACACTGAAACTACGGGCAGAGCTCTTTAATGGAAAGGTAGGGCATTTTATCCCTTCAGGTTCTACTGAAGAACGTATGCTCTGGTTGGAAGTGCAGGCCATTGACGCCACTGGCAAGGGCTATCAGATCCCTGTAAGTCGCAAGGGCTTTGAAGGGGAAGAATATACAATTGCCGACTCCGGGGCCATGGCATATCAGGCCATGGGGGAGATCATGGAAATCAAGGGCTTTAAAGGGATAAAACGGGATGGCAATGTCGCTGACGGCGCCCGGATTTTCCGTCGACCATTCTTTGATCCTCAAAAACGTATGACTATCTGCCAGTGGTATACTGCGGACAACACTTTGGTTGATTACCGGATCGGTCCTATGGAAACCAAGATTGAGAACTACACATGGGCCATTCCGGAAAACATTGCCCCAGGGCCGTTAGCCATTAAAGCGAGTCTCTTTTACAGCCAGGTACCAAGCTCTGTGGGCGAGTTTTTTGAGTTGCCTGCAGATGAGTATGCCCCGATTTTGGTTAATACCACAACGTTAATACTGGAGGTCAAATAATACTACTTCTAATTCCGCTGAAAACATCCCATCTACGGTGTTGCATAAGAGCTTAAAGGAAAGGAGGGTAAGTGTTATGAAGAGACGGGAGTTTTTAAAAGGCGCCGTGCTTAGCACAGTTTTAATGACCTCGGGTAAGGCCCTGGCAACAAAAGGCTATTCCGCTACTGGGGAAAAAAGTCTTTTAAGACTCAAGAACAGGGAGAATCCCACGAACTTGGAGAAGAAGCACGTGCCGGCTATCGAGGTGCCAGCCAGGTTGATAAAAAATGAGTGGTTCGAAGTCAAAATCAGAGTGGGCTATGAGACCGTCCATCCTTCTATGTCAAAACATTGGATAGATGAAATAACATTACTGGTGAATGGGGTTGAGGTTGCCAGAACGGACTTCAGAGTTGGAGGTGTGTCTGCTCCGGAGGCATCATTTAAGATCAGGTTAAACAAGACCTCTACTATTGAGGCAATCGAAAACTGTAATCTCCACGGCAGATGGATCAGTGATCCTGTAACAGTACACATTATTTGAGAACCCACAGGAGGTTGAGGACATGACAAAAAAGTTAGAGGTTTACAAGTGTGAGGTTTGCGGCAACATGGTCGAAATGGTTCATGAAGGAGAGGGGGAGCTGGTCTGCTGCAACCAGCCCATGATACTTATGGTAGAGAATACCGTTGATGCAGCAAAAGAGAAGCACATACCTGTAGTAGATAAGGTGGACGACGGTTTCAAGGTGAAAGTGGGGAGTGTGGCTCACCCAATGGAGGAAAAACACTATATTGAGTGGATTGAGTTGATTGCCGATGGCAGGGCCTACAGGCAGTTTTTGAATCCTGGAGATGCCCCGGATGCTGTTTTTTGCATAGAGGCCGACAAGGTCACTGCCAGGGCATACTGTAACATTCATGCCCTGTGGAAGGGATAAAGGGTAGACAGTAAAATGGAGAAGTATGTATGCTCAGTCTGTGGATATGTGTATGACCCTGAAGAAGGTGATCCTGAAAACGGTGTAGAGCAGGGGATTTCCTTTGAGAGTTTGCCGGATGATTGGGTATGTCCGGTATGTGGCGCCTTAAAGGAACAGTTCGAACCGGAATAATTTCGACCTGTGCGATTAGCTGTTAGCGGTTAAATGCTAATGGCTAACAGCTAATCGCTCAATTTAGTTACAAAGAAAGATAGCATAAAGGTCTGTGAAATAAAAAAGGACACATACTGGGTGGGGGCGGTGGACTGGGACGTCAGGGACTTCCACGGCTACTCAACCTACAAGGGCTCTACTTACAATTCTTTTTTGATCATGGATGACAAAATTACCCTTTTTGACACTGTCAAGAGAGAATTCAAGAGTGATCTGCTTCACCATATAAGAACCATAGTTGATCCATCAAAAATTGATTACATAGTCGTAAATCACGTGGAGATGGATCACACAGGCTCATTGCCTGAAGTCATGGAACTCGTAAAACCGGAAAAGCTGATTTGTTCCTCAATGGGCAAAAAAGCGCTTCTGCAGCATTTTCACAGGGAGGATTGGCCTTATGAAGTAGTAGGTCCGGGTCATACCCTGAACCTGGGCAAGAAATCCGTACAGTTTATTGAGACCAGGATGCTCCACTGGCCGGACAGTATGTTTTCATATATTCCTGAGGAAAAACTGCTCATATCCAGCGACGGATTTGGTCAGCACTGGGCCACTAGTGAGAGATTTGACGATGAAGTGAATTTTTCCGAGTTAATGTCGCATGCGGCAAAGTATTATGCCAACATACTCCTGCTCTTTTCTCCACTGGTAAGGAAGCTCTTGGAAAGAGTCAAAGAACTCGGCATTGAGATCGACATGATTGCCCCTGACCATGGGCTTATCTGGCGTTCTCATGTAAAGGACATCCTTAAGGTCTATGGAGAATGGGCCCATCATAAAACCAGAAAAAAGGCCCTGGTAATCTATGATACCATGTGGCACAGCACGGAGACCATGGCCAAAACAATAGTAGACGGTATTGAACAGGAGGGGGTGAGCGTAAAGCTCATGAATCTCAAGACCAACCATCGCAGTGACATCATTGCCGAGGCACTGGATGCCAAGGTACTGGTATTTGGTTCTCCAACACTGAATAACGGGATGCTCCCGCGAATGGCCGGTCTGCTCTCCTATATGAAAGGCCTTAAACCCAGGAACAAGATCGGTGCGGCCTTCGGGTCTTATGGATGGAGTGGTGAGGCAGTAAAACTCATAAACAAGTATATGGAAGAGATGAAATTCGATATTATTGAACCCGGCATAAGGGTGAAATATGTCCCGACCCACAATCACCTGAAGGAATGTGTGGACAGGGGAAAAAGAATAGGCCGGGCAGCTAATGAATTGGGTGATTTGGTGATTTAGTGATTTAGTGATTGGGTGGAGTAAGAAATACTTGGAGAACATGGATATGGGACGTGATATTGCCAAAGACATGGAAAAGGAGAGTCCCCGGATCCTTCGCCGCAGGGTCCGTGAGCTCCTAGGCTCAAAAGACTTTGAACAGGTCCTCATGGAGCTGAGAAAAATTCCCCCCCGTAAGGCCATTAATTCGCTCATTTCAGTATTTTATGATAGTGACACCGAACTCAGGTCGAAGGCAATTAGTGCCTTTGGTCAAGTCGTAGCTGATCTGGCCAATGAAGACATAGAGGAGGCACGGGTTGTTATGCGCCGTCTTATGTGGACCCTGAATGACGAGTCGGGCGGTATAGGATGGGGAGCCCCTGAGGCAATGGCAGAGGCCATGGCCTGCAATCCACGCCTTGCCGAAGAATATGTCCGCATTCTGCTTTCCTACATCAAGGAAGACGGGAACTTCCTGGAATACGAACCTCTCAGGAGAGGGGCATTGTGGGGCATAAGACGTCTGGCTCAGGTATATCCTGAGATGTTGATAGAACTGGATGCAGCTAAGTACATCCGGCCATATATGGAGGATGACAATGAGTCATCCAGGTCACTGTCTGCCCAGGCGTTAAGAATGCTTGGAGATGAAACTGACTAGGAATCCATGGACTTTCAGTTGATGCTGCCATTTCAGATCTCGGTCGTATGGGGGCAAGAACTGTCCTGATCGAGGGAGGGGCAATGCTTAACTATGCCGCCCTTTCAGAAGGAGTGGTTGATGAGATCTATCTTACAGTTGCCCCAAAGCTGTCTGGAGAGGAAGGTGCTGCATCTTTTGCAGATGGTCCAAGACACCTTGGGGAGCCATTTCTTTCCCTCAAGTTTCTGGAGTGTCATACAGCAGAGACCGGAGAGATATTTCTCAGGTACAAGGTGGGACAGACGGGTAAATGGAGAAACAAGAATTAGCGATACTGTTTTCAGGTGGGAGTGATTCCCTGTCACTGTATGCATTGGCAGCAGTTGGGGTCCATCCCCAGATTCCGAGACCCAGAAGGATTCATCTCCTCCATATGTTAAGGAACGTACAATAAATAACTTGAACAAATTAATGTCTTTTTTGTCGTCTTCTTCGTTGCTCGTCGATCACATAACCCGTTATGCTCGCTCATCGCGCCTTGAATACAACAAAAAATCCTATTAATTTTTGTTCAACTTATTTATCTCCCGTTCCTAAACGGTATGAGCCGCTTTCCCTTCTTTCCGAAAGAACGCTTTCGTGTAAGTGATGGGATCCTCAAGACCCATCGCTTTCCTCAGTTTGCAGAAGATGTCGTAAGAGAGACTGCAAAGGAGGTTAGAAAAAGATTCGGCGGGAAACTTCCTGCGTTATCTGTATATGACCGGAGGACGCGGATCCCGACTGATCAATTCCGAACTGGAACATGGAGAAGAGTGAGATTCCTGTTTGCATTGAGGGAAGGGGGCGGAATCATGTTTCAGGGGTTATCAATACCGGCCCCTCAGGGGTCAGTTGTTTATAAAAGGGCGATAATTTGATTTTTAAGAGCTGTTGACAACGGCGTTTGCCTTAACATCAAAAGGATTGACACGAATCGCTAAGGAGAAAAGGTATCCATAGTCCTTTTGCAAATATCGCATGTAGCGTAACCATTCAAATATCAGTAACTTGTATGTCCGGACAATATCACCCTCCAAATGTTGTCGATCAGAACTCAGCAATTCGGAGAGGTCCACACGGTTTAACAGTTCGTCACGGAGGTGAAATATGGCGCGGAGCAAATCAGTGAAATTTCCATGCTCCTGAATAGTCGGATTTTCTATCAATCTCAAAAGCAGGTTAGCCTGTTTTTGCAAGTACTCCCGTAGCGCGAAAAAATCTCCACGACGCGAATCTATTACAAAACGGTGTCGCTTCAGACCCATGTTGGCCTCAATAAAGTCTTCATTTGACCATTCGTCTGAAACTTTGAGAATTTTGTGCAGCCTGCCTATTTCAGGATCAAGTTGAGTAAAATGCTTCAGTAGTCCATTACCCATTTCGCTGAAGAACAATCCGGTTACCATGTTAAGCTTTTGCTGTCGAAGTAATTCTTCCCGGCGTTTGACAAATATGTCGGTAATACTGGCTACTACACCGAGAAAAGTCCCTACTCCACCAATAATTAAGACAAGGACTAAAATTTTCCCAACGTCTGAGTTGGGATGAATGTCACCATATCCCACGGTAGCCATTGTTACGATGGAAAAATAGATTGCATCTATCAGCGAAAGATTTTCGATGAACATGAATCCCAGGATGCCAAGCAAGAGCAGAGCAGTGAATACGGCTAAATATAATTTGAGTCGAATCTTATTTGCTTCCATCATTCTTCCGGCTTATACTAAAATACATACATTTTTATAATTACTTGAACATTACGATTGAGTAGATAGCTGCCATATGTATACTATCAGCAGAATTCATTCAAGCGCTATTAACCTTGCCTGGATATTTCATATAAGCGCAGGCGAGTTTTGTAACGCAGCACTGAAGGCTCTTTTGAGCGTTCAGAGGGCAAGCTGTGATCGTCTTTTCTCAGCTATGGGTAGGTACTACATAGCCGAGCTTGAGAAGGCAACGGCGCAAATGGTTACTGGAGTGTAAAATTCGAGAAACGGAGACGTTTCAATAATCCGTGATCGTATAATGAGTTGTTTGTGGATGCCAAACAGCTTTATTCGCTGAGCAGTATGTAGGGCAGGCCACCGTGCCTGCCCACGAACCTTTATCCAGCCTTGTAGAGTCGGCACGGTAACCGACCCTACGAATCTTTTCTCTCTTCTGTGTTACACAAATATTTTGTGTATATCATAGCATGGGGGAACCATCCCGAATAACAAGGTCGGCAGATTGTCCCTGACAACAGCAGTACTCAAAAAAGGAGTAATAGGAAAATTTCAGAAAAGAGCAATCAGGTTCAGGAAAAATCATTCCAACTGAACACTGTACTTTTGTAATATATCTTCTTTGGTGATTCTTTCAGGAACTCCGGTTGGCATGAGAACATTACGACCGCAAAGAATAAAAACCTCATAGGCATCAAAGATGGCGTAGCGGTCCTGGTCAAATATGATAAGCTTGTTGCCGTTTTCTTTTTTGACCTTTTCCCGGAATTTACGAATTCCAGTATCTTGGCCGTTCTGTTCCAATTTATCCTGTTCATCCATCCAGCCTTGATAGGCAGTGGTCAGGGCCATGGTCAATATGGTGAGATACGGATGGGCTCGAAGAGCAGCCTTGGTATTTTGTGAAGGCCTTTGGATGAACCACGCCTGTTTGGCTTCCCGAAACAGAGAATTTTCAATTTCGCTGCGGACATCATACCCGTCATAGACCTTCAACGGTTTACTTGCAGGTCCGTTGGTCAGAATAACCATAGTCTTTGAGTTAGGATTATTCTCTTTGTAGGGATCCTGCACGAGCCCAGAGGGGTCAGCCCTGAAAAATAGAAATTAGCTTCTTTACCTGACTCCTTATCTCACTGTTCTCTTGCAGTCGGTAAGGTCATGCCATAATGCAAAAATTCTAAGATCTTAGAAGACGATATCAAAGATTAAATTCTATTTTCCAGGGCTGAACCCTTTATTCTTTTAACGGAACGTGCAGCAAATCACAATACATTTTTATCAATATGTGTTACCGCAGCGCCTGCCAACCTGGTATTGCATGATTTGGGATAAAGCAAATAGCCAAATCGGGTAGCCTGAATTGCGTCATTGACGAGATTGAATAAGTGTGATAACGGTTTGAGCAAATAGTTGATTGGCGCATGTGGTATGCCAAGGTAGGTCGGTCAAGGTCAGGCTGCAGACCGCGTATCAATTGGTACAGGATTACGGAATCCCCTTGGCAGAAGTAGCCCGACATCCCGGAGTTTCTATATCTGCTATTTCCAAGGCAATTACAAGGAGAACGGAAAAGCAAGTCAAGCTAGTCCATTACGTCCCCCAATTTGTTTCTGATTTTAATGGGCGACCCTTCTCACTTTTATATACGAGCAGAGTGAGCCTCACGGACTGTTTCAAGAATCAGCTCAGCAATTAGTTCGTCATCCTGTTTCAAGTTATATATTTCGCTGTGGGATTGGTCATTTACTAAGGGGTCATGGAGCACTTCAAGATTTCGACCATCTGGACTTTCTGTCAGTACTTTTTCGCAGACTTCACCTACATTTAGGACAGCTATTTTTGCACGTGCTCCTACGTTAAATGTCTCAGAGTAGATTGTTCGAATTTTGGTGATTTCACACTTTCTACTTGAGCAGTTGAGAAATTCCAACCAATTTACAGATAGACTTTCTTCATCTGCTCTTAACATGAAAGCAGTGGCCTGAATTTGCCCATCATGGACCTGCATAGGTCGACAGAATCGGGCAATGTGGTTTTGGACAGGTATTTTCTCACCTTTCATTCTGAGATCCAATCACTTACACTATCGGGGGCGACCGTTTCCATGAGAATGTCACTTGTTGCTATTCCAGAAAGACGAATTTGCCGTCCCGGATGCCTATCATTAGGTTTGAATATAACAAAGCGGACATCCCCATTCGGCAAGAAATGCACGCTAAACACTCGATTCTGTTCGCCTCTCCATGAAGCATAGATATTATAGTCGGGCGTTAATGAAATAGCTGGACGCTTTAGATTTGTATGTAAGTGAAGAAAATTATAAAAATTGCGAAGCGATCCAGCCGCTATCCCAAGACTGTCAGGATCTTCTTCCTTTGCATCTTTAAACAAAGCAAGAAGTCTATTTGCCAAACTTTCGTGATAAGGAATAGAGCGTGATTTTCTAATCCGAAAGATTAATTCTTGTACCTGATCCTCTTCGTTATTAAGTAAATCCACTTGTGTAAACGGATCTTCCTTCTCTGGCCAATCATCTTTATGAATATCGTATCCATCCAAATTAACACCTATAATACTTACGCGGTGAGTCTTTATTGGAGATTTGGGAGACAAATTAATCCACCCACGAATATCTTGATAAGAGTTTGGAAAATTATCTTCAATTGATTGGTTTCCGGATACAATGCTGGCTGTTGCTGGATCATCAAAATCTTTAAGTATTTTATGCGAATCAAGCTCAAGCATTTTCTCGCTCCCAAATTTTTTGAATTTCAGGGGTTGTTAGATCAGTAAAGCCTCGGACTATCCATTCATGTGCTAAGTCAAACCATTCACGAATAGCTTCTTTACTTGCTGATTCGTCAATTCCTCGCGTCTTCAATTCGAAAACAAGCAAAGGAACTTTGTCTTCAATTCGTGTAGCTTGTTTTAAATTAACGATCAGATGGCCCTTCTTTTCCTGCAAAGGAAACTCTGTCTGCCAAGCAATTTTTTCAGGATTCGGTAAAAAACGCTCTTTTCTTTGCTTCCAAGCAAAATCCGAAAATATTCTTGGAAGGTCATCGATCGTATTCCATCCTTGCCCCATTGGGATATGGTTGATATAGCTGAGTTCATATTCGATTGGCTTAAACTCGCCTAACTCAAAATCGCCAAAAAAATTTACGATAGTATCCAATACACTCTCGAAATTTTTGATGACATGGTTATATCGAGGGTAATTGTTTTGTCTGCGTCGCCAATTGAAATAAAATCGATCGATCTGAAATTGTACCAACTGATCATCCGATTTGTTTATAAACCACATTCTCGGTAAGGGCCTCCCAATTGTCGTATCTACCAAAAATTCACCTTTAACTGATGCTATCGGTGGGGCATGTTGGATAATCGGATAATCAGCGCGAAATTTATCCCAAAGAAAACCGATATGGGGGATACGGAGCTTATCAGGAAAATGAAATTGCATCCCACAAACTACTTCATTAACAGGCGGGTTCTTATAACTTGGAAGCGTGCCCGTTGAAAAGGAACTTTCGATTTTGTTAATCATAAAAAGTATTATCCTCTTAATTTAATAGCTTGAAATTTCCATTACTTAGACAGGATGAACAGGATTGTCAGAATAAATATAAATTCTATAGATCCTGTTTATACTGTCAAAAAGAGTTCCGCCGTAAGCGGTTAATTTAAAAATATTCTGCCACAAAAAACACGAAATTTAGAACTAATATACTAATAAATTCATACCGTTATATGTGTTCTGGTTAATGCCGGATGAATTGCCTATGTTGGCCTGTAATTAAAGAATATTGCAATATTTTATTGCCCGGTCAAGCCACAATGTAAAACTATAACACAAGTTGTTTGTGGCGAATATACTGTTTGCATATTCGGATAGTACACTAACCCTTCGGTATCAAGGAGGAGGGAATATATTCCCGTCATGAAGAAATGTTTCGTAGTGGAGGATTGGGGAGAAAGAGGGTAAGGCCAAGAAAGCCTATCGTCAATATGTTAAGGAAGGCATTGCGCTGGGGAGACGTCCGGAGTTGGTAGGCGATAGCCTGGTGCGTTCTCTTGGGAGCTGGTCTGAGGTATTATCCATGCACAGAGATGGTAAGCGATTACTTACAGACCAGTGGACAATAGGTAGTGGAGATTTTGTGGAGAGAATTCTTGCCGAGGCTGATCAGGATTCCCCTTGGCAGAAGTGGCCCGACAGCTCGAAGTTTCTACGTCTGCCATTTCCAAGGCATTTTTAAGGAGAACGAAAGAGTAAGTCAAGATAGTCAATTACGTCCCCCACGTCCGACACATCTATTACAACCGGCGTAAGTGCCAGAGTAAAGCGGACGCAGATATTGATTCCGACACTCAGCGGAAGGGTGTGGTGCAAGGAACTAGGGGATACCGTTTCTGAATGAACTTATGGGCACTTTTGAACCTTTTTGAGTTCTTCAGTCTTAACAGCCCGTACTGTGTGCTTAGCAGTACACGTTTCAGGTAGGTTAAAGTCCCACTCGACCCAAGGCCCCGGGTCGATATCCAACAAGTGGGGGTAATGCCTCACTGGTCGAAGCGATGGAGCCCGGCTGTCATGACGGGGCATTTTGCCACTCCAAGCATGAAAATTTGCCATCTGCTCGCTGTGCTCGCTCGACACACACAGACAAACACAGACTTCGGGCCATCCACCAAACCGGCAAATGGCCAGATAGCTACTTTTTGCCCGCCATGAGGGGCTTTGTTTCTTCCGTCTGATGGCTTATGTTATCATTAAAAATAGACTGAGTTGATTATTCTCTTGTTGGAGGTTAAAGATGGGGCGTTACTCTTATTTTATTAAGTCAGCTTTTATCTTCATAATACTCTCTGCGTTTACATATTTCATCCATTTCCTTATCTTCAGAGACCCTCACCACATCTTCATTTACCTGGTTGGGGACCTGGGGTTTCTGCCCCTGGAGGTATTCCTCGTGGTCATCATCATTGAGCGAATCCTCAGCCGACGGGAAAGGCAGATAATGCTGCAGAAGCTAAATATGGTCGTGGGAGCATTTTTCATCGAGGTCGGTAACCGTCTCCTCGGCGACCTGCTCGGGCATTTTGATAATCGTGCGGAGATATCCGGTCACCTCAACGTCACTAAGGACTGGACGTCGGTGGATTTCAAGCGAGCCGCCGCTTATGCCTATAGCCTGCAGATTGACCTTGACTGCCGCAAGATCGACCTTGAAGGGCTGAAGGCCTTCCTCTCCCGGAAGCGGATGTTCGTGCTGGGGCTGCTGGAGAACCCCAACCTTCTGGAGCATGACCGTTTTACCGATTTGCTCTGGGCGGTTACCCACCTTGACGAGGAGCTTCAGGCGAGACCGTCACTGAAAGACCTGCCGGAGAAAGACCTGGAGCATTTGGCCGGTGATATACAGAGGATGTATGACCATCTGTCCAGCGAGTGGTTGGACTATGTGAAGCACCTGAGATCAAATTATCCGTTCCTTTATTCACTCATTTTAAGAATACACCCCTTCCAGGAGCATCCCAGTGCGATACTTGTCTAGAACCGGCAAACTATATATGTACTGGCTGTTTGACACCCATGCCCATTATACCCGGTCCCGCACAGGCAATTCGTATTCAGGCATCCCGATTCTGCTCAGGGTCTATTTCAAGTACGACAGAGAGCTTTTGACAGAGTTCTGCCATTATTATCGTTACTTATTGTTTAAATTTCTGATCTTCAGGAATGCGCCAAGGTGCGAAAGCCGGCAAAGGATAAAGACGGCGATTACTATGAGGACGAAAAGATCTGCGATAAATATTTTTTTACCCATATATTTTGCCAGGCTTTTTTATGTGCCCATTTTCCTGAAGCTGCTTGAGAATCCTCAAAAAACCAGAACTAAATATAACTCGATAAATGGAAAATAAATAGTTATTAGGTTATCGTGTTGGCAGGTTGCTCCTTTTCTGCGAATCTGGCAGTTGGTATTGAGGTCTTCCGGTGAAGGTATTTCTCATCTGCATAAACATTGCCTGCGGCAGGATAGGCCCTGGTAACATCGGAAGCCCAAAGGACCGCAGACACATTGAAGACATGAGACAGCAGAGACCGGAGAGATATTTCTCAGGTACAAGGTAGGACAGACCGGCAAATGGAGAAACAAGAATTAGCAATACTGTTTTCAGGTGGGAGTGATTCCCTGTCACTGTATGCATTGGCAGCAGTTGGGGTCCATCCTCAGATCCCGAGACCCAGGAGGATTCATCTCCTC
>Ga0307990_1001200_pt1 | contig 22042 bp, 22 predicted proteins | sample EllFjometagen129_FD_203168 | JGI IMG/M metagenome (GOLD analysis project Ga0307990, IMG submission 203168) | Marine microbial communities from Ellis Fjord, Antarctic Ocean - #129 | ecosystem: Environmental > Aquatic > Marine > Unclassified | place: Southern Ocean | collected 2014-10-08
AAATCTTAACAGATAGCAAGAGAAATCTTGACACCTGAGCATTGGCAGTTTACAAATTCAGAATATGATCATAAAATTCATCCACAAGGGATTAAAGTCCTTGTAACCGTTTACGGCTTGAAACTTGTCGAAGATCCCGCCAAGCGGGGAAATTGGAAAATAGAAATTTGGTGGATATATCTGCGCCTACCTGTGCCCGCACCTGTCTGCATGCATCGCACAGGTAGGCGCAGACAGGTGCGGGCATGCACGGGAAGGAATAAAACGAGTTTATGAGTTGGATGTTTACAAACCGGCAGAAGAGTTATCAGGCAGGATCTGGTAAGACTTTGATACGTGATAGCCGTTCAAAGCAATAGTTGAAAAACTCGGCCAAAAATTGAATACGTTCACCAACAGTACAAAAGTATGAAGGCCAAATTTCCAATTTCCATTTTCTAATTTCAGCGTTCTGTGAACGCTTGCAGACCTTTATATCCCGCGGGATTGCAAATTAATTCACCATGATACGCTATAGATTGCGGTGTCTGTATTACATATAAGTCTATCAGTATTGATATATCTTTCTATTATCCAATACCTGGCCATTTCTTATATAAGTCCTGGCCACGAATATATCATTTCTCCCGTTATTGTTGAAGTCCTTATCAGTATAAACCACTATTGTATAATAATAATATTTAGCTTTCTTCGGTTTCTCTGGCTTCTTTTTCATAGAGCTCGTCATTATTGGCTGCCTAAGCTCAAGTTCTCTATTTGCCCCAAAAATAAGGTAGCGATATTTGTGCCCGTCTGCGAAGGTGTAACCCAACTCAGGTATTTCCCTGGCCTGGCCTTCTTTTATAAAGATAATGTCATTATCCGGGTAAAATTTATTATTTTCCATAAAATAGACATCCTGGCCATCCATTAATACACGAAGTATGGATTTAAGGACCACTTTTTCCGTTCTCAGTGTATAGGTTTTTATATTAGGGACAGAGATACCAAGAAGAATACCCATTATAGCCAGGGCTATCATCAGCTTAACAAGTGTAAACCCATGCTTGTTGTTCCCTGTGCAACTGCTAAATCCTTTGTGCCATATAATTTCAAACCCTTCTCAGTGAATATTATATCAGAATCAGATTCATCTCCAAATTTTCCAACCCCAAGTTCATAAGAAGAAGGTGATGTTTTAACATAGTGGAATTTTACCAGATCTGCCGCTGACAGATCTTTAGATGGAATTTACTTTCCTGTAAGGTCATTCAATGTCTCAGGCACTTTTCCTTTATGGTCCTTGGCGTAATCATGGGCAGCCTGATTTACTATTATAGTCATGGATACAGGTTGTTCTGATGGAATAAAACGTTCCTCTTCTTCTACAGGTGTTTTAAGGTAAAGGAAAAGATTAACTGCAATAACTACAAGGGCAAAAATCCGATGGCAATGTATTTGTTATATAGTTTTCTTTTTCTCTTTGCTTTTTGTGCCAGTTTATGTTCATCTCTTTCATCCATACGCTCGAAGGCGCCTTGCGTGACTTCCTGTGCGGCCTCAAGGGCGGCGCACCTGCTGCATATAAAGCCCTTGCCTTTCGCAGGTATTGCGCACTCATCACAAAGCGCCTTATTGCATTTTACACATCTTGCTTTAGCTTCTCTATCCGGGTGAAAGGCACATTTCATTTTGTTTCTCCATTGTTTATACTTTGCCCATAGTTGGTTTGTTCAAGAGTCTGTTTACCCTGGCGAGAAGTTTTTTAGAATTAACAGGTTTTGTCAGGTAATCATCGGCTCCTGCATCAATGCCTTTTACCTCAAAAGCTACATCATCCTTTGCAGTGATTATAATTACAGGGATATAGCGAGTAGTCAAATTAGACTTGAGTTTTTTTGTAAGATTTATGCCATCGAGTTTGGGCATTAGAAAATCTGTTATTATAAGGTCTGGTATTTCTTGCAGGGATAGCTTCAGGGCCTCTAAGCCATTTCTGGCAGTTATAATGTTGTAGTTTTCCGATTCTAAGAAATTACGAAAGAGTCTGAGTGTCACCTCGTTATCATCTGCAACAAGGATTTTTTTCGGTTTTACGCTGCTAATAGGTGAAGAGTATTCTCCAGTAGAATATTTCTCCGGTTTAGTCTCCTTTAAAGAAGAATCTTCCATAGCGTAAGACTGCTCAATTTCTTCTGGTGATGCAACACGGTATACCTCTTCAACAGTGGTCAACCCTTTAATGGCCTTTTCTATTCCATCTAAAAATATAGATTGAAGGCCTATCCTCTCCGCAATCTTTCTAAGGTTAAGAGATGAAACGTGCGGCTCTATCGCCTCCCTCAATGACGGGGTTATCCTCAATACCTCAAACAATGCCAACCGACCTGAGTAACCTGTGTACTGGCATGACTCGCAGCCTGTTCCTTTGTAGAATTTGGCCATTTTATCTTTCCCTATATATGGAGCGACCCTCCCTGCAATCTTGTCACTCATAGGGTCAGGCTTCTTGCACTTTGGGCATATTTTTCTAACGAGTCTCTGGCCTATTACTGCAAGCAGGGAATCAGATATTAAAAAGGGATCTATATTCAGGTCTAAGAGCCTTGTTACAGCAGATGTAGTATCATTGGTATGCAGGGTAGATAGCACCAGGTGTCCGGTTTGCGCTGCCTGAAATGTGATAGATGCAGTCTCAGAATCCCGAATTTCCCCAACCATAACTATATCAGGGTCCTGCCTCAGGATAGATCTAAGGCCTGCTGCAAAGGTTATCCCTGCCTTTGGATTTACCTGCACCTGGTTTATCCCTAAAACTTCATACTCTATAGGATCTTCTACTGTTATGATATTGACAGTTGGGGAATTAAGCATGGTTAGGCAGGTATAAAGAGTCGATGATTTGCCGCTTCCAGTAGGCCCTGTAACAAGAATGATACCCTGGGGCTTGCCCATGGCGTCTGTAAAATCCTTGAGGGCCTTTTCAGAAAAACCCAGGTCTTCAAGTTTTCTGCCTGCTCCTTTCTTATCCAGGATTCTAATAGTTACTGTTTCTCCATAAGAGGTAGGAATGGTAGATATCCTCAGATCATACATCTTTTTTTTGTATCTTACCTGGGATCTTCCGTCCTGCGGCTTTCTCCGTATGGATATATCCATGTTGGATAAAATCTTAATCCTTGAAACCATAGAGGCGTGCACATGTTTATCAGTCTTCATTATCTCTCGCATAATGCCGTCTACACGGAATCTGACAACAACAGCCTTATCCTGAGGATCAATATGTATATCGCTTGCCTCATGTTTAATTGCATCAGATATTATGGCATTTATCAGCCTTACAATAGGCGGCAATTCTGAAAGATGTTCAAGGTCCTGGATATCTTCTTCCTCTGTCTTTGCCTCCTGTATAATCTCTACACTATCATCGGTTTCCATTCCGGATTTCAGATCGTTTTGAAGATATTGCTTTGGATAGTATTTTTCGATAGCATCTAAGATATCATTCTGAGGGGCCACTGCTATTTTGATACTCATCTGAGTAACAAAGCGCACGTCATCTATTGCGTACAGGTCTAAAGGGTTGGCCATAGCAACAACAAGTTTTCCATCTATTTCCTTGACCGGGACAAGCAAGTAATTTTCTGCAAGCTCGGATGGGATTAACGAGATTATTTTTTCGGAGACATTTACCTTATCAAGATGTACATGAGGGATTTTAAGCTGTTTTGACAGGGTCTCAGATATTTGTTCATCTGTGGCGGCGCCTATGTCTATAAGAGTCTGGCCGAGCCTTTTTTTCTGTACTTTTTGGATTTCCAGGGCATTCATCAGGGTTTTTTCGTCTATCAGGCCGGACTCTATCAAATACTCCCCTAACTTCTTACGCCTGTTTTGTGCCGCCTTTTGGTTTAATGATTTTTCCATAGAAAAGTGCCTTATAGATTATAACATTTCTTACAGCAACGGCTAATCACCCTGTATATTAATCATTTGTAACCGTTCACGGTTCAAAGGTAGCGGGATTCAAAGGTTGTATTCTTATCACCTTAAGCCATTTTGTAAGCGTTTTGTACGTAAAAACCAATCGTTTCCACATACCCACAAACCTGGAACATGGTACTTGGCAATGATGTGGCAAAACACGCATTTTTAAGAGCTTTTTTGGAGTGCAATTTCAGTCTTTTCCCTAACCCTGAACCTGTGAACGGTTACAATAATTTATTATTTGAGCAATAGATATGCCAGTCTGTGATTAATAATGAATTGATGTAATCAATTTTAAAATTAACGTTATATCAATTCATTTGTATAATGAGAATGACGAGGTCTGAGGATACACTTTTTTAAAAATTGATTAAAGAGTTTTAGCGCTGAAAGAAAAGATATTGAGTCAAAAAAACTATTTAATTGTCAAAACTTTGACGAAAATATAGGCGAAACCAACCTGTCTGCCATCGCATGAAAGGCTACTGATGGTGGGCAGTCCGCAGACAGGAGCTAATATTATAATATTCTACTTTTCCTCTGATCGAGATATGAGTGTCTCCAGAATATCCTTCTTCCCTACAATACCTACTAATTTTTCCTTATCCAATACAGGGAGGGTGTGAAAATTTTTATTTACCATTATAGTGGCTACTTCTTCAATGCTCATATCCGGCTCTACTGCAAAAGGATCCGAGCTCATGGCCTGAGCTACTGTAGTTGCTGCTATTTTTTTAGTTTCTTTTTCAAGGCGCTTCATGGAGGTTAAGGGGAAAATGCCATCTAAGAGTGTAAAAATAGAAGGTATGGGAAACTTTTTTTGCTGTGCTATAAGATCGCTCTGGCATAGTATGCCCACAAGTTTATCCCCATCAAGCACAGGAACTCCATTAATGTCTTTTTCAAGGATTATCTTTGTTGCTTGAGCGATATCCATCTCAGGTGTTATAGTTATCAGATCTCTTGTCATTATGTCTTTTACGCTTAGCATGGTCTCTCCTTATTGTTTGATGTGCTCAACACTCACTCACCTGTTATTTCTATATCTATTTGTTCCGGAGTTTCAGTAACTGCAATCTTTGAACCAATGTCCGGTATTTCATGAACATGTATTTTTTTAATCTCCTTCATTATATCAAATATCCGGTTAAGTGGCACAGGCTTTGAGGTTTTAACAGGGATCATTTTTGTATCATTTTTGTTTTTATATCGTATTGTAGTGGTAATGACTCTAAGAGGGGATATTACTTCCTGAAGGGCAAATTGCTTTCCCCTTTTGCACTTTGCACCGGTAACCTCTGCTCCATCTGTCTCCAGTTCACAGCTTTTTGGGCATATAATGCAAATAAATTTTCTTATCTTTTTTTTATCCATTAGTTGTCTACTATCTTATAGATTCTCCTAATTTTTCCGCCTCTTTTGTCACGCTATCTACAAGATCATGTACATAATCTGCGTTACCAGTTAGGTATATTCCATTGCCGGTTGATATTTCTGCATCTGTTAGAAGGTCCTGCTCAGGTATAAGTCCGACTGAAAATAGGATCGTATCACAGGAAATGAGCTTTTCCTTTCCTGTTTTGTTATTCCGATATTTAATAGCCTCTACTCTATTTTTACCGATTATCTCCATTAACTCGTGTTCAAGGTGCAGTGGAATACCAAAATCATCAAGACACTGGACCTTATTTCTTATAAGACCTGAAAGATGATCCATTATCTCAAGCGTTAAATGAACCTTTGCGCCCTCCAGCGTCATGCGTCTGGCCATTATTAGCCCTATATCTCCAGATCCGACTATTACCACTTCCTTGCCTGGCATGACACCGTATATATTAACCATCTCCTGTGCAAGACCTGCGGTAAATATCCCTGCAGGACGTGTGCCGGGAACTGTCAACATCTCCCTGGTTCTTTCTCTGCACCCTGTAGCCATGATTAGGTTTGAAGCAGAAACTGTAAACTCACCCTCGCGAGAAACAAAGGTTACCTCTTTTTTTCCGGTTATTTTATGCACAAGGCAAGAGGTTTTAATCTCAATGTTTTTATCATAAACCATCTTTTTGTATCTGGCGGCATACTCTGTTCCAGTCATTTCCTTTTTAAAATAATTAAGCCCGAAACCCAGATGGATGCATTGATTGAGGATACCGCCAAGCCGCGGCATTCTTTCAAGGATAAGTATGCTTTTTACGTCATTGGAAGATGCGCCTACGGCAGCGGCCATGCCTGAAGGTCCTCCACCTATTACAATAAGATCGTATTTTTTAGGATCCATTTTCTTTTACCAACTCTGATCCCTTCCCCTTTTTAGTTATTTTATCAAAAGAAATACCAAGTTCTTCTGACATGATTGCCATTATTTTACTTGTGCAAAATGCCCCATGACATCGCCCCATCTGGCTCCTTGTACGGAATTTGATGCCGTCCAGTGTGCGTGCCCCTCTTCTTATTGCTTCCTTGATTTCCCCCTTGGTTACAAGCTCACAACGACAGACAACCTCTCCAAAATCAGAATCTCTTTTTATAAGGATATTTCTTTCTTTTGTTTTAAGAAGGCGAAAACGCGGTATGGCCACCCTGTTTGGATTATAGTTTTTCCTTTCTGGAAGGGTGATGTTTTTTGCGAGCATGTTAACAACATACTCGGCAATAGCAGGGGCCGCTGTAAGGCCGGGAGATTTTATGCCGACTATATTTATAAATCCGTCACGGTCCTCCTTGATGTAAAAATCCCCCTCTTTTATCGTAGGCCTAAGCCCTGCAAACGCCGCAATCAAAAGATCTTCATTGATTGAAGGTGCGAGTTTTTGTGCACCTTTCAACACCTCCTGTTTATGTTCTTTGGTGGTTGACCAGTCCTCTCTGTCAATGATTTCATTTGAGGTTGGGCCTATCATTGTATTGCCGTCAACAGTAGGTATTAGTAATATGCCTTTGGTATGTTTTTTGGGGACCGGGAAGATTATTCTCTTTGTTAGCCTGTCCGCATGCCTGTCAAGTATGAATTCCTCTCCCTTAAATGGGATTATTTCGGGGGCTTTTATGCCTGCCATCAATGAAATTTTATCGGCTGAAAGGCCTGCGGCATTTATAACGTAACGGGATTCATATTCTGCTTGAGATGTTTTAACTCTCCAGAGGTTGGGTATTTTTGTTATGGAAGTGACTTCATTATCGCAATATATGTTAACGCCATTGGATATGGCATTTTCCGCCATTGCATAAATAACCTCATAGGGATTAATGACCGCTGCGGTTGGGCCGAGGAGGGCACACTCTATCTCTTTTGAGAGCATAGGCTCATTTTTGTCAAGCCATTTTTCGTCTAAAATTTCAAGTCCTGGAATGTCAAGCCTTTCACCATTTTCCTTAATTTGCTCAATGCTCTCTCTTTCGCCTGGAAAGGCTACTACAAGTTCACCTGTAGGAATGAATGGAAAGTCAAGGAGCTTTGACATTTCCCTGTAAAGCTGGTTGCCCCGTACAGCAAATTTTCCCTTTAGAGAATTGTGGTCATCCTGAAATCCTGTGTGGATAATACCACTGTTGGATTTTGACACACCAAAGGAAAGCTCCGTCTCTTTTTCAAGAAGAGTAACATTAAACTGGTACTTGGCAAGCTCATATGCCATTGAAGCGCCTACAATTCCGCCGCCTATTATGATAAAATCAATCATCTACACCTATCAAAATATAATAACAATTCAGCCCGTTGAAAGTGTGGGTTTCCGGGGCATAGTAATGCCTATATAGACCTAATCTCTTGTTTCATAAATACAATATAGGATATGGCAAAGCAAATAAAGGTTATGGCTATAAGAGTAATAATATGAGGAATAACAATATTTATGCTCTGCAAAAGATTTAAAGGTCTGCTGAATCGCTCTGAAGAAAATTGTTCAATAGGTCCCATAAAGATTAATGATCTTGTTGTTTTTCTCGTAGGATCAATAATTATGGCGGTGGAATCATTATATAGCTGCATAGGGGAGGTGAGGGAAACGGCCCTTTGAATTTTTGCATGCTTCATTACAATTTCAGGATTTTCCTGCGTGTTTTGATTAAGTGGCACAAAGGCATTTGCCAAAACACTTGCGCCCATAGAAATAAAAAATGAGAAGAATATCCACACGGCCAAAGTGGCCAGTGCGGATGTGGCAATACTTCTAAAAATAATAGAAAAGAGTATGCTGATACCTAACCAGAAGGAGATGTAGAATACGCTAATTATGAGGTATATAAATATCCTCCACACCTCTTCTATGCCGGGCACAACTCCAATTAACGTTAACCCAAGGCCTGAAACTACAAAAAGAATGGATGTTAACATTATAACAATAGTAATTACGCCTGATAAAAATTTACCGTTAACTATGGCATCTCTGTAAATGGGCTGAGATGCTAATTTGCTTAATGTTCCATCACTCCTCTCCCTGTTAATAGAATCGAAACCCAATACCAGCCCTATAAGGGGTCCAAAAAAGGCAACAAACTGTACCAAGGAAAAAAGAGGGCCTGTGGAGGTAAAAAGCATTAAGAATATAAATTTTGGTTTTGCAATTCCTCCAAGTTCATCCCTGAGACTAACACCTACCATATAGGTTGTAATTAAACTAACCATGGCAATCAGTGCAAATAGAATGATAAACCTGTAACTACTGAAGTGATCTTCGAGTTCCTTTCTTACAATAGCGCCAATACCAGTCATGTTAGACCTCCTGAAAATATTTCATATATACATCATCTAATGAAATTTCCTTATTCTCAATACCCGGTTTTTCCTTTGCAAGCTGTTCGATTGTCCCTGAGGCGATCATTTTTCCATTAATCATGATTCCTATTCTATCAGATATCTTTTGCACCTGTTTAAGGTCATGGGATGACAAGAGGACGGTTATATTTTTTTCCCTGCTTAGGGATTGAATATGCTGGATGATTCGGATAGTGCCATCTGGATCAAGTCCAAGCGTAGGCTCATCTAAAAAGACAATTTTTGGTTCCTTAATAAGAATCTCGGCAATTGCAAGGCGCTGCCTCATGCCCCTGGAATATACCCCGGTTATCTTATTTGCATCCTCCTTTAGTCCAACATTTTCCAACGCCTCTTCAATTTTTTTTGAGCTGACAGAATCAGGTATATTGTTCAGTCTTGCTAAAAACTGCAGGTTTTCTTTTGCATTCATATCACCATAGAAACCAATGTTTTCCGGTACATAGCCAACAGCCCTTTTTACCTTAATAGCCTCACGTGTTGGATCATACCCAGCTACCCTGGCCCATCCCTTAGTAGGTTCAGTAAGACCGATAAGCATCAGCAGAGTTGTCGTTTTACCTGAACCATTTGGCCCAAGAAAGCCAAATATCTCACCTTCCTTAACACTGAAGGATAAGTTGTTGACAACAGTATGGTTAAGATAACTTTTAGTTAGCTCATGGGTTTCAATGACGGGCTTTTGATCCATAATGCCATTTACCTCCTGCCCAGAAAAATAAACAGGCCGAACAGGCTAATAATAACAAGGATGATAATCCCTATTCCAACCCAGGCCCATGCTGCAGACGCATTGACTGTAACCCTCATTTCAAGAGTGTCGGATGTTTTTTCGCCCTTAACGTTCAAACCTACTGCATAATCACCTACAAGGGCCTCCTGGGATGGAGTGATCTTAACCTCAACCTGCTTTAGGCCGCCGGTCTCTAATTCGTCTATTTTTTCAGGATCGAATTCTACCTTCCAGTTTTCCGGTTTTACCGATAAGAAATCGATATTATGGATTGTTGCTGACCCATTGTTTTTAACATATATAGATATATTACCTGGTTTTCCCTGTTGTGTCTCAAGAGATAACAGCCCTGTAGGGGTTCCTGCGTCCAGTTTGTAGGTGCCGGTAATAATTACCTGCAGATTCGCAGTTGCTTTTGACTCTCCTGCGCTTATGACAACAGGGATAAGAAATTCCCCTGCATTGGAAAAACGGTAAGGCGTAACCTCTACATTAATGCTTTTGCTTTCATTGTCTTTGAGCCTTAAACTTGATATATATTTGTCCTCATACGATGGCTTAAAATTTACCTGCCAATTTTTAGGGGCTTTAGCAATAAGATTAAAGGTGCTTTCCTTATCGGTTTTATTTTTAACATCAAGGGAAAACTCAAATTTTGCATCATTTGACCCCCTTAATACCGGGTAGGATGTTGTAAGTTCTATTGAACCCTTCTCTTTTTTTACCTCACGCATTGCAATTTTAAGTGTATGGGATGCAGACAGTTTGCCATCCTCAGTTTTTGCGTCTATCTTAAATTCATAGGACCCTGGTTTTGTATCTTTTTCAGATTCGGCAAAAAATTGAACATTTTTATCATCCCCCCCTGAGATATTTAAGGCCATAATAGAAAAATTGTATGTTTTAATTTTAGCCTTCCATCCAGAGGGAACAGAAGATATGATGAAGAAAATATTTTCATCCCTTTTCCCTTTGTTTTTCACATTGATATCTACAGTAACATCATCACCCTTATTAATGATGACCTCGGGGTATTCAAATGCAATTGATATTCCCCTTTCCGGTCTTTTATCTTCTCCCTTTTCCTCTTTTGCAAGACTTTGGGAAAAAGAGGATATCCCAATGAACATGGTTAATAGAAGTGAAATGATAAAAAGGGCCTTTCTTAATAACATATTGATTCCCATGTATTCCTCCTGCGTCTTTGTTATATCAAAATTATATATTGATTATAGAGCATGTTTATATTGTAATATTATAAGCGAAAAAAAACAAATTTGCGTTGTTCATTTTGCTTGAAAATATGCCTGTTCAAATAAGTAAGGCATTTGGAATGCTAATTCTAAAAATATTAATTGTCAAGATATATGGTTTTGTAGAAAATTTTTTTTGAGGCTGGAAACTGAAAAAGGGCTCTTTAAGCTCTTTAATAAATTGGTAACGTTCAAAAGTTGACAATATAGTAAAAAGTCTCGAAATGGTCATGCCGGACCACGTATCCAGTGCGGGGCAGGCCCGATCCGGAACCCAGAGCGTATTGAATTTACTGGATTCCGGCTTTCGCCGGAATGACGGAAAAGAGAATTTTTCGACTTTTTACGAGTCCATCGAAAGTTGAGTTCTATTTTTTAGGGTTTTCCTTTAATTTTTCAATCTCAGCATGCTTAATGATGACCGATGTAGTTGGTACATTTTGACGGCCGCCCTTGTTTGCAGTCGGGAGATTTTCTATTTTATCTACTACGTTCATACCTTCGATTACCTTGCCAAACACGCAATATCCCCAGCCTTTCATGTTTTTAGCTTTATGGTCCAGAAAGGCGTTATCCACAGTGTTAATAAAAAATTGGGCGGTAGCGGAATGGGGATCTCCTGTTCTTGCCATAGCAATAGTTCCGCGCAGGTTTTTGAGACCATTATCAGCCTCATTAGGTACAGGAGGCGTTACTTTTTTCTTTTCTAAATCAAGGGTTAATCCTCCACCTTGGATCATAAACCTCTTGATAATACGATGAAAAATAGTTTCATCATAAAAACCATCTCTGACATACCCAAGGAAATTTTCCACTGTTTTTGGTGACTTTTGCTGGTAAAACTCTAAGACTATTGTGCCATAATTGGTTTCCATGATAACACGGGGGCCGGCTTCTTTGGCCTCTGCAATTTGTATGCAGGAAAATAGGACTACTGCAAGTATAATAAAAATTTTTTTCAATTTTACCTCCTTAGATGAAAAGTAAATAATGCAGACCTCGTCATTCTCATTATACAAATGACTAAAGATCTTTATATCACGCGGGATTGCAAATTAATTGGACATCAGTTCGGTCTGGGTTCAGGGTTTCCCGCTGAAAGCGGGATTCAAAGTTCAAGGTTAACCGCTTTGCACTTTTTCCCTTAGCCATTGATTTCGTTGGGTTAATACCACGAAAGCTCAACCTCTGAACCTTTATCCGCCGTTCTTGTGGCGGAGTGAAACTTTTAACCCAACTCCTGGGTTGGAAATAGAGGTTTATGTCCAAAATATTACACCATTATACGCTATAAATTACGAGGTCTGTAATATATTAATAAGCCGCTTTTGGCTCAAGGGTAGACATTGCGTAAATCCTCATCTACTGTTCCGTCAGGAAGCATCCAATCTGGGTGTTGCTCCCAGTTTTCTTCCATCTGATACCTTATGCAATTTTTCCAGTCATCTCTGCAATATTGGTCTATCCATTTTTTGTCTAATTTACCATTGTCGTAATAGCTTTTCATAGGGCATACTGGATACCATTTGCACTGTTTATAAGACATATTAATGTTCCATTTAAATTGAAATATGTTTAAATTAACTATTTGCATTCCACTTAATTTTTATATCAAGTACAGGAGTGCCATCCACTGCGTCCAGTCCTTTTACAAGAAGTCTTGTACCCTCAACACTTACAAGCGTAACGTCCTGTATGCCTATCCTGGAAAGTCTGTTCGGCGTCCTCGATGCAAACACTCCAACTTCCTTACCATCAAGCCCCCTCTTAAATACGGATTTTACTGACTCTGTTTTATGCAGGTAATATATGATTGTTAACTGGCTTTCTTCCTCTAATCTGTACATGAATTTTTTTTGTGATGGAATAAGGTCAATACAGGATATACCCTTCGGGCCAATTACCCCAAAATCCTTTTTGCTTCTACTTAACTCATTGTTTACCTTTCCTATTGGAAAAATTTCGTATGGCCTTGTTTGTCCATACATGCAGGTAAAGCAAATAATGTTAGAATCAACTATGCAGCTCTTATCTAATGTTACAATTTTCCCGCATTCCGAACATCTTTTGACTTCTTTTTCCATAACTCCTTAGGCATCTTGGTATGGGTAAGCTAAAATAAGTAATAACAATAATCTATAAAACAGCCATCACTTTAAATTATCTTTTGTTATTTCTGTCCCTGTCAGGCCCTTTACGGCATCCTTAATCGATTCAATAGATGTGATTACTGCCCGTTTGCCCCCTTTTTCAAGAAACTTCGTTGCAGCTTCTATTTTTGGTCCCATGGAACCGGATGGGAAATGTCCCTCCGAAAGGTATTTCATGGCCTTTTTAATGCTGATATTACGTAGGTATTGCTGCTCTGGTTGTCCATATCTCAAAGCCACTCCCTCAACATCTGTCGCAATAATAAAAATATCTGCGCCAACCTCTTCAGCCAGTTTGGCGCTTGACAAATCTTTATCAATGACGGCATCAACGCCTGAAAAGGTTCTGCCGTAACGTATAACAGGTATTCCGCCGCCTCCACAGCAAATAACAATAAACCCGTTTTCAATGAGTTTTATTATTTCTTTTTTTTCCACAATTGTTACAGGACTTGGGGAGGCTACTACCCGACGATAACCTTTTTCTGTCTTTATTACAGGGTATGGGAGGGCTGCGATTCTTTCCTCTGGGTAAGCTGGCCCTATAGGCTTAGAAGGTTCTAAAAAGGCTGAGTCTTTTTCGTCTACCACGACATAACTAATAAGGCTTACAAGAGGTTTCTGTGCGTCTGCGCCAAGTGCCATGAGTTCACTGTCCAGGGTGGATTCAATCATGTAACCAATCTGGCCCTGGGTTTGGGCAACCAGTATCTCTAAAGGGAGTCTTGGAACGGAATCACAGCGTTCTTGCTGTAGAAGAAGGTTACCTACCTGGGGACCGTTTCCATGGGTAATGATTATTTTGTAGTTTTTAGAAAGCTGGGCTATTTGGCTTATTGGTGTTTTTAGGTTCTTAAATTGCTCTTCTGCTGTACCTTTCTCACCCTTTCTAACAAGGGCATTTCCGCCAAGGGCAATTAATAAAATTTCCTGTTTAGATTCCTTTTTCATAAGATTAGTCCAAATTAGGGGGTGTGTTAAATATTAAAGTGAAAACTTGGTCTTAAATCTGTCAAATAAAATTTCTTCTAAAAAGGGAGGATTGTGATCCTTGTATTCATAACGTACGCGAATAGCCTCTTTGTTGATGGAAAGGATTTGCGTAAGATGAATGGGTGTGGCAAAGAGGACAAGGTCGCAATCTACACTGTTTATGGTGTTTTCAAGGTCGTGAATTTGTTCCTCGCTATATCCCATGGCCGGCAGAATATGCCCAGTGTTAGGATAAAGGTTATAGGTTTGTTTTATTGTTCCTGAAGCATATGGACGTGGGTCGACAATCTCAGCCGCACCGTATGTTTTTGCAGCAATAACTCCGGCACCGAATGGCATTCCTCCGTGGGTGAGGGTAGGTCCATCTTCTACTATCAGAACACGTTTTCCTCGTATACGTTCCGGATTATTTACAAGGACAGGAGATTCTGCCTTTACAATTTTGGCGTTAGGGGCATATTTTTCAATGTTATTTTTTACCTGCTCTACCTGTTCAGAGGATGCTGTGTCTACCTTGTTAATAATTGCAATGTCTGCCATTAACATGTTGGTTTCACCAGGATAGTATAGTAGTTCGTGGCCGGCGCGGTGTGGATCAAACAGGACAATATGAATATCCGGCCTGTAAAAAGGGGTGTCGTTGTTTCCTCCGTCCCATACGATAACATCAGCTTCTTTTTCAGCCTCATTAAGGATTTTGCTGTAATCAATGCCGGCATAAACCACAATTCCCTGATCTACCAATGGCTCATATTCCTCCCGTTCCTCAATTGTACATTGATTTATCTGAAAATCCTTATAAGAGGAAAAACGCTGGATTTCCTGTTTTCTTAAATCACCATAAGGCATAGGATGTCGTACTGCTACAACACTTTTTTTAAAACTCTGGAGTATACTGCATACCTTGCGTGTTGTCTGGGATTTCCCGCAGCCAGTTCTCACAGCGCAAACTGCAACAACGGGTTTATTAGATTTAAGCATGGTGTATGGTGCGCCTATAAGGATAAAATCCGCCCCCTCTGCCATGGCTATGGATGCCTTGTGCATAACATCAACATGGGTTACATCGCTGTATGAAAAGGCCACTAAGTCTACCCTGTGTTTTCGGATAAGCTTGGCTAACTCTGCCTCTGGATAAATAGGTATACCGCCAGGGTATAAATTTCCAGACAGTTCGGGCGGGTAAGTTCGTCCATCTATTGTTGGGATTTGGGCAGCTGTGAATGCTATAACCTTATAACGTGGATTTTCCTTGAAATAAACATTAAAATTGTGGAAATCCCTACCTGCGGCACCCATAATAATTACTTTTTCAACCATAGTAACTCCTCCTGTTTGTTTTTAATTATCTTTATTATCCTTTGTTTTTGCCCTTGTGTCTTTGATCCTTCACCACTTGGTGGTTACGATAAAGTTACTCATTTTCAGGATGTGGCAGTGACTATCCATTGAGATGGTTGAGCTGAGTTTAAGAATTTAAATACATCTTCTACATCAGACCTACTGAATTCTGCCTTATAAGAAAGATTTGATGGTTTGAACGTAGAGATGTTTGGAAGCGCTTTTTCTGCCCAGGTAACTGAAAGCTGGCTTTGGATATCATCTAACTGAGATTGGTTTGAAGTATGCACTATAGCACAATCATCTTGTCTATAGCCTTCAAGGGCGGCGCCCATATATGCCCAATAATGGGCAACAGCCCTTTGCCACCATTCGGCATTTTTCCACCAATCGGAAATAAGATCTCTTCCTACGTAAGCAGGCGGGAGGTCTTGTTCCTCACCGTTATTTTTATATAGAAAGTGTAGTCCACCCCTGAAATTCTTCACACTGGTCAGCCATTCCATAATGTCTCGACCAGCTATTAAAAACTTAGAGCCTGGCCATTGATTTCGAATCCAGTCCATGGAGAAGGCAAACTGGTGTCTTAGGATTACCGGGGTTTTTCCTGCCTCAAGTAGTGGGTCAATTTCATTGACTACATCAAGAGGGGGTATTTTATTGTATCTCCACCAGAAGGGGCTATAAATTCCAAAAGATGGATGATTCAGTATAATATGCTCGGGTATGTCTTTAAATAAGTTGACGGTCCATCTTGTTCTTGATCTCGGTGGACCTATGATCCATATAGGTGCGTTATCACTCATAAGTTATTCTTGGTTTTATATTAAAATAATGTATTTGTTTCTTAACAAAAATCCATATTCAGGCAAAATCCAGACTGTTGCACATGTTAAAATTCTAATCAGGGCATCTCCTTATTTCAAGCAATTCTTTTATTTTATTCAGATAATTTCTTTTAGACAAGTTTTTTTTAAAGGCGTGCTACATGCGAGGAAATAAGAAAAGTAGTGCAAGTGCCTCAAAACCGCTATTGACATAATGTGGTGGTTATCCTATGCTGTTATTTTCGGTTAAAGGAGAGTGTTATGAGATTTAATGAAATCCTTGTTGTAGAGAACGATAGAGAAATAATTGATTTATGCCGCGATGCATTTGCAAATGAAGGATATATTGTTCAATATGCTGTTAGCAGTGAAGAAGCGGTTAAAATTGCTTCTTCTGAAGAGCTTCATTTAGTTGTTATTGGAATGTCGTTCCCAGAGAAAGAAAGACTCGATTTATTTCTTGCACTAAAGGAGAAGAATAGGGAACTCCTCGGGGTACTGATTTTGTCACAGGGAAACGAGAAAGATATAATCAAGGCGATGAGACAGGGTTTTAGTGGTTTTATTAAAAGGCCATTTATCCCTGGCGAATTAACAAGAACTGTTAAGGATGCCTTTAATACAGCTTCACTGATAGAGGAAAATGCCCGCCTTAAGACCCTTATGCCCTTATACAAACTAGGTGAAAAATTTATAAAATCTCATACTATAAAGGAGGTGCTTGATGAGCTTGTTGATGCAGCAGCTAAACAAACAGGGGCTACAAGGATTTCCGCAATGCTTTACGACGAAAGGGAAGATGGGTATCTCCGTATTGTTTCCTCAATAGGTATTGATGGTAAAATTATCCCAAAAGTCCAGATAAAGTATGGAGAGAAGATTGCCGGCTGGGTTTTTCAGAAGGGTGAGCCTGTTATACTTAATGGGGGACCGGAAGATAACCCCATGTTTGCATCCTTCTTAAGGCATAAGTCCATTGTGGCTGCCATATCATTTCCATTTAAGGCAAGTGATAGAACCTTGGGGGTTCTTAATGTTAGTAAGGTAGGGAAGGGATCTCCTTTTAGCGAGGGTGACATAGAAATGCTTTCTGTTATTTGCGGTCAGGCAGTTATGGCATTGGAAAATGTTAAGGCCATGGATGAAAGGGCGGAAAAAATAAAAATGCGAGCCGTTTTTGAACAATATGTAGCGCCTGAAGTGGCTGAATTACTTATTGACCGAGGGCAAAATCTTCTCGGATTAGGTGAAGTTAAAAATATTACAGTAGTGTTTGCAGATATGAGAAAATTCACCTCCCTTGTCAGGCATGTTCCACTGGAAGCCTTAAGAGCATTTCTGAATAATTTTTTCGAGCTTTTTGCAGATGTAATATTCAAATTTAGAGGGACACTGGATAAATACTTAGGAGATGCAGCGCTTGCTGTTTTTGGTGCACCTGTCTCTCATGATGATCCCATTAATGCTGCTGCCATGGCATCTATAGAGATACACAAAGGGTTTCATGGTATTCGACAAACATGGTCGGCGGAAAACAAATACTTTGAGCAGGCTGGATTAGGGATAGGAATAACCTCCGGAGAAGTCTTTCTTGGCAATGTAGGCTCGGAAAAAAGACTTGATTATACGGTAATTGGGACTGCTGTAAACGTTGCCCAGCGGTTGGCATCAGAGGCATCTTCAGGCCAAATACTCGTTACTGAAATTGTAAAGACTGCTCTGAGACCGGAATTTTTGATTAGCCGGGAGTCAAACCTTTTACTCAGGGGATTTGAAAAACCAATGCCGATATACCCTATTTCTATGGATGAAAAACAGTAAGCGTTCACAGGTTAAAAGGTTTCCCGCTGAAACCGGGATTCAGGGTTGCCTTCCTGCCTGTGCGATGCATGCATACAGGCATTTAAGTAGGTAATATATGAAGGCAAGAAGTACATTTCCGGACAAGGCCGGGTTCCCGGAATTAAGCATCTTAGGTTCCCAAGTTTAACGTTCAGGCTCATGGATTCTGTCTTTAACTATTGAACCTTTGAACCTTTACCCGCCGTTTTTGTGGCGGGCAGAACGCTGAACCCGTGAACGGTTACTAATATGCAAACAAGTGTTGGGATTTTTATATTTTAGAAAAAGGAGGAAAATTCAATGAAAATAAAGTGCAGCGTTTTTTTTATGGCGCTCTTTTTAATTTTTCCCATTGCGTCACTGGGATTGACAGTAACTACAAGTAGCCAAGATGATCAGATTGCAATCACAGTCACAATATACAACAACAACCTTGCACTTGTTAATGAAATCAGAAGAATTGAGATCCCTGCAGATGAGGGAGAATTAAGATTTGTGGACGTTCCCTCTCATATTATTCCTGCCTCAGTTCAAGTAAAACCAGTTGATAATGAAAGAGAGTTTCATATAGTTGAGCAAAACTATGAGTATGACCTTTTAAATGAAGGTACACTTCTCGATAAGTATGTAGGAAAAAAGATAAAAATCGTTGATTGGAATAAATATAAGGATAGAAAAGAGGTAACAGAGGCAGTTCTGCTAAGCAATAATAAAGGGCAGATCTATAAAATTGGAAATGAAATATTCCTTGGTCATCCCGGTTATAAGGTGCTGCCTGGAGTGCCGGAAGGGCTTATTGAAAAGCCAACCCTAAAATGGGTTTATAAGAGCAGTGGCAATGAAGAATCATATGATTTAAATGTATGCTATCTCACGAAGAATATGAGCTGGAAGTCAGATTATGTACTGGTCTTAGACGAGGATAACACATCCGGGGATATGTCCGGAAAGGTTACATTAGACAATAAGAGTGGTGTAACCTTTGAAAATTCTTTATTAAAATTGGTCGCAGGGAAAGTTCATCAGGTAGAAAGTGGTCTCGAAGACAGGCTATACGCAAAGAGGGCCATAAGAGAAGGAGATAGTGTACAATTTAAGGAAAAGTCTTTTTTCGAGTATCATGTGTACGATTTAAAAAGGAAAACAACAATCAAAGATAAGCAGACAAAACAGATAAACTTGTTTCAATCAAGGGATTTAAGCGTGGGGAAAGAGCTTCTTGTCTATGGAAGCAAGGGATATTTTACAAGAAGATATATAGGTCAGAAAATCAGACAGCCTGTTAATGTGTATATTAAATTAAAGAATTCCAAGGAAAATAATCTTGGAATGCCTCTTCCTGCAGGTACTGTACGTTTGTATAAGGGGGATGATAAGGGAATGGTATTTCTTGGTGAAGACAGAATAAAACATATACCGGAGGGAGAGGAAGTAAGACTTAAGGCCGGAGAGGCATTTGATGTTTTTGCGGAACGAATACAAACAGATTACAAACAAACTGCAACAAGGCTTCATGAATCAGCGTGGGAAATTACATTAAGAAATCATAAGGAAAAAGATATTAACATAGGGATTATTGAACCATTATTTGGAAACTGGAGTGTGGTAAGCAGCACCCATACCTTCAAGAAAATTGATGCCTTTACAATAAGGTTTGATGTTGTAGTTCCCATGAACAAAGAAGTTAAGGTAAAATACAGGGCAAAGGTCGGCCTATGATTATTTTATAACCTTCCAGGGTATAATAAGAATATGTTAGGGGATCCGGCTAAATCGAAATTGGGGGCTTGGAGCGGTATACAGGCTTTGGTAGTGAAATCCTACATGAAAGTTATCGATTATTCCATTGGCTGAGACCTGGTTTGAGTAACTAATTATATTCACAAGGGGTTGGTTGTTTTGATTGTTTTGCCAAAGAGAAAAAAAGGAACCTGAAGGGGTATTGGAGGGCTGAAATATATTCGCCACCATCCCAGCATTAATGCTTCCTACAGCAGAAGCCTGGTAAGTATAACCCAACGAAGGCACGTTAGTGGCATTTACGTCTGTTGATAAGTTTGCGTTAAGAGAAGGGAAAGACATGCTGGTTCCTGCAAATATACCTTCATAACCTGATGGGGGATCTGCCCATGCATAGGCCCCAAAGATGAATATAGCACTCATTCCAATGATAAGAAAATATCTTTTCATGGTTAGTTGACTCCCTTATTATCTGTGTTTATTCTTTATTTTCTTACCTCTTAACAAATATAAGACCTTTTGTCAAGAGATAATGTAGGTTGTTAAAATCATAGAAGTTAGCTCTGCGGGAATATTTTATAAAATGATTAAAAAATTTATTTTGTTTGACATAGACGGCACCTTGATTGATGCCGGTAAAGCAGGCACGAGATCTATAACCAAGGCCTTTTATGAGCTGTTTTCTATAGAGGATGCCTTTGCGAATATAACCCTGGCAGGAAAAACTGATGTACAGATCATAAAGGAGGCCCTTGTCTTTTACGGGCTATCTATAGAAAATAACCTCCCTCATGCTCTATTATCGAGTTACCTAAAAAATCTCAAAAATGAGGCAAACAATGGAAAGGGGCATGTAAAACCAGGAGTAAAAGAACTGCTGCATACATTAAATACGCTTAATGGGTGTGTCCTTGGGTTATTGACGGGAAATGTTGAGCAGGGTGCACGTATAAAACTCAAAACATTTGGACTTAATGAGTATTTTGCGGTTGGTGCGTTTGGTGATGATAATGAAGACAGAAACATGCTATTGCCAATAGCTGTTGAAAAGTTAAGAAAGATTCAAAATATTAACGTTTCTTTTAGTGATTGTATAGTGATAGGTGATACACCAAGCGATGTAGGATGTTCAAAGCCTTATGGGGCGACATCAATTGCAGTGGCAACCGGCCCATATAGTTACGATTTGTTGCTGCAGACCAGCGCGGATTATGTATTGCATGACCTGTCTGGCGCCAAGGATTTGATTCTTAATGATATTAAAAATTGATGAACTTGTACAGAGTCGAAAGATTCTCTTTTCCGTCATTCCGGCGAAAGCCGGAATCCAGTAAATTCAATACGTTCTGGATGCAGGATCAAGCCCGGCATGACGATTTCAAGACTTTTTACGAGATTGTCAATAATGAAAGACAGTAAAAAAGAGTATGTACTTAATCCTCGAGTAATTTATGCACATGATTTATCAATATTTCCATAGTAAACGGCTTTCGTAGCACTACATCAGCTCTTTTTTCCGATGCAAGTTTTTCGAGGTTTTTCCCGTAACCAGTAACAGCTATTGCCGGTATATCGGGATATTTTTTTTTCAATAAAGATATTAGTCCTAATCCACTAATATAAGGCATGACTATATCAGTAATTAGCAGATCATAATTCTCAGACTTGATCATTTTCAAACCATCCATGCCATCTGAGGCGCTAATTACATTATAGCCCAAGTATTCAAAATATTCCTTCATCATGGAGAGAACGTGTTTGTCATCTTCAACAATAAGGAGTGTTTTCTTTTCTTCACTCTCCCTTGTAAAGCCTTCCATGTAATCCTCCATGGGTTAAAAACAACAGTTATAACCTTCCGGGGTATAGGTATGAAAATATTGTAACTGTTCAACGTTTATGGTTCAGAGCCAATTAATAATACAGTCCTGTAACTACCCACGAGAAAGAATTTAAAATTCAGAATGAAAAGAAAATCATGAAATTCGCTTGTTTTTCCGTCGGTCAGGGGTAAGAACCGATTCTATGAACGAATACAAATTAACATTGCACTGAAAAAAAATCCACATTTAAATACAAATGTTGAATTTTTTCCGCAACATCCATAGTTGCTCTAATTGAACTGCCACCTTTTCCGGTACGAAAATAATTCTAAACCTTCATCACATCTCTGGTTTCAGTCTGCATGAGGCAGCTTGTCCTGGTCTGGGATTAAAGTGAAGGGGAGGGGGCATAAGCCTAACTTAAGAGAGTCGAAATGACAGTACGACTAAGTTAGCGCTTATGGGGGAGGGAGGGGAGTTGGCTTTTATGATATGCTTTCAATAAAGGTTATATCCTGCTCTTGTGTATTTTTAGTGCCTATGGCCACTATTTCTATTTTTTTATTATCTAATTTTTTAAAATATACCCTGCCGGAGTAT